>TARA_R110001583_G_scaffold49730_1_pt1 | contig 21553 bp, 22 predicted proteins | sample TARA_R110001583 | Tara Oceans TARA_R110001583 (sample SAMEA4398432) | marine metagenome | biome: Polar Biome; feature: [MES] marine water layer (ENVO:01000295) within the mesopelagic zone...; material: water (ENVO:00002006), including particulate matter (ENVO:01000060) such as...... | reverse complement strand
GGATTAAACAGAAAAACTCGCAACAGCTTACTCAGACATAGCCAAAAATAAACCCAGCAAGTTATTCACCCTTAGCGGGTAAAAAGTCCTTTATGATCTCATATAAATGTGGGCGTTGAGCTGCTATATCTTGTGCAGATAAACCTTCCAATGAATGAGGATACTTTAACCAAGCGTCAGTTTCATGCAGGTAATAGTCAGGAATGCGATCTGTCTGGTTACGTGATGGTTTGTAATAAGGTACCGCTATTCTGACATCTTCAGGCATGTTAAGCCTCGTTTTTCTGCGCAGTTCTTGAATAATGGCTTCAATTGAACGGCCCGTATCAAAAACGTCATCGACTAATAGCAGTTTGTCATGGTGCTGCAGATTTTTAACCAAATAGTTTAAACCGTGAACTTTTACTTCTTTTTGTTGTTGATCAATTGCTGCCGCATAAGAAGAGGTTCTAATAGCGATATGATCAGATTGAATGCCATGCACAGCTAAAAACTCTTGAACAGCAATACCAATGGGAGCACCGCCACGCCAAACAGCAACGATGAAGGTTGGTTTAAAGCCACTATCAAGAATGTTACGCGCTAAAGCAAAGGAGTCTTGTAATAGGTTTTGTGCGGTTAAGTACTGTTTGTCTGCCATGTTAGTTCCAAGTAAAAACATTAAAGATAACGTCACTAAAGATTGAATAAAAACATTCTTTATGTTCTAATTTTTTGATTAAAATCCTGCAAACATAACATATTAAATGGGTGATTTCTTGGCTAAATATAGTAAGAAAATATTTTTAGATGAAGACACGTTAATCGAGGAATCATTTCAGTTAGCGACACAAATTATGGCCAGCGATTTTAAACCTACCTTCATCGTCGGTTTATGGCGAGGCGGCAGCTCAGTTGGTATCTATGTGCAGGAATGTTTACAAACTTTAGGTATACAAACTGACCATATTTCTATTCGGACTTCCTACGGTGGATTTGACAGTTATCATCAACAAGCTGATGGTGACCAGCCAATTCATGTACATGGTTTAACTTATTTAGTTAAACAGTTAAATGCTGATGATAAGTTGCTGATTGTTGATGACATATACCGTTCAGGAAAAAATGCTGACGCAGTAGTCAATGAACTTAAGGCAAGGCTTAAACGTAATATGCCCGCTGATGTCCGTATAGCAACAGTTTGGAAGAAAGCATCATTACCTGAAAATACAGGGCCAGACTATTTTGTGAATGCAACTGATGACTGGGTTGTTTTCCCTTATGAGCTGCAAGGATTATCGCTTGAAGAGATTAAACAACATAAGTCATTTGCTTACCCTGCAATTGACCCTGAGTTATTTATTAAAAATTAATTGCAAAGGCAAGCATGAATAGGGGTTGTTTATATTTGAAGGCGCCCCTCTTGATACAAAGAGCTTTAACAAACGTTGAATATGATTTCTATACTAAAACTGGCAGATAAATTAGCTAAGTGATTAGTTAATAACTTATTGAACCGTTCTAAAACTGACTCACCTAAATTATAATTTTTTACGGTGTTTAGATGCATACATCTTTTGATCCGCATCAGCTAACAATGCTTCAATAGAAGCATGTTTTAAGTGCTCAAACTCTACAATACCAGATGAAAATGAAATATCTAGTTGTGCTTTTTGTTGTTGATAAAATTCACTTACAGATAACATAAATGTTTGAATTACTTTTTCTGCTTGATTTTTTGAAGTGCTGTTCAGTAATAAAACAAACTCATCTCCAGCTAACCTTGCAATAACATCAGACTCTCGAAAAGTATTATTCAACAGGGTTGCAAAAGAGCTCAGTACCATATCCCCTATCGCATGACCAAAGTTATCGTTAATAAGTTTAAAATTATCTAAGTCTAAATAAACCAGTGTCATTGGAAATTCATTCCTAACACTTAAATTTAAACTATTCTGGGCAAGAGAGATAAAACCGCGTCTATTTAATATTCCAGTCAATCCATCATGGGTTGCCATTTGTAAAGCAGAAAGTTCTAATTCTACCGTCGAGGCAAGATCTTTTAACGCTTGGATATCTTCGCGATCAAAAGTTCTTGTATGGTGGTCAGCAATACACAAGGTTCCAAGCCTATAACCATTAACAACCAGCGGACAACCGGCATAGAATTCAACTTTAGGTAAATCTAATACCATAGGATTATCTGCAAAACGCTGATCTTCACTTGCAGACATAATAATCAGTACTTCATCTTCGAGTATGGCATGGCCACAAAATGAAACCTCTCGAGGTGCTTCTCTTATATCAATACCGATAAAAGATTTGAACCATTGCCTATTTTCATCCACCAGAGTAACTAAGGCAATGGGTACATTGAACATTCTTTTAGCCATACGAGTGACTCGGTCAAAGCGCTCTTCCGTAGGGGTATCTAACACATCAAGAGACTTTAACGTTGCAAGTCGTTTTTTTTCATTGAGTGGTATATCTGGTTGTTGCATGGAATAACCCTGAAATAATTTAAGCGTAAACTAAGCGACTACGCAGCAATAAAAATGCCAAGCTAAGTCAAAAAAACTAACTATAAAACATAATGCTCAATAACATTAGCCCAAAAGTTCAGTAATGCTATCGCCATAACAGGCTTTTTTATCACAACAAGTAAAAGTGCTAGCAAGCGATAACAGCTGTTTTTAATAATCTAATCGACATATCAAATAACCTTTGAGTCTATTTTAATCGTTAGATTAGAGAAACAATCATAGTCAGAACCGTTACACCCCCATATAATATATTCAATACAAACCAATCAGTTAGCGCTTTAAAGCTTAATGATTTTGAAAACATTGCAGTATGAATATATACATTTAAACCAAAGGATAATGCATGACAGAAATCAATTTCCCATTTCTTCAACATACTGGGGCTTCATTAAAAAATTTTTCCAAAGGGGAAGCGGAAGTTGAGTTAAATGTAGAACCCTATCATCTTCAGCATAAAGGGTTTGTACACGGAGGTGTCATTTCAACATTGATGGATAATACAGGCTGGTATGCTGCTGTCTCTAATCTCGAAGATGGCCTAACAGCGGTTACCATGGAAATAAAAATAAATTATCTAAAGCCTGCTTTAGGAAAATATCTGATTGCCTCGGCAGCGGTTAAACGTCAAGGCCGTACAACTTCATTTGTAACCATAGAGCTTCATGATGAAAATGCTCTTATTGCTTATGCAACAGCAACCTATGCAATTATCAAAGATGATTAAAAACGATTTAAAATAATGCCAAGGAATGTTACTTAAGAGAAGAGTATTACAGACATTATAAAAAGGAGGCGATTGATGCTTTATATGTTGCAACAACTTAGTTAGCTGCAACATAGGACTTTAAAAGCTATTTAAAACGGATCACAACATCCATTTTTGTAGACATTGACGCACTCAGGGTTTGTTTCTTTTCAGTTGCTAAAATAACAATACCGTTATGTTTTGCGATATTTTTAAATAGGTTATTAAGATCAAAGCCGTTATCTCGTTCATGTGAATCTTTTACTGCCGTTTTTTTATCAAATAACAGGTCTGAGTTTTCAAACAGTAAAGTATTTCGGCTACTGCGTGCATCACTAAACAATTCAGCAACGCTTGCCTCTGATGCTTTATCAATAATGGCAGTAGAGTGCTGCACTCTATTTTTGGTATATGCAGTTAATTCTGCAGTTGCTGCCACCAAGTCACTCTCATTTGCACCATTAAAAGTCATTAAAAACCGCGTTTTATGGTTTGCAATTTGAGGCATATCATTTAAAAATCGGTGATAACTCTTACTTTGGTAATCTACTATTAACATTTATGTTCCTATTTAAAATCGTTTTTTTCTGACGCTAGTCTAACAGCTTATGATGAAAAAAGTTCAGCTCTATTTTAAATTCACAGCTTAAGATTTCTCTTTATTATATCTTCATGTTGCTTAATATACTTTGTCGGGCTCACGCTAGGTTCTTATGCTCGTTACGTGTTGCTTACTCTAATGAGTTGGATACCTATGCTGAGAGCCATGGCCTTAATTCACGCCAAATCATCGAAGGTGCTAGATTTCATAGTGTTCGCCCTTCCCAATACACTAGCGGGGGTAGAAAACTACTGAAACGCTTAGCTTGCAGCACGAGTATAGGTGATCTAGATGCATGCTGGGATAATGCAGTGTCGGAACGGTTCTTTGGTAGTTTGGGTTATTTATGAAGCCACAACCGACTCGTGTACATATGCGAGAGGATGTAGCCAGATATAGGAAGTATTACAATGTTGAGCGACTACATTCAGCAAATTATGATCAGTCGCCAATTGAATTTGAGCAATCCTTTAGGAAAGTGTCCGCTTGGAGTTGACCAGAACAGGAGGTAATGTGGTCATACAGCAAATAACTGGTCAAGGTTTTTGAACGCTTTTAGCTCTATCGCATTCCCAGCTGGATCATTAAAAAACATAGTGGCTTGTTCTCCAGCATCGCCTTTAAATCTAATATAAGGTTCAATCACAAAATTGATGCCTTCATTTTTCAAACGTTCCGCTGTTGCATTCCAATCATCCATATCCATAATCACGCCAGCATGGCGACAAGGAATACTATGACCATCAACGGCACTCGTTTTCGCTTTAGTCAGTTCTTCTGGTGCATAATGAGCAACGATTTGATGCCCACGAAAGTCGAAATCAATCCAATTATCTGAGGACCTACCTTCACTACACCCAAGTAGGTTTGTATAAAAATGACGTGCGGCTTCTAGATCATCGACTGGGAAGGCCATGTGAAACGGTAAAATAGTGTTAGTGCTCATGTTCATCTCCTGAGTGTAGTGGCATAGTTAGATGAATTAACAGTATCACTTCACATACATCACAGAAAACAATATAATTTTGACCTGAGCCACACGAGAAATGATGAATGATATTAGAATTGAGAACTTTTATTACCGTTGTCCGGCTCGGCACTTTTGCTGCAGCAGGTGAGGCGATTGGTTTGACACAATCAGCCGTAAGTGGGCAGATGAAACGCCTTGAAGATAAAGTAGGACATACGCTATTTGAGCGTACTGGGCGTTCTGCACAACTCAATAAAACCGGTCTGTTAGTGTTTGAGAAAGCTCAACTTTTGCTCTCTTTAGCAGATACATTAACAGAGCCCGTTGACCCCCTCGCGCAATCTGGAACGTTGAACATTGGTGCTATCGCCTCTTCTCACCTTAGGCCTTTACGGCAAGTACTTTTCGAATTTGCCTCTGAATACCCTAATATGCGTCAATCGGTTATTCCTGGCACTTCGCTTGAGCTTTTAGATAAAGTGGATACAAGAAATATCGATCTAGCGATCATTATTAAACCTAATTTTAAACCACCTTCATCAATCGAATGGGTAAAATTATGGGATGAACCTTTTGTATTGATAGCGCCTTTAACTTGGGATATTGATGAAGTATATACTGCACTCCGTACGCTTCCATTTGTACGTTATAGTCGTATCTCATTTGGAGGGCGCCAGGTAGATAAATACCTTACAACACATCAGATTAAACCAAAAGATATTGTAGAATTGGATGATATTCCAACTATTTTATCACTGGTAGGGGATGGGAAAGGGATCGCTATTATACCGAAAGTCGAAGCTTATGCTTCAATGTTCACCGCGGTCAACACGATTGAACTTGATAATACTGATTTTAAAAGAGAGATTGGGATAATTCACTCTCGAATACTACAAAAGCCAAGTCTGCGCTTTATTGAGTTGTGTCGAATCGCTCAAACTAATTAATCATGATTTTTACTAGTGGGCCTAAAGTATATTTAATGCCATCGTCATTCACATGGAAAATAAATAAAGAAGAGCGGTATTTTATTTGCTCAAGCAGTTAGAAAGCACTGGAGTATAGAAAGCCAGTTACATTGGGTTCTTGATGTTAGTTTCAATGAGAATTTAAGCAGACTTAGACGCAATCATGCCTCAGAAAACATGTCCGTTTTAAGGTGTTTAGTGCTTGATTATAAGCTGTTATGCTAGTTATAAAACTGGACTATTTAATGCGTTTAGTTCCCATTCTCTGCTATCATCCCCTAACTTTTTATTGAATATTGAATTTTATTATGCATCCCATTTCGACTACCCGATCGACTCTCTCTTCGGCGATTTTAATCCTAGGCATCTTGTTCATAGCAGCAAATTTACGCGGTCCAATTACAGGCATTGGTCCAGTACTTGAGCAAGTGATAGAAACGTTTCAATTAACGGCCTCTCAAGCAGGTATGCTAACAACATTACCATTGCTTGCCTTTGCTATCGCATCGCCTATGGCAACAGTATTGGCCAAAAAACAAGGACTTGAAGTATCTCTATTTATTGCACTAATATTAATTGGTTTAGGCATAAGCTCTCGTATTATTGATTCGATGATCGTGCTTTATATTGGTACAGCTGTGATTGGAGTGGGTATTGCTATTGGTAATGTATTATTACCGAGTTTAATTAAACGAGACTTCCCGAACAAAGTTGCGCTAATGACCTCTGCTTATGTACTGGCTATGGGGATTTTTGCAGGTAGTTATTCAGCCTTGCTTATTCCTTTAGCTGCTTACAAAGATCTTGGTTGGCAGATTGCTTTAGCTTGTTATGGTCTAGTTACATTAGTCAGTATTATTATTTGGTTGCCGCAATTAAAGTTACATACTAAACCATCAAAAGATCTTACTCAGCCACATAACATAGGTAGAATTTGGCATCATAGTTTAGCATGGCATATTACCTTGTGTTTAGGCCTTAACTCATTCTTTACCTATGTGATGATTGCTTGGTTACCTAATATTTTGATGGAAGGTGGTCACGATGCACAACAAGCCGGTGTATTACATGGCACATTCCAACTCGCCTCTGCAGTTCCTGGTATTGTGCTGATCCCACTACTCTGCAAGTTAAAAGATCAACGTTTACTGGCGTTATCATTAGCCATTTTAGGTTTTATTTGTTCCTTAGGTTTATTGTACTTACCCAGTTTTGCTTTTATATGGTCAACTACCTTAGGATTTTGTTCAGGTGCAATTTTTATTCTAGGAATATCCTATATCAGTCTGCGTACTCATCATTCAGGTCAAGCCGCTTCGTTATCTGGTATGGCGCAGTGTGTTGGTTATTTACTTGCGGCGATAGGGCCTATGTTTGCAGGGTCTTTACACTCTTACTTTGAAAGCTGGGCTCCTGTTTTGTGGTTATGTGCGCTAGCAAGTCTATTATGTGGGGTGTTTGGATACTTAGGTGGACGTGATATTGTTTTAAGTGCAGATGCATAATCAATACAGCACATAAAAACAGCCTTGAATTAAAGGCTGTTTTCTTAAAAAGTTAAACCTTATTTTGCTGTTGGTACCGTCTCAAAGCCGGTAATATTGTTTAACTCCTTAAGCCATGGCACGGCTGAACGACACCAAATTTGTGCTTTAGGAGTTAATAAATCTCGTTGCTTGATAGCACCAAGACGTAAACCATATACTTTATCGCCCTCTCCGACTGAGGTTGCGTAAAGTGTGGTACCGCAATTGCCACAAAAACCCTGCGCTCGTTTATTACCACTTTCAGCCGTTTTTATATAGACTTTCGGTTGTGCTCCACTAAATTGAACTGCATTAGGGAATGACTTTACAGCACTACGAAATGGTCCACTGGACATTTCCTGACAATCAATACAGTGACAACATACTACTGTATTCTCATCAACCTCAGCTGTGTACATAATTTCACCACAATGACATTTTCCGTCAATTTTCATAAATATTCCTAATTAAGATGAGATTAATTCACTTTAAAACATTACGGGTAGCGTTAGCAATCAAGATCTATTTAAAGTGTTATTATGGTCAACATTGGCTACTTTAAGACACTCAAATAGCAATGCCTTTGACTCTACGACCTTTGGTTAGGCAGAGAGTTAGCCGCCGTTAAGCAAATATATAAGTTTGTATGCAGCACTTTACATTGCCTATAAATTAATTGTTAAATCTATAATAATTGTTGGCTCTTAAGCCATTCCATTACTTTAATAGAACCCAGCGAACAAAGAGATTTATTTTCATAATCAATAAATTGAATTTCTGCTATTTCAGCCGCCGGGACCAGTTCACCTTGGAAATCAGCAAAATAACAGGTTAATTTAACAATAGTCTCATTATTTTCGCCATCGGCTTGTGCTTCAAAAGTAGCAGCATATCGAATGGAATCAGGTATTAAATCGATTGAAATTTCTTCTTTAATTTCACGTGTAAGTGCTTGTTTATCTGATTCACCCTGTTCACGCTTACCACCAGGAAGATAAAATAACGTCTTGTTTTTAGAACGGGCATTTAATAACTTCCCATTTTCAATATATAACCAAGCTAACTTATCAATTTCTTTTTTCATAATAACTCCACCTCTCAATCAGCAGGTTCAAAAGACTAAATTCACATTAATCAAAACAATAATAGAAAACAGCATGATGCTTGCTCAATAGGACATATTATATTTTCTTACTGATAGTAGCCGAAGCAACTAATACACTACCAAGCACTATAAAAACACTACCAACAGTACGATTAACCAAGCTCATTGTCCGTGGTTTGTATAATAAAGGGCTTAATTTTGAGCCAATACCTGCATACATATACATAGACGTACAGTCGATCAAGAACCAAGTGCTAGCAAGCACCGTATATTGCTGTACCTGTGGTAAATCAGCATTCATAAAACTTGGGAACAAGGCGATAAAAAATAGCAAATCTTTCGGATTACTGACCCCCACCATAAACCCTTTACGAAAGAGCAAATAACCTGAATAGCTTGTTGTCTTTATTTCAGGAATAGATTCAGCCTTAACTTCGTTAGGAACTTCAGTATTAGTTGCAACTAAAGATTTAGCGGATATAGCCCCTTCTCTCCAAACGCTCCAGCCAAGCAAAATCAAATATGCCGCACCAATCATTTTAATGATAAAAAAAAGTGTTTCCGAGGCGGCTAAGATAGCCCCAAGGCCAACAGCAGAAATAGTCATCAGAATAAGTGCAGCAATTGCACCACCTAAAATAGTTGGAATAGTTTTTTTATTACCAAATCTAAGACCATCAGAAATGCATAATAAAGCAGAAGGCCCTGGACTAAATATCAATATGCTAATCACACTGAAATAAACTAACCACGTACTTAATTCCATATACTTAACTCCATGAGCTTAATTCCATATCACTGTTGCTAATAAAAACTTCAGTCACTGGATAGTGACATGTTGATAAAAAAGGGAGTAAATAGCTAAAATGAAGAGGGGCAAAATAATTGCCCCTCATTTTAACTTTTTTACTTATTTTGTGCATGTTTACAGGTAAATTTTTACAGCTACTTACAAGCATTTACAAGTACAAATCAAATCCATTAAGCACCGAACTACAACAGGTCCTTATATAAAAAATCGCCCGAGTAGATACCTAAAAAGCTGTTATCAAAAGCAAACTAATAAGTACCGCGAATTGGGTAGTCATTCGCAGGAGCTTTAATAAACTCAAGTCCTGCTGCTAATGTTCCAATCTCAGGTCGAGCAAATGGGCCATTTGATATATCAAGAAGTTGAATTTTTCCTTTTTCATTGATCACAAACAAGCCTGGTTCTGCAAAAGGATGATCAGTTTCTTTTTCAGAACGAGGATGAGAAATATAAACACCCAATGCTTGCATCTGTTCAATGGTCAGACCGTAATAGAGTGGAAAGCTAACTTCTAAAGCCGGCAAATGCATCTCAAGTTGCTCCTTACTATCGGCAGATATTGCAACAATCTCTACGCCATTTGCGTTTATTTTCTCTTTATAACTTTCAAGTAAGTTAAGGTACTTAGTACATAATGGACAATGTTTGCCACGATACACAACGACCATTTTCCAATCGGCATCATCTGATATTTTACCAAGCTCAACATCTACTCCGTCACGGTTTTTAACAGTTAAGGTTGGGAATTGTGAACCTGCTGAAATTGCTGAATGTGTCATTATATTACTCCTGATTTATATTAAAAATTGGACATTTCTAAAGCTTAAAACTAAAAGAAAGCCATTTGATTTTTATTACTTGAATTCAAGATTAAAAAAACATACCTAAAAGGTTTGTGTTAGTGACAACTTATTATCTGAATCTAAGTGATTAAAAAGAAAACTATTGCTTAAAAATGAGATTAAATGTAACTGGTATTGCAGAACTGATTGATGGTAGTTGTGCAACTGAGCGAAGCTGTTCTACTCCCTCTGCTAAGCCATAATCGCTTGCATTAATAAGCATCGGCATTAAAGAGCTCACTAACAATCTATTACCACTTAACTTAGTAACTTGTACTTTATTGGTTACTTGATGCGAAACACCATGAAGTAATAAATTCAACTTAACAGATTCAGTATAGGTATCACCATCTTTTAAATTTGCCACTTTTTCCAGGTCAACAACCCCAGTTATTTTTGCTTCTAAAAAATTAGCGCTATCAAATAACATTGTTTTCATTCTGTCATTACGAATCCCAATGTTTGTTTCAACACTGCTAAGGTCAATATTCAATTCTACCTGTCCAGAGTCATTAATTGAACCAGTGACTTTCTGGAAACTATGCACTTCTCCAACTTTTAAACTTTTAACCGACACAAAATGAATATTTGAGTCATCGCCGGACAGCTCCCATTGCGCAAATGCACTAGGTGACAAAAAGGCCAATAACAAAATAAATCCTGATAAAGCTTTCATAAAAACCTCCATTAATTTTCAACTAAATTAAAAAAACCTGTAACTACCATCGTCTTAACATCAGATAAAATGATGAACTGCGTATTTACGGTGGATATATGACTTTACTATTTAAGCTAAAGCTCACATCACAATACCAAATGTCATCATTTAATCAATCCATTAACTAAATTTTAACTTTTAGAAATAAAACATCCTCAGACCGTTAGAAAAATAATAAGACGCTATGAAATGAAGCGCGAATGAGGTGAGAAGTGAGTAGTAAAATAGAGAGTAAGTATTTATGGCCGAGAGGTCAGAGTGCTCTAACACTATTATAAGGGTTAAATTAAAGCAGTAGATCAACAAGCATCATGGTGGGCAAGACAAGTTTGCTAAAATAAAACAGCCAACGCAAAAAATCAAAAAAGCTTCTTACTCGCACTAACTTAACCTGTTAAATATACCTATATTATTTGCAAATATTTTTGTCAGGTTCTCACTTGTTTACAGGGACAAGGCGTAACATGAGGCATTACACTGCCGCTTCGAAATTACATCGTTACAACATAAAGCTGATGGATGTACAACAGCAAGCTATGTTGTTATAAACTCTCTATGTAAAATGGCTAACTTTCAATTTTGTGTCTAATATCTTGCCATAACTTGCCCCGCTAACTTTGCACCTAGAAGCATCATGGGTATATCTTGTTACTTTATACTGTCCATCAATTCAGACATATGCTTGATTTGTACTGAGGCAATTGGGTTTTTATCCATAAGCTCAGGGGCATAATAGACGCTCTTCATTTTTGCTGCATTAGCTGCTTGTAAGCCAACGAGGCTATCTTCAATAACACAACATTGAGCAGGTTCAAATTTCAAGGTTTTAGCTGCGTGTAAAAAAATATCGGGCTCAGGTTTCCAAGAATCTATTTCGTATGAACTAAAAATATTTTCGCTAACAAAGTACTTCGCTAATCCCGTTACCTTTAATGCATGCTCTATTTTGGCTCGAGGTGCTGACGATGCAACACAAAAAGGTATAGTTAATGAAGCTAATAACTCATCAACACCAACATTAGCTTTTAAATGTTGATCAAAAAGATGCCTCACTTTAAGACGATAATCAGGTATAAAGGAGCTTGGGAAAGTCATTTCAAATTCAGACTCAAAGCAGCTGAGAGTGACATTGAGTTTAACGCCACGATACAAAGACATTAGTTCTTCGGCATCGGAATTGATACCAAATTCAGCAAGTTGTTGTTGTAACGCAAGATTACAAAGAAACTCACTATCAACCAAGGTTCCATCACAATCAAAAATGATTAAATCCATAAAATCCTCATTGCAGATAAATGTACGTGCTTCATTTTCTAATATTAATAATTTACATGTTAGGTTAAGCAGAAATTTCGTCTGCCCATAATGTAGATTCGACCGAAGAATTAATTATTTGTGCCTCCGTGAGATTTAATCGAAGACATAATTGATCCACTGTACTCCAGTTTGTATTTTCAACGGCTTCCGCTAATTTAATAATATCTCTTAATCGCCCTTCTTCACCTAACAACGCAGATTTTATTTCATGATTTATATTTAAAGGTTTTAAAATGTCGGACATATCCGCATCGAGTAGAGCATCTATAACTGAGAGCATGCCACAAAGGTAACCCAGTTCTTTTTTATGATTTAAGCCCATCGAGCAAAGTATCATTTCGGAAAATTTTGCGCGTTGTAACGACATGTTACAAAGTATACTGGGTTTATCAAAACTTAATGTTTTGACAACAGCATAAGTTATAAACTTACGAACGCGGTCTTCACCGAGGTAAACAAGTGCTTGCTGTAGTGATTTTATAGGAGACCTCAGCATCGCATATTGATTCACAAAGTTGAGAAGTTTAATTGACAACCCGGGATTACTTGCAATCACCCTTTCAACTAACTTGAGATCTAAATGCTCATTAGCAACAGCCACTGACAATTGTATTTTTGCATTTATTGATGAATCTATAACTTTACTGTGCACCATTTCTGGTTTACTAAAAAAATAACCTTGGAAGTAATGAAACCCACATTTTTTTGCAAGATGAAACTCTTCATAGGTCTCTACTTTTTCAGCTAAAAATTTAATATTATAGCTTTTTAATGTTTTTAAATACTCAGCAGCTCGCGGAATAGAGTAAGTGGTAATATCGAATTTGATAATATCTATATAGTGATAAAAACGCCGCCACGCTTCAGTCGGTACAAAATCATCTAAAGCAATCTTGTACCCTTCCTTTTTTAATTCTACAACAAGATCATACAACTCATCGCTAGGAGGACAACTTTCTAAAATTTCGACAACATAATTTTTATTCGGAAAATCAAATGGCAAACGTTCAAGCAAACTTTCATAACCAAAGTTAACAAAGCCTTTTTTACCATCTAAAATTCGCTTTTGATGAACTAAAATTTGATTAATTAATATGCTTTTTGTCGCATAATCAGCGCTTACATCGGGAAATGAATTTTCTTGGCCATCTCGATACAGAAGCTCAAAAGCGACTGTTTTTTTATTTCTATCGACGATGGGTTGTCGAGCTACATAAGAATACATATTTCCGCCTAATTGTAACTAACAAATAGTATCGTTGATTTAGGTATTCTATCAACATAATAAAGAACATATTACAACCTCGATATATTGCTATAAGTCTTCGAAGACCGTTGAGTATAAACAACTAATTGCAAATAACAATGACAGGTTTATAGCTTAAATAATACACTTATAAGCAAATAAATAGTTAAATGTGAACCACTCTAGTTTTTACTTTTTGCCATAGGACAACTTATAAATAAATCAAATTTTTTATGATGGAAATAATTAAAACCGCACAGCCATACAACCAAATAGCCCCCTCTAAAAACTAAAGGCATCACTACAAAAGCAACTTGTGAAGATAAGCCTTTTATAAAACTTTAAATAAAAATATTTACCCCCATCTACTGTTGTAGTGTTATTTATAAATAGCGAAGGAGTAATAATGAAGTATATTTCTCATGAAGATGGCAACCTTGTATTAAGTGAAACCAACAAACCGATTTTAAAGGGGCATGAAGTACTCGTAAAGGTAGCCGCTATTGGTGTTAACCGTGCCGATAGTATGCAACGCCAAGGCAAGTACCCAGCACCAAAAGGTGATAGCCTTATTTTAGGTTTAGAATGTGCAGGTACTGTTAGTGAAGTTGGCAGTGAAGTAGATAAAAGTTGGCTCAACAAACGTATTTTCACGCTTTGTTCTGGCGGAGCATATAGTGAATATGTAGCTGTTGATGTAAAACAACTGATGCAATTACCTGATAATGTATCATTCAGTGAAGGCGCAGCAATTAGCGAAGTATACTTAACTGCATTTGCTGCTTTATTTGAATTAGGTAAGTTACAAAAAGGCCAAACTGCATTAATTCATGCCGGTGCAAGTGGTGTTGGCGGTGCCGCAATTCAAATGGCTAAAAGCGTCGGAGCGACAGTCGTTATAACCGCAGGATCTGAACAAAAATGTGAACATGCTAAAGCGTTGGGTGCAGACCATGCAATAAATTACAAAACCACGGATTTTGTCGAGTATATGCAAATAAATAACCTAACCGCAAATGCGATAGTTGATCCTGTTTCTGGGCGTTATTTAAATAAAAATGCAGCCGTTGCAGCTATCGACTGCCAAATCGTGATGCTGGCATTTTTAGATGGCCGCTTTGCTGAGGTCGACTTTGCTGCTTTATTGCAAAAGCGCATTTCGTTTCATGCATCCACACTACGTAACCGTAGTATTGATTTTAAACGAGCTTTACGCGATAACTTTGTGGCACACTTTTATTGCCAAATTACCAATAATAATTTCAATTTCAACATATATAAAACATTACCTTGGAGTGAGGCAAATGAAGCCCATGCAATTTTAGAGCGTAACGAAAATGCGGGTAAAGTTGTTTTATTAGTGGAATAACCGTTAAATCAGTTAATAAGTGGTGTATTTAGCATTTATATTGTTAATACGCACTTCAAACAATATAATTTAACGAAAACACTTAAACTTACAAATCAAAACAAACATACAAGGTTATAAATGAATCCAATTATTGCAATTTTAAAAGAACACAACGTCAGCGATGAAAAAGTAAAAGCACTTTTTGAAGCGTTAACCCAAAACCCAATGATGGCGATGAGCCTTGTACAGCAGTTAGGCATTCCTCCAGAACAGCTTAAGCAGCTTATGGGCACCATAATGACACAGCCTCATTTAATTAAAGAAGCGACAGATGAACTAGGTTTAGACTTTGCAAAAGTACAAGAGGCAAAAGACAAACTCAATAAATAATCTATTGTGAATTGCAAACCAAGGTATAAGTGAGCGTAAAGCAGACAAGTACTTTGGTTTTTATTGATTAACAACTTCAAACTTCAATCTTAATCCTTTCTTCATTAGCCGCTACCCTGATTATCAACGCCCTTCTAAGAACCAAATATTGTTTTAAATAGATGCTTTATTATGGCTTGCTTGTTCCATAATGATTGGAGCTTTTATCTCTTTTTAATCTATGCAATTCAAGTCAAAATCATCTCATCAACATAATCTATGTACATTGAATAAAGAGGCTCTGAAAATGAAAGCAATTGGATATCAACAAAGTTTACCTGTAGAAAATGAACTATCTCTGCAAGATATAGAGTTAGACACTCCCGTTGCACTGGGCCACGACATTTTAGTTGAAGTTAAAGCTGTCTCGGTTAATCCCGTTGACTTTAAAGTTCGCCAAACTGCTCCTGCACCAGAGGGAGAGTACAAAGTATTAGGTTATGACGCAACGGGTGTTGTTAAATCCGTTGGCGAAAACGTCACCTTATTTAAGCCAGGTGACAAAGTTTGGTATGCAGGTGACATTACACGTTCAGGTAGCAACGCACAGTTTCATTTAGTTGATGAACGAATTGTTGGTCGCATGCCAAGTACATTATCTTACGGTGAAGCCGCTGCATTACCATTGACCAGCCTTACCGCATGGGAGTTATTATTCGATCGCCTTAACGTGGTTAAAGATGATCCATCTAAACGCATTTTAGTGATTGGCGCCGCTGGGGGTGTTGGCTCAATCATGGTGCAATTATTAAAAAAACTAACCAAGCTTGAAATTATTGCGACGGCATCACGAGCAGAGACAGTCTCTTGGTTAGAAGATTTAGGTGCTGATACCATTATTAATCACCGCAATCCACTAAGCGAAGAATTTGCAGCTAAAAACTTAGCCAATGTGGATTATGTCGTCAGCTTAAATAATACGGAACAACATTTAACTGAAATCGAGAAAATCATTAAACCACAAGGAAAATTTGGATTGATCGATGACCCTGCTACATTAGATATTAAACCCTTCAAAACTAAAGCGGTTTCGGTACATTGGGAATTAATGTTTACACGCTCAATATTTAAAACAGATGATATGCAAGAGCAACATGACATTTTAAATAAGGTCGCAAATATGATTGATAAAGGGCAAATTAAAACGACTGTAGGCGAAAATTTAGGTTCTATCAACGCCGCTAATTTACGTAAAGCGCACCAACACCTTGAAACGCAAACAGCAAAAGGTAAAGTGGTACTAGAAGGTTTTTAATAAAAGATTTTTAATCAGCCCTTCTAATTACTTTATTACAATCAAAGCCCAAAATTGGGGCTTTTTTTATAGCACAATTTTCAACCAAAAAATTAATAAAAGCTAAAGCTGTTACTTATAAAGCTGTTTATAATTAGGGATATGCTCCACCCAAAAAGCAGGTGTCCCTATATATTCTTGTACCGTTTTTATGAACTCACTGACCAATGGTGTCTGCTTACGATGCGGATAAAGTGCATAAATACCCGTATCCATAGTTGAAAGTTTATAATTAGTTAATAGTGGTACTAACCCCGTCTCACTAATAGGTTTATCTAGGTTAAACAAGTCAATCAAGCTATAGCCTAAACCAGCTTTCACTGCATCCATCATCGCACGAACATCGCTAATTTTATAGTTGCCTTTCATCTTAAAGGTTTTTAATAAGTCACCATGAGGCTGCTCACTTATTTTTATTTGATCAAGGCTGACATCGCCATTTCCGTAAACAATAGCTGGTAAGGCAATTAATTCTTCAGGTGTTTCCGGCATACCGTAACAAGCAATGAAATCCTTTGAAGCAACCAATGCAAAATGAGTACTCGCAATTTTTTTCGCCATTAGGTTAGAGTCGTTTAACTTACCGATTCTAAATGCCAAATCAAAATGATCGCCAATAATATCACTGCGTTTATCATCCAACATCAATGTAATTTTAACATTTGGATACTTTTGCATAAATTTGTTAACCGCAGGCTGTACATATTGCTGTCCAAAAAACATGCCCGATGTAATACGCAACATGCCCTTAGGCTCTATTTGATAAGAGTCTGCAATACTTTGAATATCACTCAGGGTATCAGCGACTATATGAGCATGGCTCAAAATTTCTTCACCTGCGGAGGTGAGTGAAAATGAACGAGTGGAACGATTGAGTAACTGCACACCTAAGGTAGTTTCTAACTTTTTAATTTGCTTAGATAATGACGAGTTATCGAGATCATGAATGGCAGCAGCTTTAGCAAATGAACCTTGCTGTACTACATCTATAAACAACATTAACTGATTAGAAATTGACACACTAAACTCCATAAAGTAAGGAACTAATATTTTATAGCAAATCCATTAAGTATGTTCTCACACATTGCAAAAAAATTAAAAATTAAAGAAAACGTTACAGTAAAACATTGTTTTTATTTGAATTTTTTAACACATAGTGACTTTATTTACAGAGCAAGATTGCTCAATCTATTTAATCGAATGACTATGATAGAAAAGCAAACAAAAAAGCCAAGTAATTTGAACTACCCCCCAATAGTTGGACAATCAATTAACACTTGGCTTTTTATCAATCAATATCATTTGAAAATAATGATCTTGTTGCATTCACTGAGCTTGTTAATACAATTAACAAGCCCTTGATTTTCAATTTAACTGTTCACTAATACAACTTTTGGGCTTTTCATTAAGCGGACCATAATCCCACTGATCATCACAACACCACAAATACCGTAAACAACTAAAATACTTCTATCCTCTGCTAAGAAACCAAAATCAGAAAACATTAAAGAAGTGCTTTGTTTAGATGTCAGGGAAATGGGTAAAAACAAGGCATGATTGCAGTAACTTAAATAGCGCTGAACATCTTGTAACAGGCTACAAAGGATAAGTATGTAGATAATACTCTATCGGTTTTGGTCGGCCATGAAAATAGCCTTGTTGTATATTAAACCCTAAAGAGAATAAAATTTTAGCTTGCTCTTCAGTTTCAATACCTTCTATTAAACTCTCCATATCAAGAGCAGTAACGAGTCGATGGATACATTCAAGAATGACCGTATTAGTCGCTATGCTTTCTAGAAATGATTTATCTACTTTAACGGTTGTTGCAGGAATATTATATAAATAAGCAAGGGATGAGAAACCTGTGCCAAAGTCATCAATACTGATCTTAATTTCATTATCAACAAGTCTTCTAATCGAACTATTTTCATTATTTTTATCTGTAAAAAGTACTCTTTCGGTAAGTTCTATACTGATATCTTGAGGTTGTAATTTATGTTCTTTAAGTTGTTGTAGTATAGTATCAACCAGAGTTGGATCTGATAAATGCAAACCTGAAATATTAATCGCCATGCCCACATTTTCACTGATTACTTTTTTTAATATGACTAAATCATGAAGTGCTTGTACTAGCACCCAGTTTTCGATTTCATCAATTAAACCTGTTTGCTCAGCAATTTGTATCGTTTCTTCAGTGCTTAGCAAACCAAGCTCATCATTTTTCCACCTTAATAAGACTTCAAATGAACAAATATGTCCTGTTTTCATGTTAATGATAGGTTGATAATAAAGACTAAATTCTTGCTTTTGTATCGCAAATGAAAGTTGTTGAGAGATAACACTAATACGCTTTGAAACATGCTCCATTCCATTTTCATAACTTACCCAACGCTTTTTACCTAATTTTTTTGCGTGATACATAGCGGCATCTGCACAAGCAATAATATGTTCAAAGTTACTTGCATCACTTGGGTAAGTAGCAACCCCAATACTAGCGGAAAGGGTTAAATCTCTGCCGTGAGCATTTTCGTAAGTTTCAGTAAATGAATCAATAATAGTTTCGCACCGAATAAAGGCGCAGTCATCATCTAAAGCATGCTCAATCAGCAAAATAAATTCATCACCGCCAAAACGACAAATAATGTCACTTTCTTTCATATTTATTTTAAGTCGCTGGCTTACTTCAATTAATACTTCATCTCCTTTAGCATGCCCTAATGAATCATTGATCATTTTAAAACCATCAAGATCGACATAGAGTAAGGTAAAAGGGATTTTATTATTAATATTTTCTTCGACAAAATGCGTTAAACCTCTACGGTTAACAAGGCCTGTAAGTGAATCTTCCCATGCTTGTTGACGTAATGTTTGCTCTACTGTTTTCCTTTCATGTATATCAGACAGATGAAATAAGATAGCTTTATTGCCATCTTCTTGCGTTGTTTTACTGGCTTCAATTTTAAACCACTGCTCGCCATTAAGCGTATTTAAAAGTACGTCATCTTCAAATTTAATATTTTGTAAAGTAGCAGCAAAAAGCTTTTCTAATACATCATGATGACAAAACATTTCATTTAAATGAGAGAGTTTATTACCAAATATTTTTGTAAAACGAATACTTCCATTAATCAATTTACCATCAGTCCTATAAATAGAGAGAATAGCAACGCCTCCTATTTCTGGATTTGATGTCATTAATTCACTCGTTGTTGCTTCTACCAACATCGCTATGCGACCGTCTTCTAACTCAAAGCCTGAAAGTTGACAAAATGCCTGAACCTCTTGTCCTTTTGGATTAAGTGACCAATTTTCTTCAATAACTTCTCCCCGCTTAAATGCGAGTTTATAGTTTAAAAGGCTTTCTTTTATTACCTCTGACTGCCCTGTTTTAAAATCCCTGCTTAATAGTTCGTCATTAGATGAGCTATTCCATAATTTAAGTGCAGCAGTATTTGCCCAAACAATTTTTGATTGGTCGATATCATATACCCAGATAGCAGTATTTAATTGCTCAGTTTTTACTGACATTATGATTGACTCACATTAGGTTATGGGATTTTCACAGGTTTTACACAATTTTTTTATAAAAACAGTATAACCTTCTATCCTGCAATGCAATTAGTTAACATCACATCTTTTCCAATCTGTTAATTGATATTAATAGTAATACCCTAAATGAGATACCAGACTTACTATTGCCAATTTAAGGTATATACATACATTTAATAGACATAAAACCGCTAGGCGAGCAGCCATTAAATTTAATGAATATTGTAGGTGACTAAGATCACATTTAGAATTAACATGTGCGCTTCATTTCATCATTACTTTTAACATTCTGTAAAGTGAGCTGGCATAACGTGCCACTATTAACCTATGAATGCCCTAAGTAATAATCCTCTTTCAAGGATATTTATGACTGTCGCTAATTCACCGCAACCATTAAACCGAGTCGCGATTATGTGGGTGTTGGCCCTAGGCACCTTTATTTTAGGTTTAACCGAATTCTCCATGATGCCAATGCTGCCTTTAATCAGTGACACTTTTAATGTGACAGCAACACAATCAGGCTATGCGATCAGTGCCTATGCGATGGGAGTGGTAGTTGGTGCCCCTATTTTAATGCTCACAACAGCAAATATGCGTAAACGTAAAGCATTACTGATTTTCTTAACATTAATGTTTATTGGCAACGGATTAAGTGCGATGGCAAGCTCTTTAGATCAATTGATTATATTTCGTTTTATGAGTGGATTACCTCATGGAGCTTACTTTGGTGCCGCTATTCTATTAGCGGCAGAGATTGCGCCGAAAGGAAAACGCTCTGCATTTATGTCCAAAATATTCATGGGTTTAACTATCGCGACCATTGTTGGCGTCCCGTTAGTCACCTTAGTTGGACAAAACCTAAGCTGGCGCTACTGCCTTGCCGGTGCGTCAGTTTTATCATTGGTCGCGTTAGTGTTTGTTTATAATGTGGTACCAAATGTTGATAACGGTAAACCGTCTAACTTGATCAATGAATTCAGTGTATTAAAAGACAAATTAGTTTGGTCAATTCTAGGCATTGTGATCATTGGTTTTGGTGGTGTATTTTGTATTTATACCTATATTGCCGATACTATTTTGGACGTGACTCAAACCCCGGCTTATACCATTTCAATTGCAATGGTGATGTTTGGTGTTGGTTGTACTTTGGGTAACTATTTTTTAGGCAAAGCTGCTGATGTCTCCGCCATTAAAGCCACTGGTATATCACTCATTTTTACCATTATATTTGCTATTGTTTATGTTTCAGCGAGTCATAATATTTGGCAATTATATGCAGTGATCTTCTTAATTGGCTGCAGCATTGGATTAGCCACTTTGATTCAGACATTATTGATGGATGTATCCCCTGATGGTCATGCCATGATTGGAGCACTGGTTCAATGTGCGTTCAATGTTGCTAATGCAATTGGACCTTGGTTAGGCGGAATGGCCATTGCACAAGGCGCACAGCCGAACCAAACAGGTTATGTCGCTGCTGCACTCTTTTTAGGCGGTTTCATCATGTGGGTATTGAGTTATATGCAATTAAACACAAAAAAGAAGCTTGTATTAGC
>TARA_R110001583_G_scaffold100293_4_pt1 | contig 21644 bp, 23 predicted proteins | sample TARA_R110001583 | Tara Oceans TARA_R110001583 (sample SAMEA4398432) | marine metagenome | biome: Polar Biome; feature: [MES] marine water layer (ENVO:01000295) within the mesopelagic zone...; material: water (ENVO:00002006), including particulate matter (ENVO:01000060) such... | reverse complement strand
CAAATATAACACCTGCCATTCCAATCAAATTAATGAGTCCTGACCTAGGCTTTGGGTGTGGCGGGAGGCCGCGAAAGGTAACCTCCTGCCAGATCGTGCGCATTAAAAGGGCGGCACGAAGCCGCCCTTGGGTATTTTCATGATGGTCCGGCGCATGAAAGTCTGGCCGCACCTGATCCGATCAGGATGGTGACGCGCCAATTCCGGCATCATTCAAATCGTCTTCAACCGCACTTGAAATATGTTCAAAGATATCGCCCATAGCACTTTCAACGCGCTGCCAGCTTGGGATGAACGGGCTTTCAAGCGGATTGTCGAGGTAGTGCTGACCGGCACTGATGATGACTTCGGCCAGAACTTCGACGCATTGTTCTTCTTCGTCGCGGTTGATCTTTAGCCCGTTAAAGAAGGCATCGGCACGGTATTGTTCAATCAGGTCAAGGGCCGTGCGATAATAGGTTGCCTTAAGCGTTCGGAACGTTTCATGGGAAAAGATGGTGCCCTGGGTGGCGAGTTTGCGGAACAGGGATTTGGCGATGTCACTTGCCATGCGTGACAACCCGTCATCCTTTTCGGCCGGATCAAATTCGCGGTGTTTATGGTCATAGATATCGGCGATATCGACCTGGGCCAGACGATGGACCGTATGATTGCGATACATTTCCGACAGCATCGAAACTTCAAGCCCCCAATCGGACGCCACGCGCAAGCCATAGGCAACATCGGTGCGGATTGCCATTTCGCCCGATAATGAATAGCGGAAACAATCAAGGTAATTCAGGAAATCGGTCTTGCCGACCACCTGTTTAAGCGCACGGATCAGCGGGGTGACAAACAGGCGGCAGACCCGGCCTTTGAGCGTGCCATTGGCAACGCGGGCGTAATAGCCCTTGGCAAAGGCGAAATTAAACGCCGGGTTGGCAATCGGATACATCAGGCGGGCGGGCAGATCGGGCTTATAGGTTGCGATATCGCAATCATGAATGCCAATGACCGAGCTTCGCCCGGTGGCCAGCGTATAGCCAAGGCAATACCAGACATTGCGGCCCTTGCCCGGTTCGTAACGCGCAAGATCATATTCCGCCAAACGATCATGCACACCGCGCAGGCGCGGGCCATCATTCCACAAGATGCGAACATGTTGCGGCAGGTCTTTGAAAAAGTTCCGCGCATAGGCGTATTGGGTGGCATCGGCCCGGTCCAGCCCGACGACAATCTGATCGATATAGGTGGCCTGTTTCAATCCATTAAGGATTGTGGTCATGGCCGGTGTTTCAAGTTCGGAATACAGGCAGGGCAGGATCAGGGTTTGCCGGCGCTGGCGCGCAAAAGCCGTCATTTCATAGGCGAGTTCTTCGGGATTGCGGTCAATGATCCGATGAAGGGTTGTGATCGGGCCGCCCTGATGAAAATCAGCCATCAAATACCTCGCTTTTGTTGGTGGGGTGCGGTCGGATTAATGAGCCTGCACCCTTGCATTGAAAATTTGGTCAAGCAGTTGATTGATCGCGCTGTTCCAGCCCGTTGGGCCGGGTTCCGGGGCGATCAGAAGTTTTGTGTCATCGATCAGTGGCAAAATTGCGCCGCCATGCTTTTGCGGGATTTGCACCGGGAAATCAGCCGCGGCCAGCATCGTCGCATCATTTGCGGAATCGCCAAGCGCAATGGTTGCCGGTTTTGCCGGGGGCGATGGCAATCGGCCAATGCCAATCAACATTTCAATCATCTTGTTCATGGCCTTGCCCTTGTCGGTCGGGCCACACAGGGTGTGAAAACGCCCGCCCTTGACCAGTTTCAGGCCAAATTCCCCGGCGATGGATTGCGCAATGGCGATATCGGTTTCTGTTGGTGCCCAAATCAGCGGGTCCGAGCAATGGCGTTGTGCTGCCCGGGCGGCATCGGCTGGCGCAAGCCCGGTTTCCCTGGCGATGACGGCCGGGGATGACGTTCGAAAACCGGCCAGCGGGCCGGAAACCGCCCTGGCAATGGCATTGCGTGCCCCATCAATGGTTTTGGTGGTGGGGCCGGGGTGTTCAAGCTGATCGCCAAGGCAGATGACGCCGCCATTTTCACCAATCAGACCATCAAAAATATCGTCCCTGTCATTAAGGAAGGACAATTCGGCCAATGTTTTGGATGAAATTGCAATAAGAGGAATGTGCAACTGTTTTATGCGCCCGATTGCCGCGGCGGCGGGGGCCCAGCTATAGCTGTCATGATCAAGCAGCGTGCCGTCAAGATCGGTAAAAATTACGCAGTGGCTGTGTTTTGTCATCGTCCCGTTTGGTCAGTTTCAGGTGCTTTTTGACGGTCCGGTGCAATAGCGAATAAACAGCTTAGCATAGAGGTTTGACAAGGGCGACACCGGAAAGATTAAATTTTATACGGTCATGAAAAATGATGAAAAACATGGCAAATCGGGGTTTTACAAGATATTTTCTATTTGTGGTTTAATTTTTGAAAAATTAGACAACGTTTAAGGCAGGCAAGACGATATTTTTTTACGAATATGCGGGAGCTGGGGATTGGGAAAAAAACGAACTGGCTTTGTAAAGTTTTGTCCCCTGTTGATGTTGTTTGTTTGGGGCATATCAGCGGTGGCGCAAGCGCAAAACCCGGTAGAGGAAATTTCGCAAGCGCGCCCTGAAATTTTGTTTGCTGTTGGTGAATGGCCGCCGATGATTGCTGAGAATGCAATCGGTTATGGGATCCTCGCCCGGCGTGTTAGCGCCGTATTTGAAGCGATGGGGTATCAGGTGCGGTATGAGTTCCTGCCATGGCAGCGTGCCTATCAAAATACGCAGCGCGGCGAATATGCTGCGACATTTCCCTGGGTATGGTCGGATCAGCGAGACAAGCAGGTTTTGTTTCCGCGTCATCCCATTGCCCGGACCCGGCAAAAGGGATTTTATAAAAAATCACGGTTTCCTGATGGCTTACAGATTGATGATGTTGCCGATATCAAGTCACTTGGGCTGCTGCCGGTTGGTGTGGCGAGTTACTGGTATGAGGGAGTGTTTCGCAATCACCATATTCAGCCCGAGATTGTCACCACATCTGACGCGGCATGGCGTTTTTTGGAAGCCGACCGTGCGGATATTTATTTTGAAGAAGAGGATGTCGGCTGGTTCGATATTGCGCGCATTTTGGGGGATTATGCATCGGAACGATATGCAACAACGGGGCCGGTATTATCCGAAAACATGTTTGTTTTGTTTTCACGCAGCCATCCTGAGGGTGTGATGCTTCGGGATGCGTTTGATGCCTTTATGGAGACACCCAAGGGGCGTGATCTTTGCAAGCAATGGGGCATGTGCGAGCGGGCGGTAAAGAACCACCCGTAAATTGCCCGGCAGATGCAATACAGGAAATGCCGAGCCGAACCAGTCACCATAAATATCGCGATATTTTGGCAAATAAGGTTTTTGAATTTTAATTTTAAGTTGTAGAAGATTTAAATCAATAAAATCAGGGCGGGGAGCGGCTATAGATAACGGAAGGATGTTTTCGTACTTGGAAAGCATGACCGTTTATGGATAACCGGAGCCGTATATGAAACATCTGTGCCGTCAGTTGATGATCCTGCTTTGCGTTCAGATCGCAGGCGTTGGCATTGGACATCATGTTTTTGGACAGGAATTGGCGATCAATGCGGCACAGGGGGCTGCGTCTGAAGGGGAATCGGGAACATCTGCTGGCATGCCCGGGGGCGAGGTTGTTTTTGCGGTCGGCGAATGGCTGCCCATGATTAGCAAAACGCCGCCGGATTTTGGGCCGCATGGCCGCCGGGTTGCCGAGGTTTTCCGGGCGATGGGATATGAGCCGAAATTCAGGTTTTTTTCGCGTGATGATGCCTATAACAAAACCCTTGAGGGTGAATATGTCGCGACATTTTCACGGGTTCAGTCCGGCGACAGGTCGGAACGGTTTTGGGTGCCCGATCATCCTATTGCACAGGCCAATCAGAAGGGCTTTTACAAACCGGCACGTTTCCCGAATGGGCTGGATTTAAAGCGACTGGATGAAATCCGGATTTACGGATTGCGCGCGGTTGGTGTCGAGGGGCATTGGCATGGGGCGACCTTTCGCCAGCTTGGTATTAGTTCCGATATCGTGCGCAACCGAAAATCGGCCTGGCATTTCCTGAATGCGGATCGTGCGGATATTTTGATCGAGGAAGAACAGGTTGGCTGGAACGATCTGAGGGCTTTCCTTGGCGAAGGGGCGCGTGCGCAATATGCGACGACGGAAACGCTTCGAAGTGATGGCATGTATATCCTGTTTTCGCGCCATCACCCGATGGGGGAAATCCTGCGCGATCAGTTTGATGGCTATCTTGATACACAAGCCGGGCAGGCGATGTGCCGTGGATGGCGGGTATGCCGTACAGTTGCCAGTGATGCGTCCAATCAGAACTGATCCTGAACCATCCACCCCAAACGGATGCGAACCACAGCGACACCCCCGGCAAAGGTCATTGTTTGAAAACCGGGGCGGTATATTGCAATAACCATTGCGATATATATGTTCGATTTGTCCTATTAATAACCCGGTTTGTCCATTCTTCCCGCGCAGCTTCACGCGTATTGTTTCCGGATTGGAACGGTTCTTGTTCCAGATAAAAACCAAGAACAATCGAGTGAGGAAAACGCCATGCATGTCCCTGTTGCCATTATCGGCTGCGGTCCTTCGGGGCTTTTGCTGTCACATTTGCTGCGTGTCCAGGGGATTGACAGCATTATTCTGGAACGCAAGGACCGCGCCTATGTCGAGGGGCGCATTCGGGCCGGTGTTCTTGAAATGGGGACGGTTGACCTGATGAAGCGGGTCGGCGTTGATGCGCGGATGAACCGTGAAGGCATCATTCATGGCGGCATCTATATCAGTGTGAATGGCAAGCGCCAGCACGTGAATATCGAAGAGTTGACCGGTGGATCAACCGTGATGATCTATGGCCAGACCGAGGTGACCAAGGATTTGATACAGGCACGGCTTGATCATGGCGGCGAGATCGTGTTTGAGGCCGAAGACGTTAGCCTGCATGACATTGAAAGCGGCAAGCCGCGTGTTCGATATGTTAAGGATGGCAATCCGGTCGAGCTGACCTGTGATTATATTGCGGCCTGTGACGGATTCCACGGGGTTGGCCGCCAGACCATGCCGGTATCGAAACTTGAAACCTTTGAAAAGGTTTATCCGTTTGGCTGGCTGGGCGTTTTGGCGCACGCCAAACCGGTGGCGGACGAGCTGATTTATGCCAGCCATGATCGCGGGTTTGCGCTGTGTTCGATGCGGTCCGAAACGGTGGTGCGCCATTATGTGCAGGTGCCCAGTTCGGAAAAAATTGAAGACTGGTCCGATGATCGGTTCTGGAACGAGCTTCGGCTGCGGCTTGGCGAAGCGGATGGGGAGTTGGTCAACGAGGGCGAGGTGTTTGAAAAAAGCATCGCGCCGCTGAGAAGTTTTGTTGCCGAACCCATGCGCCACGGGCGGTTGTTCCTGGCCGGTGACGCGGCGCATATCGTGCCGCCGACCGGGGCCAAGGGGCTTAACCTTGCGGCCAGTGATGTGCATTACCTGTCCGAGGCCTTGATTGCGAAGTTCAAGAACAATCGCGAAGACCTTTTGGATGCTTATTCCGATACCGCATTGGCGCGCGTGTGGAAGGCCGAGCGGTTTAGCTGGTGGATGACAACCATGTTGCACACATTTGATGATCATCACGGCTTTGATGGCCGCATCCGCCGTGCCGAACTGGAATACATCCTGTCATCCAAGGCAGGTTTGACAACCTTGGCAGAAAACTACGTCGGTTTGCCTTACTGATCGATATGGGGCGGAGCCCGCCCGCTTTGGACCCATTGGAATTTCTGCCAGGAAAGAACGGCCCGTCCCCCACAGCGGGCCGTTCTTGTTTCTGGGTTTTGTGGGTTGCCTCGAAATGATCACAATTTTTTGTGGAACTGTTTGGTGCCCTTCGTCGTTAAGAGGGTGTTGCATTTAGTGCAGCCACGAATTTAATGAATGACAGGAGCAAATCATGGTGACCAAGACCGAAACCGATAACGCCAAACTTCAGGCCGATGTTGATGCGCTTCGCAAGGATCTTGCCGAGGTTACCAAAACGCTGAGAGCGATGGGAACGGACACCGTCAATTCCAAGGCACAGGCCGCTGCCCAGCGTGTGCGCGAAGTATCCGGTCAGGCGCGCGATCAGTTTGATCATGCCCGCGAAGCCGCGGTAGAGCAGGTGCGCGAACGTCCGCTGGCATCGGTGGCGCTGACATTTGGTATTGGCATGTTGATTGGTCGTTTGCTTCAGAAATGATTGATCAGATAAGCAATGCAATTGCAGAAATGGCAAAGGCCGCCGCCGCCCGGCTGGCGGTCTTTGCCGCGATTGCGCTTGTGATCCTGACCGGTATTGGTTTTCTGATCGCGGCGATCTTTATGTATCTGGCGGCACAATTTGGCGCGCTTGGCGCGGCATTGGGGCTGGGGTCGGTGTTTGTTGCCCTTGGTCTGGTCGCGCTTGCGATCATGCTGCAAAAAGATCCAAGTGACGCGATTGATCAACCAATCGCCGGTGAACATGGCACCAAACGCCGCGAAGATGATGTGTTGCTTGATATGGTGATCCATGCCGCCAAAGCCGGTTTCGCGACCGGACAGGGTGACAAGGCCCGGATGCAAAATGGCTTTGATCAACTGGTGACGGATTTTTCCGATCTTGGTCTTTTTGAGCCAAGAGAGCGCCGGGATGCAAGTGATGCAGGCGATGATTTTCCGGATCGGGCAGCGGATGATCCGGGGGATCAACCCGATAAAAATCCAATCGATCCAAATGCAAAAAGGGCGGGGTAACCATTGGTTCCCGCCCTTTGTTTTGTTAATTCCAGCGAGATTTATTCGCCGTGGAAATGCACCGTGCCGATAAACGGCAGGTTGCGATTGTTCTGGGCGTAATCAATGCCATAGCCGACGACGAATTCATCGGGGATGTCAAAGCCGCAATAATCAATCGGAATGTCTACTTCGCGCCGCGATGGCTTGTTCAACAGCGTGCAAATCTCAAGCCGGTTGGGATCGCGGGTTTTCAGCAAACGCACGACTTCTGACAGGGTATAGCCGGTATCGATGATGTCTTCGACCAGCAGGACATCCTTGCCGTGGATCTGCCCGTCGAGGTCTTTGACGATCCGCACATTGCGCGAGCTTTCGGTGGAATCGCCATAAGATGACGCGACCATGAAATCGACTTCGACCGGAACGGTCAGTTTGCGCGCCAGATCGGCAATGAAAACAAACGATCCGCGCAGCAGTCCAACAACGATCAGCTTTTTGGTGTCTTTGAAGTTTTCGTTGATCTTGGCGGCAATCGCGTCGATCTGTGTGGCAATTTCGTCCGCCGTTATCAGCGGCTTGACATCATAATCGGCCATCAATTTCGGTCCTGAAGCGTTATGGGAGGGTTTCCCGTTTGCTAACACACGCCGCCCGTCATGACCAGCCTGCGAATGGTAACAGAAGTATAATACCGTAGATTTCATGCGGTGTTGCACGCCCCGATTGTGCAACACGCAGGCTAGTCAATACGGGGCATCCCCATCAGATGGAAATTGTTCAGGCGGCTTTAAAGATCACCGGGTCATCGCCGTCGTGCCATTGGTCATATTTGACCATCACGGTCTCGAACCAGTGTGAGTGCAAAAAGTCATCCAGCCAGCGTTGCAGATGGACAAACGGCATGGCGTCAAAGGCGTCTTTGTCGGCATTGGCGAATTGGCGGATAAATGGCGCAATGGCAAAATCGGCCAGAACCGGGCGGCTGCCAAACAGATATGTGCCAACGGCCAAACGGCCATCAAGCCGGTTAAGGATTTTTTCGGCCTCGTGCCGATGTTCGGCCGGATCGGCGTCTTCATAGCGGGTATGGTATTTGAACCGATCCAGATGATATTTGAATGGGCCATCGTTTTGCGCAATTAATGCCAGCATATCATCAAGCGTGCCGCTTTCGGGCATCAGCCAGTTTTGCGGATCGGCTTCGGCCAATGCCCAAACCATGATTTCAAGGCTTTCGTCGATCACACTGCCATCGGGCAGGATCAGAACCGGCACGGTGGCCTTGGGCGAGGCGGCGATCATCGCACTTGGTTTGTCGCGCAGGACAACTTCGCGCAGTTCGACATCAATCCCGCTTGCAAGCAAGGCCATACGGGCGCGCATCGCATAGGGACAGCGGCGAAAACTATACAGGATCGGTCGGGGGTGCGGATCAGTCATATAAGTCGATTAGCGCCTGAGGGCGTGGTTTGCAACTGCTTATCGGGCACAAAGATGATTGTCATGCGTTAGACATTCATGTGCCGCTTTCCTATGTTTAGAAAAGGTACATGACGAGCGCGCAAAATCGCGCGGAGGCCTTTTTGATTGTGTCATGCGATGGCTTGGGCGGGGTTGATGTAAAAAACTTGGGTCTATTGGGCCTTTTTTGCGCAAGCGGGGTTGATTTCATGGCACAGTTTGTGAAAGGACAATGTCCGTCATTTATTTCGTAAGACCCGTTCGGGGATGTGCTGGCGCGGAACCTGCGCCGTTTGCCCCGAATGCGGTCACAAGACCAAAGCCGACTTGAAAAAAGCAAGGAACCAGTCATATGACACCGACCGAAATCGCGCGCGTTACCGATTATCTGCGCCGTACGTTTGAAAATCCCAATATCGCCATCGATGCGCCGAAACGCAAAGGCTATCCGATTGAAATGCGCGTTGGGGACGAGTTTGTCGGTGTTGTGCACCGTGACGAAGATGAAGGCGAAATCAGCTATTCGCTGAACATGGTCATCCTTGAAGAAGACCTGCCGCCAGCCGTTTAAGGTTGCTGCTATACGTATCAAAACGCCCCGTGCCACTTAATGGCCGGGGCGTTTTTTTATGACGGGTCGAGCATGTGGCGGATTTCATCGACGGTGGGAATCTTGCCTTCGGCGACGATGTCGTCATTGATCATCAAGGCCGGGGTGCGCATGATCCCGGCATCGATGATGGCGTTGGTATCGGTGATTTTTTCTAGGTCGTAGTCAAGTTCAAGCGCCTGTGCCGCTGCGGCAGCATTTTTGGCAAGGGTCTGACATTTGGCGCAACCGCTGCCGTAAATTGTGAGTTTCATCCTTGATCTCCTTTGATCGTCAAATCGTTTAATCGCTTACCAGTAATTGCCATAGATAAAGCCCGTTACCGTCGCCATGACGATGACAAGGCTGCAATACACCACGGTTTTTTGTGTGCCGATCACGGTGCGGATCACCAGCATATTGGGCAATGACAGTGCCGGACCGGCCAGCAACAGCGACAGGGCCGGGCCTTTGCCCATTCCGGCCCCCATCAGGGCCTGAACAATCGGCACTTCGGTCAGGGTCGAGAAATACATAAACGCGCCCAGAACCGAGGCCAGAATTGTCGATTGCAGGGAATTATCGCCAACTGCGGCATTGACCCAGCGTGCCGGGATCAAGCCTTCGTGACCGGGACGGCCCAGCAATAGCCCGGCGACAAATACCCCGATCACCAAAAGCGGCAGGATCTGTTTGGTGAAGTCCCAGCTTTGATCCGCCCATTCGCGGTCCTGGGGGCGTGACAGGGCAATCATCATCATCCCGCCAATACCGATGGCAAAGGCCAGTTCAGGGGCGTTTGGCGCAACAAGACAGGCCAGAATGACCGCAAGTGCGAGCACCAGAACCTGAAAACGCGGCCAGTCAAACTTGCGGATCAGCACAACAGCAAGCCCGGTGGCCAGAAGGGCGGTGATCAGCCATTTATAGGTGAAAATCATCATCCAGACCGGGCTTTCGACCGGTGCCCAATTGGCAAAGACCAAAACGGCAATCATCAGGGCAAAAAAGGTGACGGTGGTGCCAAGCGGCTTTTCGGCATCGGTTGGTGCAAAGCCACGGGCGGATGTTTTGGCGCGCGCGGCCTCTTCGCGGCGATAGATCAGATGCATGATCAGGCCAATGACAATGGCAAAGACAATCGCGCCAACACCGCGTGCAATGCCAATTTCAGCGCCAAGAATTTTGGCGGTAACGACAATGGCGATAATGTTGATTGCCGGGCCGGAATATAAAAACGCAATCGCCGGGCCCAAGCCCGCGCCGCGTTTGTAAATGCCGCCAAACAGCGGCAATACCGTGCAGGAACAGACCGCCAAAAGCGTGCCCGAAATCGATGCAACGCCAAGCGCAATCGGGCGTGATGCATCGGGGCCAAGGTATTGCATGACCGATCCCTGGCTGATGTAGACCGCCATTGCACCAGCAATGACAAAGGCCGGTAACAGGCACAGGATCACATGTTCGCGGGCATACCAATTGGTCAGGCGCACGGCTTCGAGAATGGCATTGTCAAACCGTTCGGTGCCTGCGGGGATGAAATAGATTGCCAGAAAACCCAGCAAGATAAGGGCGGCCAAATGGCCTTCGCGGGGGTTTTCGCGATAAAGGGTTCGTAAAGTCGCAAGCACGCCATCCTCCCAATCTGAATCGATGTTTTAATCTATCCAGATTGGGGGCGTAAAACCATGATGTAAAACAATACCGCCAGTTATGTTTGCGGCCTTTGAAGGTTTAAAATGCCCCGTGCCACTGGCCGGGGCGTTTTTGTTTGTTTATTCGGCGAAGTCGGTTGATGTGGTGATGTGTTCCCATGCCGAGATTTCGCGTTGCAGATCGTTCAGTTTGCCACGAACAAGCGCAATGGCATCGCGGCCGAGCAAAAGATGAACTGGCGGATTTGGTGATTTGATGATCTGCATCACGGCCTGTGCGGCTTTTTGCGGATCACCAGCCTGTTGGCCGCTTTTGTTTTGGCGGGCCTGGCGGATCGGATCGAAAAGACTGTCATAATCGGGGATATGGCGGTTGGAACGGACCATGGAGCGCCCGGCCCAGTCGGTGCGAAATGAGCCCGGTTCGATCGCGGTAACATGAATGCCCAGACCGGCGACTTCTTTGGCCAGTGCTTCGCTGATGCCTTCAAGGGCAAATTTGCTGCCGCAATAATAGGAAATGCCGGGCATGGTGATGAAGCCGCCCATCGAGGTGACATTGAGGATATGCCCGCTTTTGCGTTGGCGCATAAAGGGCAGAACGGCCTTGATCATGGCGACCGCGCCAAAAACATTGACGCTGAATTGATCCTGGAGTTCTTGCAGCGGGGATTCTTCAAGCAATCCTTCATGGCCGTATCCGGCATTGTTGATCAGAACATCAATCGCGCCGACTTCCTGTTCGATCTGTGTGATGGCGGGGGGAATGGCATCAAAATCACTGACATCCAAAATAATGCCGGTTGTCTTGTGCGGTGACAGCGCCGTGAAGGCCGCAAGATCGGTTTCCTTGCGAACGGTGCCGATAACGTTATGGCCTTCGGCGAGTGCGGCCTTGGCAAAGGCGCGGCCAAAGCCCGAGCTGACACCGGTAATCAGGGTTGTTTTCTTTGGGGTGCTGGTCATATGGGGTGGTCCTTTGAAAGCGTTTCGGGCAAGCGGTTTTGAATGCACGCGCCGCCGGTGTGGATGCCCCACGCTAGTGAAATCACATTGTTTGGTATATGGGTTAAATTCTGCATGGACTGTTTAAAAAGGAATGCATTATGCGCGGGCGGGAATATGCCGAACTTGAAGCCTTTGTCGCGGTCGTCGAAGAGGGGAATTTTCGGCGTGCGGCCGCACGGTTACGCATTTCGGCATCGTCCTTAAGCCAGACCATCGGCAATCTTGAGGCGCGACTGGGTGTCAATCTTTTGCAGCGAACCACACGCAGCACATCACTGACCGAACCGGGAAAGCGGCTTTTTGACCGGTTTCGCCCGGCGATGGCCGAAATGGCGATTGCGGTCGAGGATGTGATGCAGCTTCAGGGGCGCCCGGCGGGAACGGTGCGATTACTGTTGCCGCGCCTTGCCCTTGCGACCCAGATCGAGCCTTGGCTTGGTGCGTTTCATGAAAAATATCCCGATATTGTTCTGGAACTCGGGATTGAAGATGCGCCGCTTGACATCATTGATGCCGGATATGATCTGGGCATTACATTGGGCGAGTTGCTGCAAAAGGATATGATCGCGTTAAAGCTTGGCCCGGATATTCATCAGCTTGCCGTGGCATCACCGGATTATCTGGCGACATATGGCGTGCCGCAAACACCGGCGGATTTGCACGGGCATAAATGCATTAACTGGCGCAAACCGGGGCGCAAGAAGCTTTATAATTGGGAATTTTGTGTCGACGGGCGCTGGATCAGTGTGGCGGTCGAGGGGCCGTTGATTGTTTCGCATCGGGATACGGCGTTAAAGGCCGCCGCCCAAGGGGTTGGCATTGCCTTTGCCTATTGGTCGTCGCGATGGATGCAGCCGATGATCGAAAGCGGTGCTTTGACGCCGGTGCTGGAGGAATATTCGCCGCCGTTTCCCGGCTGGTATCTTTATTATCCGAAACAGCGGGCAACACCGCCCGCTGTGCGGGCCCTGATCGATTTTTTGCGTCACTGCCATCAGGAAGGGCGTGACGCATAGTATGGACAGTTAGGGGCCTGATGACCCTAGGCTGATCCGGTATTTGGCCCCGTCTGCGGGATGGTGAAAGAGGCCGGGCAGGTGATGAGTGGAAACAAATGCGCTGGCGGGGCGTTTGAAAACACAATTGCCCTTTGCCCCCGTTTCACGAGGCCCCGATGACCGCATGGATTGAACAGCACAGCGCCGTTCTGCAAATCATTGCCAGTTTTGCCACGCTATTGGTCTGGGTTTTTTATGCGCAGCTTTTATTTGCAAGCTATCGCCGGATACGGCGCCCGAAAATCGTGATCAATCAGATGCTGGGTCATTCGCATAAAGCCCGCTTTCTGATCAGTAATATGAGTCAGGAAGCCATTCATATTGAAACGGTTTTGCTGTGTCTTGATGCCGGTGATACCCGCCTGTGCGAGGTCGTGACCGATGCCGACCCGGAGCAGGATCAGGACCGGGACGGCGAGAACGCCAGCGGCGGCGATGGGGGCGGTAAATATCAGGCAAGGCTTGAAGAAGTTACCCTGCAGGGGCCGCTGGCATCGGGAAAATGTATTGAACTTGGCGCGATGCCCAATCTTTTGGCGCGGGTCCGTCGGCATATTGAAAAATCCGATCAGGATATATCGCAAAAGGGGCAGGTGATTTTGCCCGATGAAGCCCATGAAAACGGACAGGATTGCCGCATCGAATTCATTGTTATCGGGGTTTACAGCTCGGAAAAAGGGGTGATCGGGGCAAGCCGCACATTTGTTTATGATTGCAACGGCAATCTGCGGCCCGAACAGGTGCAGACCACCCAGCATTCAGGGATGCTGGCCAGACGGCGCATGGCGCGGTTGCATTCGCAATATATCTAGGGTCAGGATGGCCCCGGATGCAGGGCCATCCTGTTAATATGCTGTCGGCTTATATGTTGTACCGCGCAGGCTTTCAGACGGTTGAAATCAGGCTGCGGTTTGGGCGTCCTCGGCCTTGACGACTTTGTGGTTGTCTTCGTTGATGCCAAGCTTCCAATAGCTTGAGATATAAAGATCATCCTTGCCCAATCCGCGCTCATTTCGGAAATGATCGCGCAGCTTTTTCATGGCGGTAAATTCACATGCCGCCCAGACCGACGGACGGCCCGTGCCCCATGGCAGTTTTGTCACCACATCGGGCAGGGCATCGGCATTGGTGCCGGGATTTGGGTTGATCACCCATTCGATGCTGATATTGGCGGGTTTTGGTAAATCCTGCATATCGGCCTCGGACGCGATTTCGATCACGGCATAACCGCGCGCATGATCGGGCAGGGTTTCCAGATTGACCGAAATGGCGGGAAGGGCCGTCATATCGCCGACAATCAGGAACCAGTCGGCGGTTGGGTCCACCAGCTTTTTCGGGCCGGGGCCGCCAATGGTGATGGTATCGCCGGGCGCACAATTGACCGCCCAGTTTGACGCCGGGCCGCCATGATCGGCATCATCATCGCTTGCACCATGCATGACGAAATCAATGTCAATCTCGCGGCCCTGATCGGTGATGCGGTCATGGCGGACCGTATAGGTCCGGCGCAAAACGCGGCCTTTTTCATCGCCATCAATCGGAAAGATCAGTTTGACATAGGCACTTGCCTGATCATCGGGGAAACTTGCGATGCCGTCACCGCCCAAGGTCACGCGCAGCATATTGGCGGTGACATAGGTTTTGCCGATGACGGTCAGATCGCGGGGTGCTGGTCTGTTCATTCCAAGCTCCTGTAGAATGTTTTGTTTTTGTCAGGATTCCAGATTGTCGGCCATCAGGCTGGCAACCCGGTTGAAATCCTGAATTTGGCTTTGGCTCAGGTTACCGGCCATGCGGGTGCGGACTTTGGTTTCAACGTTTTTGAAATTGTCCACCAGTGCATCGCCTTCTCGTGTCAAATGCAGGGTCTGGCTCCGTCGATCTTCGGGATGCGGGCGGCGTTCGATCAGGTTTTTATCTTCCAGCTCTTTGATAAGCCTTGTTATGCGGCCTTTGTCCTGCCCGGTGGCGGCCGCGATATATTGCGCGGTGACGCCGGGCGTTTTGGCAATCCATTTCAATGTCCGCATATGCGACACCGGAAGCGGCATATCGGCGGCGGCCAAGCCTTCGCGCATGGCGCGCTTATAGGCATGGATCAACCGGTGCAGGGTTTCGCCGGGCACATGCGTATTTACATGTGTATTGATATGCTCACTCATCGATATGTTCCTCTTATCCCATCGCGCAACCCGGATGATCGCCAGATCAGGCAATCCTGCCGGTGCGAAGGGCGTATTTGCGGCCTTCGCAGATTGCGGCCGACAGCAATGCAAAACCCGCCGCAACCCCCATGATGGCGGTCAAATCAAACGCGCCGCCGGTGCCGATCAGGATCGCGGCCAAGGCCGCGCCGACCGATTGCCCGGTCAGACGCGCAGTGGCGAGCATACCACCGGCACCGCCGCTTCGATCGCGCGGGGCGCTGGTCATCATCAGGCGGTTATTGGGCGATTGAAACAGGCCAAATCCGACACCGCACACCATCAAACAGGCAATGATCGCAAGGCTGGCATCTGTGCCCGACCCGGCCGGGATCAGGATGATCGAAAACAGGCCAATGGCAAAAATGCCCATGCCGATCCCGGTCAGATGGATCGGGGAATATTTATCGGCCAGCCGCCCGGCAAAGGGCGCGATGAAGGCGGTGGCGACGGGCCATGGCGTCATCAAAAGGCCGGTGTTAACCGCGCTAAAGCCCAGAACATCATGGAAATAAAACGGCAGGGCGACGAAGGCGATGAATTGCGCACAGAAGCCGCAGATTGATGACCCGATGGAGCAGGCAAAGACGGGGCGCGCCAGCAAATCAAGCGGCAACATTGGCCGTTCACGCGAAAACTGGCGACGGACCAAAAACACCCCGGCGGTGATCGACATGATGAACAGGCCGACAATCAGCATCGGATGGTTATTTGTGCCGATATTACCAAGGGCGGAAATCAAGCCGCCAAAGGCCAGGACATTTAAAAACGCACTGACATAATCAAACCGCGTGCGCGAGGCGCGCGTAAACGGCAGGGCAAAACTTCCCAGCACAATCGCCACGATCGAAATCGGGATATTGATCAAAAACAGCCAGTGCCAGGTGGTGACCGCCAAAATCGCCGAGGCAATGGTGGGACCCGCCGCCGCCGAGACCGACACCACCATGGCAATAAAACCAATCGCCCGGCCCAGCTTGGCCTGCGGCACAGAATGGCGCATCAGGGCGGCGTTGATGCTCATCAATGCGGCGCCGCCAAGCCCCTGTAACACGCGGGCAAAGGTCAGAAATTCGATATTGGGCGAATAGGCGCAAAGGGCGGATGCAATGCCGAAAATCACCATCCCGGCCAGATAGACTTTGCGAAACCCAATTGCCTCGCCAAGGGCGGATAACGGCAACAGACCAACAACAACGGCCAGTTGATAGGCGGTGATGACCCAGATGGCGTGTGCCGGGCTGACATTTTGATCCTGCGCGATGGCGGGCAGGGCGACATTCATGATCGACCCGTCCAGAACCGCCATCATGACGGTCAGCAACACCGCAATCATCGCGAAGGTTTGCTGGGGCTGTGGCAGGCCGTCCGGGTGGATGGTTTTTGATATCTTCATGTGGGGCACATTCCGAAAAGCAGGGCATGCGGTGGCGCGAGGGGCAAAACATTGCCGAATATCTCTGTCGCGGGCATGCCGGTATGGTTGATTTTGTCAACTAATACGGAATATAGTTGATGTTGTCAACTAATACGGAATATAGTTGATGTTGTCAACTTGTTTTCGGGCCTGTTCTTTCGGGTAGTTCCCGGTAGGCGGCATTGGTGCGTATCATCACGGAAAGAGGCGAGGGGACGGATCATGAAAACGATGATGGTTTTGGGGCTTGGGGCGCTATTCGCGTTTGGTACGGTGCAAATGCCGGTGAATGCGGCGCAGGGTTCAATTGTGATCGAGCAGAGTATCGAACATGGCGGCGGATGCCGCAAAAGCTCTCCGCCGGGACAGTGTTGCCATATGGATAACAAGGCGGGGTCTGTGCATTGTCACTGAGTGTTGCGCTTTATGGGGACAAAAAATAAATCTGTCCCCTTTTTTTCATGTCCCCTTTTTTTCAAGAAGTCATTGATATAAGAAATAATAGTATTCTCAATAAATATTATTATAGCAGATATGTATGGAATCGAAAAATTTCTACTTTTAGCATCAAAAATAATTCTCAAGTTTTTCAGTTTACTTTTACATCCCAATCGGATTTTCCGTCATTGTATTTCATGTGTATTTCATGTGGCCAATCTTCGTTACATGTTTCAAAGGCACGAATTATCTCCGAAATAGGAACTCTCCATACAAATTTATTTCTGTCGTAGTCGGAGAAAATGAATACTTCACTCCAATTTCTTGACTGATCCCTCGCCAGTAGGGATGTGTATGAATGGATGAATTGATTGGACAAATACCATGCTGACCTTTGGTATGAGTTTTCGCCGTTTAGGTCATAATATTCTTCGAGTTCAAAACGATTACTGAAATGAACATTGGTTTTCGGCTTGCAGCCTTGAATTTCAAGCATCAAATTTTTTGTTTTATCGGTAACTTTTTTGAGTTCAACCAACTTTCTTAATATAAAAAAGCCTACAATAATTTCTCGTTCTGTTGTGCAAACTAGTCGTTCAGACCAATTTAGGGGTCTTCTTTTGGGTTTTAAAGTTTTGGCAATCCGGGATATTTCTTCACGCCAGTAAATGGATTCTATTGCCATTTCAGAAATGCTCCTCAGAGTGTCTAAACTAGAGAGTGCGGCTCAAACACCCACTCAACAAATACCCCCCAGTAGGCGCTTCCCAATCGAGCATCTCGCCAAGGCAATAGGTGCCGGGGCGTTTTTTGAGTTGGAAGGTGTCGTCGAGTTCTTCCCATGCCACACCGCCTGCGGTGCTGATGGCCTCATCCAGCGGGCGGGGTTTGGTGATTTTGAGTGGCAGGTCTTTGATCGCCATGGCGAGTTTGGCGGGGTCGTTTAAGGTTTTGCGCGGGGTGACTTCGAAAATCAGGGCGATTTTGGTCGGGTCGAGGCCAAGCGTTTTGCGCAAATGGTTGCCCATCGAGTTTTTGCCACGTGGTTTGGCAAGCCGCGTGGTGACATCCGTCAGGTCGCGGTCAGGGGCTAGGTCCAGCATTACCGTGGCGGTGCCGGTTTCAAGCCATTGATCGCGCAGATTGGCCGAGATGGCATAGACGGCACTGCCTTCGATCCCGGTTTTGGAAATGACGAATTCGCCGCGCACGGTTTGGCTGCCGGTTGTCAGGGTGACGGGTTTGACCGGGGAACCCGCACATTTTTCGATCAGATGATCGGTCCAATTGACGTCAAAGCCGCAATTTGACGGTTTGAACGGATTGCATTTGATCCCGGCATTTGTAAGGATTTCCATCCATTTGCCATCTGAGCCCAGACGTTTCCAGCTTCCGCCGCCAAGGGCCAGCACGGTGACATCGGCCTTGGCGGTGATGGTGGTGGTTGTGTCGCCATCTTTGGTTTTGAAAATCGCATCGCCGTTTTCATCCCAGCCGGTCCAGTAATGGCGGTAATGGATTTTGCAGCCCAGCCCGTCCAGGCGGCGCAGCCAGGCGCGTAAAAGCGGGCTGGCCTTCATCACGGTTGGAAAAACCCGGCCGGATGAACCGACAAAGGTTTCGATGCCAAGCCCGGTACACCAGTCGCGGATTTCAGCGGGACCGAATTTGCGCAAATGTGGTTCAAGCCGGTCACGTGCCGCGCCATAGCGCGACAAAAACGTTTCCAAGTCTTCGTTATGGGTGATGTTCAGGCCCGATTTGCCCGCCATCAGGAATTTGCGCCCGGCACTTGCCATGCCTTCATAAAGTGTCACCGCATAACCCGATCCGGCGAGGCGTTCGGCGGCCATCAATCCGGCCGGACCGGCCCCGATGATCATCGCGGTTTTGCCGTTTGGGGCAGGCGGGATGACCGGGGCGGGCGTGCTTGGCGTGGTGAGGTTGGTTTTTATGGACATTTGGGGCCTTTGGACCGGGGTTTCTGTTTGGTGGTTTTATCTGCTTTGGCGGGCGAAGGCAATTTGCGGGTAATGTTGTGGGGTGTGAGGGGCTGGCTTGGCCGAGCTTGCGGCGGCATGGACCCCCGCCTTCGCGGGGGTGACGAGAAGGGGGCGAAGGATAGGGCGGGGGTGACGAAGGGCGAGGGTAACCAAGGATAGCGGGGGCGAAGAAGGAGCGTAACGAAGGATGGTGGTGCGAAGGATAGGACGGCGGCGATGAAGCTGGTTGCGGCGGCGACGCAGGAGATGTTGTGAGGAACGGTAAGCTGTGCGCCTTTTCCAAGCCCCGTCATGCCCTGCAAAGGCAGGTGTCGAGTTAGCCATGCTGGATGTGCCAATTTTATGGCGAGCCTGCGGCCCGATGGGGTTCCGCCTTTGCGGGAACGAGGCAAAAGGGGTAGTAGGGGCGTGAAAATTCGCCCATGGGGGAAATATCGTGGCCGGTGAAGTGCGTAATACGGGTGTAATCAACCCTTTTGTGAGAAAAACACGCCAAAGATTGGCAATTTGTCGGTAAATCGGATAACAAAATTCCCAAGGTTCTGGCCCGGGGTTCAGGGTTTTGATCCCAAGTCTTTAAAAAAATGGTTCTGTGGAGGAAACATGCTTTCGATCAAGGGAATGGCGGGTGCGGCCAAGGTGGCACGCGGATCGGTTTTGGCACTTGCGATGGGGGCGACGGCCTTTGGCGCGATGGCGGCACATGCGGGCGAGAAGGTGAACATTGCGGCCCTGGCCTTTGTGTCCAGTTCGCCGCTGTTTATTGCCAAGGAAAAGGGCTATCTGGCCGATGAAGGCCTTGATGCCGAGATTTCGATCTTTCAATCGGCACAGCCGGTGGCGGTTGCCATTGCATCGGGCGATGCCGATTTTGGCGTGACCGCCTTTACCGGCGGGTTCTTTAACCTTGCGGCCAAGGGCGCGCTTAAGGTTATCGGTGCGCAGTTGCATGAAGATGCGGCTTATGACGGATCGGCGATTTTGGCATCCAATGCGGCGTTTGATGCCGGTTTGACCTCGGTCGATAAGCTGGGCGGGCATAGCTTTGCCCTGTCGCAGGTTGGATCAAGTTTCCATTACATGATTGGTAATGTGGCGGAAAAAGCCGGGATCGACCCCGACAGCATTTCGCTTAAACCGTTGCAGTCGGTGCCCAATATGATTGGCGCGCTGAAAAGCGGGCAGGTCGATAGCATGATCATCGTGCCCCATATTGCCAAGCCGCTGGCCAATGCCGGTGCGGCGCATATCATTGGCTGGGTCAAGGATTACGTGCCTTATCAGGTGGGTGGTTTGTTCACATCATCTGAAAATGTTGCAGAACACCGCGAGACGGTGGCGAAATTCGTGCGCGCCTATCAAAAAGGTGTGGCGGATTACCGTGCAGCCCTTTTGGCGACCGATGCCGATGGCAAGCTGATTGAAAGCGACACCACGCAGGAAATCCTTCAGATCGTGCATAAATATGTCTATGCCAATGATCCGGCGGAAAAGGCCTATCCGAAAATCCGCAATGGCGCGATGTTCATTACCGAAGACGCCAAACTTGATGTTGAAGACGTCAAGGCGCAGGTCAAATGGTATCAGGATCGCGGCTATGTTGCCGCGGATGCCGATCCGGATACCTTCATCGATACCAGCTTTATCCCGCCCCTTGGTCAGTAACGGATCGTATTTTTCGACCGGGCTTGGCGGTTTTTGCGCCAAGCCCGGTCGTTTCATTTTTCCATTTAAAAAATAACGGATTGTGCCATGCGGCTGCAAATCAAGGGCATTTGCCATTCATATGATCAGGTCGAGGCATTGCGCGACATTGATTTTGGCATTGAACCGGGCGAGGTCGTGGCGCTGATCGGGCCGTCGGGCTGTGGAAAATCAACCTTATTGTCGATCATTGGCGGCATGTTGACCCCGACCAAGGGCGAGGTTTTGATTTGTGATCAGGCAACGCCCGATGGCTGCCTTAACCCGCTGACCTATGTGTTTCAGGATTTCGCGCTTTTGCCCTGGCGCACAGTGGCGGGCAATATCAGCCTTGTTCTGGAAGACCATGGATTATCCAAAACTGATCGCGATGCCCGCGTGGCCGAGGTTCTGGAACAGACAAATCTGTGGGATTTTCGCGATGCTTATCCCAAGCAGCTTTCGGGGGGTATGAAACAACGTGTGGGCATTGCGCGCGCGTTGGCGGTGCGCCCGGCGGTTTTATTGATGGACGAGCCGCTATCAGCGCTTGATGCGCAGACGCGTATTTTGTTGCTCGATGAATTTGCCGCATTGTTTGCCCGCACCGGCATGACCGCGGTTTATGTGACGCATAATTTGAACGAGGCCGTGCGACTGGCCAACCGGGTGGTGGCATTGCGCCGTCGCCCCGGCACGATCAAGGAAATTCATACCATTGATATTCCACTGGCCGAGCGGGTTGAGGGGATGCCGGAATTGGTGGCGCATGAACGCGCGCTTTGGAACCTGATCCGGGATGAAGCGATTGCGGCCGATAAGGAGCTTGAAAATGTCGCATGATGTGACGGAACGTCGCGCCGACAGCCAAGGGAACGCAAGCGAGGCCAGCCATGTGCGGTTTCGCGCCACGGGCTTTAACCCGAAAGCCAATCCGATTGCGGCATGGGGCTTTTTCGTGGTTGTGATTGCGCTGTGGCAATTGGGATCAAGCACCGGGTTCATCAGCGAACTTGCGATGCCAAGCCCGGTGGCGGTCGCCAAGGCGCTTTGGCAACTGATCATCACGGGTGATCTTTGGCGTCATCTTGGCGCGTCGTTGCAGCGCCTTGTTGGTGGCTGGATCATGGGGACGGTGGCCGGGCTGTTGGTTGGCTTTTTGGTCGGCATGTTCAGTTGGGCGCGCTCGCCCGGTGTGGCGTTTGTCTCAGCCCTTTTCCCGATCCCGAAAATCGCACTTTTGCCGCTTTTCATCATCTGGTTTGGCATTGGCGAGCCTTCA
>TARA_R110001583_G_scaffold178151_1_pt1 | contig 21677 bp, 18 predicted proteins | sample TARA_R110001583 | Tara Oceans TARA_R110001583 (sample SAMEA4398432) | marine metagenome | biome: Polar Biome; feature: [MES] marine water layer (ENVO:01000295) within the mesopelagic zone...; material: water (ENVO:00002006), including particulate matter (ENVO:01000060) such... | reverse complement strand
TCACCAATTCTTTATCAAAGATGACCATATAATCAAAATAGTCGTGCTTGCCCTTTGAAGATGCAAAACAAGCATACCCAAGCTCAGAATCGGCTGATTTTAAACGAGATACTTTAACACCTCTAACAGAAGTATATACTGAAGTTAATTCTGTTGATAAATCCATCTCTTTTAGCTCAACTAACATTTTAGGAAATAGCTTTACTAAGGTTTTATCAATTCTCTTCTGAACTGATTTTGGATAATCACCAGCATGAAGTAAAAGACTGGAAGTCAGTAAACAAATTAAAATAGCAGTTTTTCTCATAAATATAGTTTTAAAACAGAAATTGCGAAGCAAATGAAAAACCACCTACTTCGCAATCAAAGATTACAATATTGTAGTCAACATTTTCTTAGAACCAAACGCCTACTCCAAAGTTTAGGAAATAAGCTTTATCATCATTTCCATTTTTTGAATATTGGTAGTCCGCCTTTACAACAGCACCTTTTGCTAGATGATAGCTTAATCCTACAAATATATCTTCACGATCGTATGCTTTGTTCGCTGTTTCCCCAGCAGCCATTTTTTGCTGTGTATTGTAGTTCTCGTAACGTACAAATGGTACTAAAGCTTGCTCTTTACCGTGAAGTAAATCGTAACCAGCTTCAACATAGTAACCCATCATTTGCTTTCCTAAATCAGCACCATCAGATACTTTATTATACTCATCAACATTGTTCAAGAAAGAGTGAATATACTGACCTTTCAAGCGCAGTGCATCAAGTCTGTAACGTACATCAAGCCCAATCATGCTTATTCCGACACGAGTTGAATCTGCAAAATTTTCAGCAATGCTATCATCTTTATCTAATCCGTCGAAAGCAGATGACTGAGTCTTACCTAAGTAAGCCGAAAGGCCAAGATTTAATCCTTTAACTCCATAGTAATCAACTTTGGCTGACAATGAAGGAGATGTGAAAGTTGATTCAGCACCCTTCTGACGACCTTTACGTACACCATCCGAAGCTCTAAGCTTACTTGATCCGTCATAACCATTGAAACCATTCATGATATACATTTGGTACTTTAAAGGTGCATTAGCTAAACGACCATTGATACCGAAACCAATCTCTCTCCATGTAGTTGGAACAATATACTTATCGACACTTGGACGCTCAACACCATTGTAAGTAGTTGGCTCGTGATACTCATTTACGATACCCATTGGTACCAACATTAAACCTGCACGTAAACTAGTGCTTGGGCTAACACTGTAGTTTATGAATGCCTGCTCAACGTAAACTTCTTTTACGTGTTCGAATTCAAGCTCAGTAATAAATGCCGTTTTGTCGTTGAACTGGTATCCAAAAAACATCACCATACGGTGAACATCCATATTACCGTTATAACGAGTTTGTCCACTAACTTGCTGGTTGTAGTGAACCTCACCGTAACCACCAATACTTAACTTTTCATCTTTAATTCTTTCTAAAATCGTAGTACCAATACTCTTGTATTCATCCTTTACTTCTTGTGCTTTCAATCCGAAAACAAAGGCAACAGCCATAAATAACAATAATCCTTTTTTCATTTTTTTATATAGTTTAGATGTAATCGTTTTTCAATAAAATTCTCAATTGTTTCACGCTGCTAAACTAGATCTATTCTGAATAAATGGAAATACCTAGATGTAGGTATTTTGCTTGAACATCCCGAAATCACAGCTTACACATATTAATAATCCAGATATTTTTATACTTTCGTCATATCAACCAACAAAAGCATGGACATAACACTATATATCAAACAATTTTTCATCGATTTTATTCAGATACTGAATGAAATGTCGCCTTATTTACTTTTGGGTTTCTTTTTTGCAGGGCTATTAAAAGTTGCAATTCCACAAAGATTTATCGACAAGTACATGGGAAAAAAAGATGGACGATCCGTTTTAAACGCTTCACTACTCGGCATTCCAATGCCACTTTGCTCCTGTGGTGTTATTCCAACAGGAATTTCATTCTACAAGAGCGGAGCGAGTAAAGGTTCATCAGTCTCTTTTCTTATATCAACTCCACAAACAGGTGTCGATTCCATTTTGGTCACCTATTCTTTATTAGGACTTCCATTTGCCATTATACGTCCAATTATTGCTTTAGTTACAGGGTACGTTGGCGGCATGCTTGCCAATCGTTACGATAAAAAGGAAAATGGAATTGAAAATAATAGTCAAATTGAAGTACAAAATTGTGGTACAAATTCAGAGCAAAATGATGAATGCGCTGACTCTTGTGAAACAACAAAAAATACTAAGCATTCGAAAATCTATGCAATGTTCAAATATGCTTTTGTTGATTTTCTTCAAGATATTTCAAAATGGTTGGTTATAGGCTTACTTCTGGCAGCTCTAATTTCAGTTGCCCTTCCCGATGATTTCTTCGCCAAATATGTGGGGAATGATATTATTGGTATGCTAGTGATTCTTATTGCATCAGTTCCTCTATATATCTGTGCAACCTCATCGGTTCCTGTAGCTGCAGTGCTTTTAATGAAAGGTGTTTCACCTGGTGCTGCCTTAGTTTTTCTAATGGCAGGCCCTGCAACCAATGCAGCTACCATTACTGTTTTAAACAAGGTTTTGGGAAAGAAAACAACATTTGCTTACCTAATTTCGATCATATTAGGAGCACTTGTTTTTGGCTTACTGATAGATTACACCCTACCAAGAGAATGGTTTACTCTTAAAGGATTACACTCTCATATGGGTGCTCACGAAGGTCACTTTTCATTACCACTTTGGTTACAATGGGGAAGCAGTATTTCGTTGACTTTATTAATTATAAATGGCTACATTCAAAAAGCAATCCTTAAACGTAAAACAACAGATAATTCTACTCTCGTAGATGAAACAAACAACTACTTGATCTCGGTATTAGGCATGAGTTGTAATCATTGTAAAAACTCAGTTGAAAAGCATATAAGTGCTCTTAAAAATATCGATTTAGCAGAAGTTAACTTAGAACAAAAACAACTTCGTATATCAGGAAATAAAATCGAACTCGCGATCATACAAAAAGAACTTGAAAGTTTGGGGTTTGAGTATGGAGGAGAAATCAATAAGTAAAAAAAACACACGTATAGGTACTAGAAAAGACAGCTAAATAGCTGTCTTTTCATTTCTATCCTAAATATGAAAAAAAAAAATCTTACTTTATCCATCCACCACCTAATGCTTTATAAAGTTCAACAACGGAATTTAATTGTTGGAATTTAGTATCTATGGTATTGATCTCTGAAGTAAGAGCATTACTACGAGCAGTCAGCACCTCAATATAAGTTGTGTTTTGGTAGCCATTGTTCAACAATTCTTCCGAATATTCAACAGCTTTTGTTAAGGCTTCCAATTCCAATTTCTGGATTTCATATTTTCTTCCTTCAGACTGATAGCTGTACAAGGCATCCGAAACTTCTTTACCAGCATTTAGTATCGACTTTTGAAAATTGTAACGTGCTTCGGCTTGTTGAGCTTTGGCTACTTCAAACTTGGTTCTGATACTTCGCTTGTTAAAAAGTGGTTGGGTTAAATTCCCAATCACGTTACTAAACAAAGAGGAGGTACTGAACCAATCATCAAAATTAATACTTTCCAATCCTGTGCTTGCGCTGATACTCAAACTAGGGTAGAAGTTACTGCGAGCAACATTGGTTAGCTCAAAAGCATTCATCAGGCCATATTCAGCAACCATTACATCGGGTCGGTTTCTTAACAATTGAGCAGGAAAACCAGTTTGTAATTCAATCAGTACATTCTGATCAGCTAATTTTCCACGAACAATATCTCCGGCATTTTGTCCCAGCAGAAGAGAAAGGGTATTCTCTAACAGCTTTACATTTTCTTCTAAGTTTAAAAGAAGAATTTGAGTGCTGTACAATTGCGCTTCGGTCTGTTTTACTGCAGCTTCAGTTACCTGACCTGCTTCTTTCAGACTTTTCATGGTTTCCAGGCCTTCCATGCGGTTGGTTACTGTTTGTTTTGCAACATCAACCTGCGCATCTAATGCAAGCAGTTGAAAATAAGCTGATGCTAAATTGCCAACTAAAGAACTTTCTACAGCCCTTCGAGCAGCTTCACTTTGCAAATAACCTGCTTGGCTTGCTCTTTTATTGCTTCTGATTTTCCCCCAGATATCAGCTTCCCACGAAATGGTACCTGTTAATTGGTAATTTTCGTAGCCGGAACCATTTCCACCTGAATAAATTCCTGATATGCTATTGTCCGACCATTCGTATTTGCTAGTATTTGCACCCATGCTAAGACTTGGTAGATATCCCATCTTTCCTTGCTTAAAATAAGCTTCGGCAGCATTTACACGTTCAACAGCCATTAATAAATCAAGATTGGAATCTAGTGCTTCAGTCACTAGATTCTTTAATTGACTATCGGTAAATAAACTCTCCCATGGCATACTAGCCAAAGTAGCAGAATCAGATGTCTCAATATTTCTATACTGATCTTGAATTTCTATCTCAGGTTGCTGGTATTCTTTAGCAACAAAACAGGATTGAAGACTGAATGCTGTTAGTACCAGACTAATGATTATATATCTTTTCTTCATCATTTCGTTCAATTTATTCTGCTATTTCCAATTCGTTTTCTTCTGGCTTAGGCGCTCCTGTTATTTTTTCCTGTATCGATTGGAAAATCACAAAGAATGCTGGGATTACAAATACACCAAATACAGTTCCAATTAACATACCTCCAACTGCTCCTGAACCAATAGAACGGTTACCTACAGCACCAGCACCATTTGCAAGCATTAATGGAACCAATCCAAGAATAAAGGCAAACGAAGTCATTAAAATAGGACGTAAACGAGCTTTCGCTCCTTCGGCAGCAGCTTGCGTCAATTCCATTCCTTGACGACGACGTTGTAAAGCAAACTCTACAATCAGAATAGCATTCTTAGCTAACAGACCAATTAACATGATCAGAGCAACTTGGAAATAAATATTATTCTCTAGACCTATAATTTTCACAAAGAAAATCGCTCCAAATATCCCTATAGGAAGAGATAAAATAATAGCAAAAGGCAGAATGTAAGATTCATACTGTGCTGCCAGTAGGAAATAGACGAAAATCAAACTCAAGACAAATACTAAAATGGCCTGATTTCCTGATTTCTGTTCTTCACGTGTCATTCCGGAGAATTCATACCCATAGTTTGATGGTAGCGTTTCCGTAGCAACTTCCTCAATGGCTTTGATGGCATCACCAGTACTGTAACCAGGATTTACGTTACCATTGATCTTTGCAGAGTTAAATAGGTTGAAACGACTCACAACATCAGGACCACTAACCTTTTTCAGGCTAACAAATTGACTTGCTGACACCAATTCTCCTCGTGCATTTCGAACGAACACATTATTCATCGACTCAACCGTCTCTCTATCTTCAGGAGCTGCTTGAATCATAACACGATATTGCTTCCCGAATCGGTTAAAATCGGCCGCATACCAACTACCATAATATCCTTGAAGGGTCGCAAATAAGCCATTTACAGATATACCAGCTTCTTTTACTTTTTCCACATTAACCTCCATCTCGTACTGAGGGAATCCTGTGTTAAAAGAAGTCATCGCAAATTTAATTTCAGGGCGTTGGTTTAAGGCAGAAAGGAATTGTCCACTCTTAGCCATTAAATCATCAAATTCACCATTCGATCTATCCTGCAATTGAAGTTCAAAACCATCTGAATTACCAAACCCACGAACAGTAGGCGGTGTAAAAAACAGAATTCTAGCTTCATTGATTCCTGCTGTCATTCCAAATAATTGTCCAACAATCGCACTTGATTTTTGGTGATCTTCTTTACGTTCCTTCCAATCTTTAAGTTTAATTACAGCAAAAGCTTTTGAACCACCATTAGTATTACTCAACATACTAAACCCAACAATGAACATATTTTCTTTAACAACGTCCATTCCATTAATGATTGCTTCCACTTTACCAGCAACATCACTAGTTCTCTCTATTGTACTTCCTGGAGGTAAAGAAATATCACAGAAGATAATTCCCTGATCCTCATTGGGTATAAACCCAGTTGGTGTTGTTTTAAAGAACCATCCAGCAAGGGCAATAAATACAATAAGAATTACACCTGACAACCATTTTCTACGAATAAGAAAACGAACCGAATTGGTATATCTTTCAGTAATAACATCAAAACCAGTATTAAATGATGTATAAAAACGGCTTGCTATTCCTTTTTTGTGTTCTTCGCTAGGGTCGTGTGGTTTTAATAATAAGGCACACAATGCCGGACTTAAGGTTAAGGCATTAATCGCTGATATGACAATGGCTACCGCAAGTGTAATTGCAAACTGCTTATAAAAAGCACCTGTAGGACCTTCCAAAAATGAAACTGGAATAAATACAGCCGACATTACCAATGTAATCGAGATGATTGCACCTGTAATTTCGCTCATGGCGGATATAGTCGCTTTCTTAGCACTTTTTGCTCCCTTATCTAGTTTTGCATGAACGGCCTCGACGACGACAATTGCATCATCAACCACAATACCAATGGCTAACACCAATGCAAACAGAGTTAACATGTTGATAGAAAAGCCAAATAAGTTTAGGAAGAAAAAAGTACCAATAATAGATACAGGTACGGCTATGGCTGGAATTAATGTTGATCTAAAATCTTGTAGAAACAAGAAAACAACAAGGAATACCAGTAAAAATGCTTCAAATAAAGTGATTAACACTTTACTAATTGACGCATCAAGGAAATCATTGGTATTAAATGGAATCACATAATCCACTCCTTTTGGAAAACCTTTTTTCGCTTTTTCAAGTGTGCGTTCTACTTCTTTAATAATCTCCTGTGCATTAGAGCCTGACGTTTGATAGACCCCAATTGCTGCAGATGGGTAACCATTGGTAATATTTTTAGTTGCATAACTAAAAGCTCCCAATTCAATTCGTGCAACATCTTTCAAACGTAGAAAATCTGAATTTCCTTCCGATCGAAGAATAATATTTTCATACTCTTCTTGAGTAGATAGCTTTCCTTTGTAACGGATCACATATTCAAATGACTGAGACGAATTTTCACCAAACTTACCTGGAGATGCCTCAAGGTTTTGCTCATCTAAAGCTGCAACCACATCCTGAGGCATTAAGCCATAGGCCGCCATTTTCTCAGGTTTCAACCAAATTCTCATAGAATAATCACGAGCACCAAACACCTTGGTATCACCAACTCCGTTAATCCTTTTAATCATAGGAATTAGGTTGATGTGTGCATAATTCTCAACAAATGTTGCATCTAAATCCTCATTATCGGAGTATAAAGAAAAGAACATCAATACACTATTCATCACTTTTTTTGTGGTTACGCCAGACTGGATCACCACTTGTGGTAACTTACTTGTTACAGTTGCCACTTTGTTTTGAACATTTACCGCTGCAATATCGGCATTGGTTCCAAGTTCAAAATAGACGCTAATAGTAGCTGTACCATCGTTACTTGCAGTTGATGCCATATAGGTCATATTTTCAACACCATTAACTGCCTCTTCGATAGGAACCACAACACTTTTCAATAAGGTTTCCGCATTTGCTCCAGGATAAGATGCCGAGATTTGTACAGTTGGTGGTGCAATCTCTGGAAACTGTTCTCGTGGTAAAGAAGAGAGCCCTAAAACTCCTAAAATTAGGATGAGTATAGATATTACGGTCGATAATACCGGCCGTTCAATAAATATTTTAAACATGATTATATTTTTGGAATGTTATTGTACTCGTGGATTATTTATTAGATACAGCGGTTTTATTTTCTATGCCTGCTGTTAGTTCTGGAACTTGAGGAGCAATTTGCATTCCTTCACGTAGTTTGATCAAACCATCAACCACAAAAATCTCGCCTTCGTTTAAGCCATTTCTAACAATGAAATCCTTGTTTAAAGATTCACTAACAATAATCTCTTTCGCTTCAACCTTATTTTCAGAGTTTACCAGATAAACAAATTTCTTTCCTTGCAATTCATATGTTGCTTTCTGAGGAACAAGTATCACTTCATTCTGATTCGAAGGGAATTTTACTGTTCCACTAATACCACTTCTCAATAGATTGGATGGATTTGGGAAAATAGCGCGATAACTAATGCTTCCTGTTCGTGGATTAACCATTCCATTAATCGTCTCAATTCTTCCTTTATGATCGTAAGTTGAACCATCTGCAAGTATCAACTCAACATCAGGTAGTTCTTTAATCTTATCAGCAACACTACTTCCATTTAATCCTCTATTAAATTGAAGCAATTGTTTCTCGTTTAAATTAAAATAGGCGTACACATTATTAATGCTTGAAACTGTGGTAAGAGGTTTTGGCTCTGATCGACCTACTAAACTACCAACTTTATAAGGCAAGCTACCTACAATACCATCAACAGGACTCTTGATAATTGTATAAGCTAGGTTCTCTTTAGCATTCTGATATTGAGCTTTAGCAGCAATTAATTGAGCATTTGCAGCATTCAAATTACTTTCCGCAGTTTTTAATTGAACCGAACTTATAATATTCTTTTCAACCAATGGTTTTACTTTATCGACTTCAACCTGAGCTGAAACAACTTGAGCTTTTGCAACTTCAATATTAGCGTTTGCAACATTAACTTGCTGGTTCAAAGTTTCCGCACTTAATTTAAATAGCAGTTGTCCCTTTTTAACTTCTGTTCCTTCGTCGATATATATCTTATCGATAAAACCATCGACTTTTGCACGAATTTCAATATTTTGTTCTCCTTCAATATTAGCAGCATATTCATTATATACGCTAACATTATTTTTCACTGCTGATTGAACAGGAAAAGCCATAGGCCCTTTTGCCATATGCTTTTGTGACGTATCCTTACAAGCACTTAAGCCTAATAAGATTATTGCTATACTTGCTAAGATGTAGTTCCTTTTCATGTGATAATTATTTGAATTTTAATGCTTAAGAAATCTGCACTTATTCTTTCTGGTCGGATAAAATAAGTGCAGATTTCATTTTTTAGATAGTGGTAATATTATATTTGTTCGGTTCTTTTAGTTCTGATATTGTCGAACTTAATTTGTTTGAGAATTCATGTACTGACGTACAATTTTCAGACTAATCCATTAAGTTAATGATTGTGAATATTATATCTATTCGGGATAACTACTATCAAACCTCTGAAAGACAGAGCATTTGGTTCGAATATCATTTCGCAATTGCTCTATAATAGAAATGGTATTTGTAAGGTAATCTAAGTATGGTGTTTCGTGTGAAAGTTCAAACTCATCATCTGTATTATTCAGAATTTCATTGGCTTCCTTTTTAAAATTTACAACTTCAGTTGCCAGCTGGTGCTCTGTCTTATACATTTTTAGATCATCTTCAATTCTTGATAAAAATCCAACTGGATTCAAGGTGAAATACTTTTTACGATCTCCAGGCTTCGTGAAAAAATCGATAGTATCAGATTCTTGCAAACTTTTTAAATTTGTAGATATCGTACTTTTACTAGCTCCCAGAAAATTAACCAACTCATCGAAGGTCGATCCATTTTCCTTATTAATTAGAAGAGTCGCAAATATTCGAGCAGAAATAGGCGTGAACTTTTCCTGCTTCTCCATAAAAAGACCATATTTTTCTACTAATATTTTTTTCTGTTCCTCTAATTCTTTCAGATTCTTCATAGCTTCTAAAACTTAACGATACAAATGTACGATTAGTTCGGACTCTTCCGAACTAAAAAATGTTAAAATTCGCTTAACAAACTTAAACAACTAGATAACAGATCATTTAAAACATTTTCTTATAGGTATCTAAATACAATTGCTCCACCTGCTCTCTGGCCCAAGGCGTTTTTCTTAGGAACTTCAAACTCGATTTCATCGTAGGATTTGACTGAAAACATCGTATATCTATTCTGTGCCCTAATTCTTTCCAACCATAAACTGCATGTAAATATTCCAATATATCAACCAACTTAACACCATGCAAAAGATTCTTTGGCTGTTCTTCTCTAATCTTACTATTATCTTCCATCAAACTATATTATTGATTCAAATCAATCGGCTTTTAAACTTCACCACAAATATAATGAAAGAAATATGCAATCCTTCTTTCAATAGCAACACTCTCCTATTATACATTTTGAATTATTAACGAAATAATTCATTAATTCAAATTCACCTTATAAGAGTACACGATTGATTTACTCATAAATACAAATAAGGATTTTATCATCCTTATATCCTCATACTATCCACACAGCAAAATAGCAATATAAGACACTACTAATCCGCACATTACAACACCACTACAAATCCCTTAAACCTTGAACAAATGAACCCAGAGTAGTTTTTATTAGGCGATAAAATAGGGAGAGCCATTTTTTTTTATTTATATTTAGACTGCTTAATTCAAAATTACGAATCAATTAACCACACTTATCTGAATAAAAACAGATATTTATTTGATCATAATTTAATACAAAACCCTAACTATGACCAAGAAAATTACAAGAGTACTTGTAGCAAACAGAGGTGAAATAGCCTTAAGAGTTATGAGATCATGTAGGGAAATAGGCATTCAATCAATTGCTGTATATTCTGACGCTGACCGAACAGCCATGCATGTTAGATATGCCAATTACGCCTATCCAATTGGACCTGCTCCATCAAATGAAAGTTACCTTAATATCGACAAGATTATTGAGGTTGCTAAAATATCAAAAGCCGATGCCATTCATCCTGGTTATGGTTTCCTCAGCGAGAATGCTGAATTTTCAAAAAGATGTCAAGATGAAGGAATCATTTTTATAGGCCCTACTCCTGAAATTATCTCGACAATGGGCGATAAGATTACAGCCCGAACAACCATGATCAATTCTGGTGTTCCTGTTGTTCCTGGAACCAAAGAAAACCTTAAGGATGACGAAATGGCTCTTAGAGTTATTAAAGAAGTCGGACTTCCGGTTATGATTAAAGCCTCGGCTGGAGGTGGTGGAAAAGGAATGAGAATGGTAGACAAAGAAGAAAACATTCTAAGCTCCCTTCGTGCTGCCAAATCAGAAGCCATGTCATCATTTGGTGACGATGCTGTTTATGTGGAAAAGTACATTTCATCTCCGCATCACATAGAATTCCAGATTTTAGGTGATCAACATGGTAATGTTATCCATCTCTGCGAAAGAGAATGTTCTGTACAACGTCGACATCAAAAGGTCGTTGAAGAAACACCTTCTCCACTGATGACACCAGAACTTCGTGCAAAAATGGGACAGTCTGCAGTTGAAGCAGCCAAAGCAGTTAACTATCACGGTGCAGGAACAATAGAGTTCCTTGTTGATGATGATCTCAACTACTATTTCTTAGAAATGAATACTCGCCTTCAGGTTGAGCACCCTATCACCGAAAGGGTAACAGGTTACGATCTTGTTAAAGCTCAAATTGAGATTGCAGAAGGTAAACCTTTAGAGATAAAACAAGAAGATGTTTTCCAATTTGGACACGCCATTGAATGTAGAATTTATGCCGAAGACACCGACAACAACTTTATGCCAAGTCCTGGCGTGATTACTCACATTACTGAACCCATGGGTTTAGGTGTTAGAACTGACGGTTATGTATACAAGGGTTATGAGATTCCAATCCATTACGACCCTATGATATCCAAGCTTATTGTTTGGGCAAGAACACGTGCCGAAGCCATAGAGAGAATGCGTAGAGCCTTGTTTGAATATAAAATTACAGGCGTAAAAACCTCAATTCATTTTCTAGAACGCATAATGGATTGCCCTGATTTTAAAGAAGGTAATTACAACACCCACTTTATTCAAGACAACGAAGACTTCTTAATGGCTCCCGATTCGGCTAAAGGCAGATTTGAAGACCTAGCTATTATTGCCGCTTTTCTAGACTATAATCACAAGCTTACTAATGCACCTGGTAGTGATGCTATCACGGCGGGTACAAAATGGAAAGAATTCGGACGACGATCTGCCATGCATAGAGCCAATAAAAACTAATCCACTTAAAATATAGATTATGTCACTAGAAATAAAACTAGGCGATAGAACTGCCAAGGTCGAATTGCTAGCAGAATCAGGCAATCAAGTAAAAATAATGGTGGATGATAACGAATACGACTTGGATTGTTACCAAGTTGAGAAAGGTGTTTATTCCATTCTATTCAAGGGTCGCTCATACAATGTTGAACTTATCGACACTGATTCTCCAAAGAAATACTCAGTCAATACATTTTACCACTCATACGATGCTGAAATAATTGATGCTGAAACTAAATACTTACAGGCACGAACAGGAGGTGATTCGGAAGATGAACAAAGTACTATTATCTCACCAATGCCAGGCAAAGTTGTTAAAATACAGGTTGCCTTAGGCGATGAAGTTAAGAAAGGAGATACCGTCATCATCATTTCAGCAATGAAAATGGAAAGTGAATATAAAGCAGGGAAAGATGGTAGCATTTCAGAGATTTTTGTAAAAGAAGAAGATACAATTAAAGCCAATCAGGCTTTAATTCATATCGAATAATTTACAAAATAGAGTGATGGGGTTTCCCTAATAGTTATTCTAATTTCTATCAATAAAAAAAGAAACATGCTTACTATAGAAGACAAAATAAAAAAATTTGAAGAGCTAAGTAAAAAAGCCGAATTGGGTGGTGGCGAAGAACGAATTGCAAAACATCATGCCGGAGGCAAGAAAACGGCTCGTGAAAGAATTAAGGATCTGATGGATCCTGATACCTTCACCGAAATCGACAAGATGGTCACTCATCGATCTACAGATTTTGGGATGGAAAAGACTAAATTCCTTGGCGACGGCGTCGTTTCAGGTTATGGTAAAATTGATGGTCGTTTGTGCTATGTATTTGCTCAAGATTTCACTGTATTTGGAGGTTCATTAAGTCGTTCGAATGCTGATAAGATTGTAAAAGTCACCAAGCTAGCCATGAAAATGGGAGCACCAATTATTGGGCTTAACGACTCTGGAGGAGCACGTATTCAAGAAGGTGTTCAATCCCTTGCAGGTTATGCCGATATATTCTATCAGAATGTTCGTGGCTCGGGTGTTATTCCACAAATTTCGGCCATTATGGGACCATGTGCTGGTGGAGCAGTTTACTCTCCTGCCCTCACCGACTTTATCATGATGGTGAAAGATACCTCGTATATGTTTGTTACTGGCCCTGATGTAATTAAAACGGTAACTCACGAAGAAGTTACCAAAGAAGAATTGGGTGGAGCAATTACGCACAACTCGAAATCTGGTGTGGCTCATCTTATGGCTGACGACGACGAGCAAGCTATGATGATGCTGCGTGAGTTGATGACCTTTCTTCCATCCAACAATATGGAAGATCCACCGGTAAAACCATGTACCGACAATATTCATCGAGAGGATGAGAAGTTGCAGAATATGGTGCCTGTTGATCCTAACAAGCCTTACAATATCAAAGACATTATCGAAACAATTGTTGATGATAAGAACTTCTTTGAATTGATGCCACTTTACGCTCAAAATATCACAATTGGTTTTGCTCGCTTTGGTGGACAACCAGTTGGTATCGTCGCTAATAATCCTGCATTCTTAGCTGGTGTATTAGATATTAATTCATCAACTAAAGCTGCTCGTTTTGTTCGCTTTTGCGATGCCTTTAACATTCCACTTGTTACTTTAGTTGATGTACCTGGTTTTCTTCCTGGAACGGAGCAAGAGTATGGTGGTATCATAAAGCATGGTGCAAAACTATTATATGCCTTTGCTGAAGCTACTGTTCCTAAAATTACATTGATTACTCGTAAGGCCTATGGTGGTGCATACGACGTAATGGCATCAAAACATATTGGTGCCGATATCAATTACTCTTTCCCTACGGGTGAAATTGCAGTAATGGGGGCCGAAGGTGCAGTAAATATTGTGAGTAAGAACTTAAGCGATGAAGAAAGAACTGCGGCAATTGAAGATTACCGCGATAAGTTTGCAAACCCTTACAAGGCTGCTGAGATGGGTTATATTGATGAAGTGATACAACCTAAACAATCGCGTTATAAGATAATTCAAGCTTTGGAAATGTGTCGTAATAAGAGCGAACACAATCCGCCAAAGAAACACGGAAATATTCCTCTTTAACCAGATTTAACAACATTAAAAAAGGCTACTAAACACATTGTTCAGTAGCCTTTTTCTTATTTATAGGATGTAGTACAATTTCCAGCAATTACAAAATTTACAGAAAACACATACTCTATACTTTCTGCTAATTATGAAAATTCTGTAATTCTGTGAATCATCTTGTTGCAAAATCTCAGAATACACATACCAATAGCTTCCACGCCAAGAGCGCTAAGATTTACGCAAAAAAACGCAAAGGCATAGGCTTTATACCTACAGCTTTGCGTGAAATGAAAATCTCATTCTGATAATTATGAAGATTCTGTAATTCTGCGAATCATCTTATTTCAAAATCTCTTTATGAAGCGTCACTTCAAATTCTTCAACATGAAGAGGTTTCCCTTCGTTAAAAAACTGCGTGATATAAGGTGTTGCACAATGTGCATTGAATGTCTTCTCATCAAACCACTTCTCAATAAATGTAAGTCGATTCTCATCATCAATACACTGATTCAATTCATAACGAATACAGCCACCCTCTTGAAGCGTCACGGGAATTAAAGCATGAAGATTCTTAATTAGTTCATTCACTTTACCAGGAACGGCCATAAATTTGGCAATACAAACCAACTGGCTTTCGTTTTTTCTAATGTCCATATCTTAAGTTTTATAATATTCTTACGCTTGTTTCTTTTGCTGACGACGAGCCATTACAACTAAAATATAACCAATGATTACGGGACCATAGGCAGCAAATAAAAATTTACCCAAAACTAACACCTTAAAATAAACAGCAAAAGTTAAGCCTCCACCAATCAACATTAAGGCATATCCAATTAGGCGTAAATCTTTAGGCTTCATTTTACCAGAAGTCTGAGCATGCGCCAAGGCTTTCGCATCAATCTCTATGATGATTTTCTTAATTTCATGATCACTAAGATCTTTAGTTTTCAGCTCTTTTCTTATTTCAGAGAAATCCATACCCGATTTCTTCTTCTCAAAGTAATAATCAACCAACTCATTTATTTGACTCATGGCATTTATATTTTAGTCTAGTTTCTTCTATTTTAATTGTGATCCTAAAAGTAAGCTTTTATTTCAAAATTGAAAAAAGAAGCCAACGAAAGCATTCTGACAAATGTTAATCAAACTTAAAATCACGGTTTCTCTTAAACTTGACAAACTTGACAAGTATCAATTCTGTTTATTTTACTTAATTTCAATATCGCAAAAAAATAAAAACATAGGTTGTAAACTAGGAATATCATTCATGCAAAGCAACTAATACACTACAAACAAGCAAATAGAAGATTACAAACAAGATAGATGTGCAAATCACATAAAAACGACATAATAAAATTAAACATATATGTAAATGAGTTGAAAACACCTGTTATCCTATCGGGCGAAGAACAAACAAGGTCGGAATAGGGTGTAAAAAAACAGCGCATAGCTCGCCCAAAGTTTTTGTTCTTCGCCGCTTTTGGGGAGCCTTCGCCCAAGTTCGAGGAGCCTTCGCCCGAGTTCGAGGAACCCTCGCCCAAGTTCGACGGATGCTCGCCCGATTTGGAAATTGCTCGCCCATTTTCACAGAAGCTAAAGCGAGACATTTAGGTGTTCGCCGTAAAAAAATGAATACGATCTCTCGAAAAATATGCTTGATATAATAAGCCTCTGCTTTTCTCACTCTCTCACTACCAGATTTATGATCTGGATTACTAAGCATCCATTTTAATAAGACCCAAATACCCAATAAATGCCTATTAACGATAGATTATTTAAAATGCCCGAAGCCAAACTTCTCGAACATTCAGAAGTCGTAGCTAGAATGTACACTACTGATGTAGTAAGTTTTACAGCATTCGATTCTACTTTTACACCTGAATACGCAGCAGCAATTAAGAATGCGATTAATGCCGTTACGGTACTTAAATCGGATCAAGTTATAATAGATGAAATGGCTGAGTGCACACAAGATGTTCTCAACGCCATGGCAACGTGCAATACCGATTATAAAACGGTAGCCTATTTCGTTCGTAAAGCTTTTAAGAACAATAAGGCCGTTCAAAATCAATTTGGTTTTAACGATATAGAAAAAGTACGCCAATCGCAGCCTAGAATGATTCTTTTTATGGAAGAACATGCTGGAACAGCTACCGATCACAAGGCTGAGCTTGTAGCCGAAGGTTGCAACGAAGTGCTTATCGATAAGCTTTTGGTAGATGCTCAGAACTTGAAAGAAGCCAATATTAAACAAGAAAAGTTCAAAAAAGAACGTGGTGTTATTACTCAAGAGCGAGTTAAGCTTTTAAATGGAGTGTACCTATTGGTAAAGCCAATTAACGATATTGCACAAATTATTTATAGCGACAATGCTGCACAATTAGCAAAATACAGCTTACCAAAACCTAAGTCGTCGCAAAATTCAAGCGACGATTTAATTGAATCTTAGTTATTAAAAAAACACCTCTCTCAGTATGGATGCGCTGAGAGAGGTGTTTTTAATTTATGCTGAAAGTTATTCCTAAGGGATGGCCTTTAAAGCTCATATTTCATCAAAACATAAGCATAGCTGATTCTCAGCATATTTAAACGTAGAAAAATAATAGCTCCATTATTAGTATTAATTCCCTGTATTGGTTTACTCACCCTAGTGAAATGGGTACTTTCATTAAATAGACTTGCTTGCTATTTGAAAGATCGATTAAGTAGGATAAGTGATCGGAATAGAAACGACATAAGATCTAGATAAGCTAGGTAAGATCGGGGTGTGATCTAGATAAGAACGGGATAAATACCCCTTTAAATTGCTTCATATGGTTCTGGTTTGAACTTCAATCATAAAGGCTTACATCTACCTCTAGGGCTGTTAAAAATTATGGTCAATTTATTTGGGCTAGCAAGAGAACTGAAAATTAACATTCTGATAATCATAAATATGAAATTATATTTATTTTGTTTATATTTAGGATTATCAAAATAATAGATATGAATCTAATCCTAACTTAAATCAACAGATATGAAATACTTATTTATTTTAATATTAACAATGCTTTTTATTAGCTGCGACAAATCATCAGAAAAGCTAGAATTAGAAAAAGGGGTTGATGGTGAAAATGGATTTTATTTTAATCTTGCTGTAAATTTTACAGTATCAAATCAAAAAGGTGAAGACATGCTCAATTCTTCAACCCCTGGTTATTACAAATTTGAAGATATGACGATCTATTATTTAGTAGAAGGTAAGAAAACATTAGCCAGTACTTATAATGCACATCCCACGGCTATAGGACTCAATACTAGTGGAAGATCCATAATATTATCTAATCCACATATGTTAACAGTGCATACATACCCTAATCCAAATGAAGGCGTAATTAGTGATATTGATGGACAAAAAACTGGTAGAGCGACCACACTTATTGAATATAATGAGTATGCTACAGATACATTAATAACAGAGTGGCTTAGCGGTTTTGGCCATTTTTCAGTTAGAAAAGCCTGGTACAATGGACAACAAAAAGAAGTTGTGAAAACTGCCAACTTTGAAATTGTAAGATAACGACCTCTATTAAACTTTTTAAAAACTGAACACCGCTGCCGCACGATTTTATCGTGTGGTTTATAAATCAATGAGGCAGATATACAAATAGCGCAGTAGCAATAATGGGCGTGTATTTGAATTTAATATTTGTTGATAGGCACAAAATAAGACTATGTTGAAATGAGTCGTAATTATAAATTTCATAATCCGGAAGGTGTTTATTTTATAAGCTTTGCTGTTGTAGAATGGTTAGATGTATTTACCAAAAGCGAATACAAAGATATCCTTATCGACAGCTTACATTACTGTCAAAGGTCTAAGGGCATGGAGATATTTGCATGGTGTATAATGACTAATCATGTTCATTTAATTTTTAGAAGTGAAAATAAACAAAAGCCAGAATTGCTTTTAGGCGACTTTAAGCGATTTACCAGTAAGGCTATTGTTGCGGCAATAAAAAATAATTCTAGCGAAAGTAGAAAAGAGTGGTTATTGGAACAATTTTTAAAAGCAGGGGCTAAGTCATCGAATGTAAAGCAGTATCAATTTTGGCAGCACGATAATAAACCAATCGAGTTGTGGAGTAATAAAGTATTCGATGAAAAAATAAATTACATACATAACAACCCAGTGGAGGCAGGTTTGGTTTCCTATCCTGAAGACTATGTATATAGCAGTGCAAGAGATTATAGAGGCGATAAAGGAATATTGGAAGACCTAATTGTGGTGATGTAAAACCACACGATAAAATCGTGCGGCAGCGGGGAGTAGCGCGAACCGTTTGCGTCGTAAAAACAAAGATTCAATTACAAGAAAAACTAGCTTTTGGTATTTATACTCCAAAGAATTACATAGTTTCTTAACTCAATATTCAGCTTATATGGATAACAACTCACTGTACATACATAAACAATAAACTTTTAAAATATAGAGAAAAGAGTATTCGGTTAACAGACAACATAGTGTAAACCATGTGACTTGTACAACTGTAAACTATCTCCCTGTACATACATTAAAAAAATAAACCAATTTATAATAAATCTATCATGAAATTAATTATCAAATTGTTCGGTATACTCATGCTACTTGCTGGTATATCATTGCTTTTCAAGCCTGAAATCATTATCGATTGGATGGAAAGTAATGTGGAAAACACCGCACTATACATATCTGCAATAGTCGTGAGGTTAGCTTTTGGTATTTTATTTATAGTTGTTGCCAAAGCGTCAAAATACCCTAGGGTCATTAAATTTTCGGGTTACCTGTTCATCGCAGCTGCCATCATATTTATGATTATGGGCCAAGACAATTTTCAAGACTTTATTATCGAATTTATTCCTGATATCAAACCCTATGCTCCTGTAAGTGGTGTACTTGCTATTATATTTGGAGGTTTCCTCATTTATGCATTTTCAAAGAAGAAAGAAATAGAGCAGAAATAAATTTAAACGCCTCCCCGTCTACCGCAAATCTTTGACTTGTGGTCATAACTAAAACATCTAAGCCCACTACAGTAAGTAGCTATTCCCACTCATTAAGCTATCTGTCTTGTTTATCCTACCTAGACGTCTAATAAGAATCTAGGTAGCCCTCTAAATCATATCTTTCATTAGGGTGTAATTCACTGCAAAGCCTGTTTTGTCAGGTCAAATTGAAATTTTATTACCAACAGTTATTCCCCATTTCAAAGCTATCTGTCATGTTTATCCTACTAGACATCTAATAGGGGTTAAATTTTGCTCATAAGTAGAATCATTTGTCTTACACTTTTTACATTCCTAATATATTGCTTAAAGGGCTCGAAGGATAGTCTCCTTTTCCACACTTACATGAACAGGTGCGTATGGATTGTTTTGTTGTAGAATAAATCAGGTATAAGGGCGTACTCTAAAAAGAATGCAATTGAGAAAACAAGCACAGATGAAGAGAGTTTTCATAAGCTCTCTTTTTATATTTCAAGATTGGTATTCGCCAGATTAAGATTTTCAATCTAAATGTTATTGTTTAAAATGGGACGGTTAAAATGAATTATGTTTATTTTTTATTATATTCGGTTCTAAGATACTTAAAATCACTACCTATGATTAGCAAAAAGAAGTTTCTTTTGATAGTATTACTATCGCTGTTTGTTCTCATTATCGGTACTTGGATATCAATTGAAGTTACCAACAGACAAGGTAAAAAAGAAATAGTCAAATTTATTTCAACTGTAAATCGTACGACACTACAAGGTGTTCACTCATGGGCCGAAAGGCATTATGCAGAGGCCAGACAAGAGGCATATGAACAATCATTTTTGATAAATGAATTAGTTACTCAAACGAGTAATTCCAAGGATTTGATAGATTCGCCAATACAGAAACAGTTATATTCTGATTTTTCCACACTGTTCCTTTTCGAGGATTACAAGGGCTATGATATTATTAGTAAGGATAATATATTCTTATCCACATCTGAAATTGATAGAATTGGAAAACGAAATGTGAGATATAACCAGAAGGATGTTTTAGGAAGAATTTGGAATGGAAAGACAGTTATTAGTAATCCCTTCTATGTAAATAACAATCGTGGTGGTAAGACCTTAGTGATGTTTGTGGGTACTCCAGTAAAAAATGATTCAAATATTGTTACTGCTATTGTATTGTTTACTATTAATCCTTTAAAGAATTTTACAAAAATATTTGAGCAGGGCAGGATTGGTGATAGTGGCGAAAATTATGCAATTGATAAAACGGGCAAGTTTGTAAGTAAAATCAGATTTTCTGATCAGTTAATAAAATCAGGTTTGATAAAGTCAGATAAAAGTGAAATTCTTAATCCATCTATTCAATCGGTTAGTCCAATGTTTTTTAGTGGTAAAAAAAGGACCTTCTCATCTGATTTTTTGCGCTTATCTGATTCTAACTTACATTATCATGATGTATTATCGAGTGCAAATTTGAAAGGATATATTGATTATAAAGGAGTAAATGTAGTTGGAGTCTGGACTTGGGATAAGGAGTTAGATCTGTGGTTTGTTACCGAAATTAGTGTAAAAGAGGCTTATTTGGTTTTTAATAAGATTCAAACTGCTATTCTAATCCTGCTTTTTATTTGGATTATTGTATTTATTCTAGTGAGCGTAATTATTTACAATTGGTATAAATCACTGGTAAAAAAAGAGAAAACCTACGAAGACTTATTCAATAATTCACCTTTAGGAATATACCAAACAACTCCTAATGATGAAATTAAAATGGTAAATCAAACTTTATTGGATATGATGGGATATGATTCGCTAAGTGATTTGCAGACTCTTAATCTGGAGAAAGAGGGATACAGTGAAGAATCCTCTTTGAATCATAATGAATTTAAGGAAATTATAGAGAGAGATGGGTTTGTAAAAGGAATAGAGGGGAGTTGGAAGACACGGGAGGGCGAAATTCTTTACGTCAGAGAAAATGCAAGAATTGTACGTGATAAAAATGGTAAAACATTGTGTTACGAAGGTATAGTAGAAGACATTTCGGAAAAGAAAAAGGCAGAAATTGAATTGAAATCTCAGAAGGAATTCTTAAAAACGGTAATTGATATCAACCCCAATTTGGTTTTTGTTAAGGATTGGCATGGGCGTTTTACTTTGGTCAATAAAAAAATGGCTGAACTATTTGGCCAGTCTATCGAAGAGATGATAGGAAAAACGGAACTGGACATTAATCCCAATAAAAAAGAAGCCGAGAACTTTTTGAAGGATGACAGAGAAGTGATGACGACTCTTCAGTCTAAAATCATATCAGAAGAGCTTTTTATTAGCGAACGCACTGGTGAAAAACATTGGTTTCATACAACAAAAGTTCCCCTCATACTTTCAAATGGTGAATCCAGACAGGTTCTTGGAGTTGTAACAGACATTACTAAACAAAAGCAGACAGAAGAAACCATCCGTCAGGTAGTGTCTCAATTTTTGTGTAATCGTTTTTAGTTAATTTTAA
>TARA_R110001583_G_scaffold562_2_pt1 | contig 21679 bp, 26 predicted proteins | sample TARA_R110001583 | Tara Oceans TARA_R110001583 (sample SAMEA4398432) | marine metagenome | biome: Polar Biome; feature: [MES] marine water layer (ENVO:01000295) within the mesopelagic zone...; material: water (ENVO:00002006), including particulate matter (ENVO:01000060) such as...... | reverse complement strand
ACATTTTATGAAGAAATGCACATAGCTAAAAGACTAAAAGAACTTAACAAATTAAAAAAAGTTATGAATTTAGTTAAAGAAAGGCTTATTACTGTAAACAACCATAAAATAACAAAAAATCAACAAAATCATATGATTAAAAACACAATTAATATAATAAATAAAACTGAAAAAGGATACGTAAATGAATAAAACAATTGTGCAAAATTACAATGAACTTGAATCTTATGCTTATGAAGCAAATGAAAAAATGTTAACTCTTGAACAAAACATAGCTGAATTAAGACTTGGTTTGTTAAAAATTCGTTCTTGTTTAGATATAAATCAAAAAGAATATGAAAAAAGACGAAATAAATCAAGTTTGTATTACGATATAATAAACGATGTAAAAGATATTATATCAACTACACTTGCTAAAACATGAAACATGTACGAATAGTAGATAAACGACCAGCTTTAGCTTTTGATTCTCAAGAAGAAACACAACTAATAGCTGATTCATTAAATGCATACAGGTACAGTCATGTAATTAATACAGAACTTAACGAGAAAATAAGAACATTATGTGACGTTGTACTAAAATGTCAAGAAATGTTTAACAAAAAAGAGGAATAAAAATATGAATAGCACATTTATGATGCATTGTGGTGGTAGACCAGTTGGATTTGAAGATCCAGCTTTATCATTTGTACCAGAAAAAACAGAAACGTACGAACCAGTACCATTTAGTGAATTAATACTAAACACAAAAAGAGTTTGTGATGATTTACTAGATATGGAATTTGTAGATCAAAAAATAGCTGTTTCAGGAAAAGACCAACGAATGTTTACTTTGTTGCAATACAGAAAAGATGAACAAGATAAAATAGGACATGCTGTAGGAATACGCAGCAGTCACGACAAAAGTATGTCTATTGGATTTTGTTCGGGTGCAACAGTATTTGTATGTGACAATATGGCATTTACTGGTGAAGTTACTTACATGAGAAAACACACAAAAAATGTATTTGACGATCTAAAAGAGAAACTAGTAACAACAATATATAACAGTAAAGATAAGCTTATCAATATTCAATTAGATGCTGAAAAGCTTCAAAAGACTGAGATTACAAACGATGATGCTTATGGTTTTATTGGAGTTGCATTAGGACATAAAACATTGTTAGCTAGACAAGCTCAAATGGCTATTAAACATTGGAATAATCCACCGTATCAAGAGTTTTCACCTCACGATGCTTGGAGTTTATACAATGCTAGTACAGAGGCTTTAAAAACAACACAACCTAACAAAATAATAGAAAAACACATTGATCTACACTCAAGAATTATAGATCATTTTGGAATAGGTTAATTGTAAATAAAAAGGAAGTAATTAGGATGTTTTATCTCTTCAAATAAGCTCCGCAAGCAAATCTTAATTGCTTCCTTTAATTTTGATTCAATCACCGATGAACAAAGAAGGTAAAATTGACTATAATAACTGTCATAACTTTGTAAAAATGCTGGGCAATAATACCTATGACGATAGGTCTGCTAAACTATAAACATACACGGTTAAAGAGTGTAGCACTCTTAGGGGCTTATTGAATCAATTAATAAAATAAAGGAAATATATGAAAAATAAATGGACTGTAGAGTATGAAAAAGGTACAGAAATATTTGTTTCTAACGAAAAACATTCAATATTTATAGGTGAATGTGATCAATTAGTTTCAAAGAAAAAAAAGAAAATAAACATGACAATAGCAATAATTATTTCAGATGCTTTAAACAAAAATAATCCTTATGAAAAAGATTAAAACATTAAAACATCAATCAAAAATAAAAACTATAATTGAAAATATTCGAAGTAAAAAAACAAAACAAAGAATATTAAAAATATTAAAGGAGCATAGAATAAATGGAAAACGTTTTCTATAAAAATCACGATAAAATAGAAGTTCCAATAATGTACTATATTGACGAAGATACTGGAAAAAAAGTATATGATTTGGAAGAAATGACAAATGAGTTTGAAAACATAATCAATAAACTAAAAAAAAGGAACTAAAATGAAAGAAATGAATATTTACGAAAAATTAAATCTTGTACAAACATCATTAAAAGTAGAAAAAGGACATAAAAACAATTTTGGAAAATATAATTATAGAAATTTAGCTGATATTTTTGAAGGTATTAAACCTTTATTAAACGAAACAGGATGTTATTTAATTGTTTCAGATGAAATAGTAAGCGTTAATGGTTTTAATTATATAAAAGCTACAGCTACTTTTGGTGATGCTAACGATGTTGTTACTTCTTACGGTTGGGCAAGAGAATCTGTAACAAAAAAAGGTATGGACGATAGTCAAATAACAGGTGCTACTTCTTCATATGCAAGAAAATATGCTTGTAATGGTTTGTTTGCTATTGACGACACAGCAGATGCTGATAGTATGGACAATAGAAAAGAAACATTAATAAATGGTAAAGCACCAACTAAAGGACATATAACTGTTGATCAAAATATTAAATTAGAACGATTAAGCAGAGATCCTGTATTTAGTAAAACAGATAAACCAAGTAAAATACGTTTATTTATAGATAAACATCCAACAGAAGAAAAAGCAACTGAAGCAATAATGAGTTTACAAAAAGAAATATTGTTAAAAAGAAAAGAAATAAAAAAAGGAAAATAAAATGAAACAAAGATTATTTGAAGAATATAAAGAAGAACCTTTTTATGTTGTAAAAGATGATATAAACATAGAAGGAAGTTGTTTACAAGAATACGTTACATTATCACCAAAATCTGTTGTGTCTACATTTGGAGATCCTGAAGATAGTGATGGATATAAAGTATCTGGAGAGTATATGTTTAAAGAAAAAAACACAAAAAATGTTTATACTTTATACGACTGGAAAAACACTATTTTATATGATTCAGATTTAATTAGACCTTCTGAGTTTTGGAATAGTACAGAAGAATACAATTTCCATATAGGTGCTTCAAGCGATAAAAATGTAAAAAGATTTAAAAGATGGATAAAAAAATATACAAATTAATATAAAAAAGGAGTATTAAAATGAACGGTGGATATGAATCAATAGCTACAATTAAAAGTGTAAAACTAGAATATGAAAAATATTGTGAAACGTGGGGAAATTGGAAACCTACGTGGGATTTATTTTTAACAGTAACTTACAATAATGGACAAACCTTTAATCCTGAATTTGAAATATACGGAATGTTAAATAGGAATTTCCCAGTAACAGATTCAAAATCTTGGGGACAAGGGTTTAAAGTAAAAACATTGTTTGAGTCTGCATTAGGTAGAAAAAATCTATTATTAAACGATGATTATTCTATTCCAGATTCTTGGTTAGATGAAGTAGTTAATAAAGAAGTTTTAATTTGCAGTTATCCTACAACAAGGATTTCTGATAAAGGTAAAAACTTCTGGAATCATTATCAAATAACAGCACCAGCTAATGCAAAATCTGGTGTATTAAAACAAAAAGTAATTAATGATGTAAACAATGGATACATTAAAGACTATTTTGATGATAAAACAACTAAACCTGAAAATGAAATTTCAGAACCAAAAGAAAAAGATTCTTCTGATGAAGAGTTTGATTTTGAGATTTAAAAATGAGAATACCAACTACTGCTTGGGTTTTAAAAAAATGGCTGCGTAATAGACTAGATAATGGTCTAGACACAGTAGCTTCCCACGAAATAGAGACAACGTTGGTGCATTATGCTAAAGAGTTCTGGGGAGTTCAACACTCCCCTAGCACTTGGAGCAGAGCTTGGAGAAAAATAAAAGAAAAAAACGAGCTAGAAGATATTGACGTTGTAAAAGTAGAAATAATAAACAATAAAAGTGCGGAGACTACATGGAAATTAAAGACTGGTATGTAGAATATGCAACTGGTAGTGTTAGCAATCGAAATCAAGTATGTAAAATATCTGATTTTTCAAAGATTGCTAAAACAGCAGCAGGTTCAGAAATATATAGATCTATGTTCTTGTACGATGAAACTATTGTTAATCATTTAAAAGAAAATAAAACTGTTATGCAGTTTAAAGGAGAACAAAACGTTGACAAACTTGTTATTGATATTGATTACATAAAAAACGACAATGATAAAGGAAATCAAACACGTAAAAAAGTAATAGATGTGATAGATAAAATGGAAAAACTTTTAATAGATCCATTAAACTATAACATTTGGTTTTCAGGTAGAGGATTTCACATTCATTTAGGTAACGTTTATGGATTTAAAAAATCAAACAAGTTAGCTTTACAAGTCAGAGCAACAATGCAACGTGATTTTGGTGAATATATAGATTTAATATATGATAGTAGAAGATTAATACGTGCAGGATTCTCTTATCATAAGAAATCAAGTTTATATAAAATACCTATTTCATATGAAGAGCTAGAAAATGATTCATACGAAAAAATAACTACACTTGCTAAAGAAAGAAGAACTGATTATGTACCTCATAAAATTGTATCCGAAAGAATAGAATCATTAGAACCTATGGATATGAGTAGAAAAAACGTAAATGAAGTACGTAAAGTGTTTAACAATGCTAAAGGAGAAACAACTAGATTTATTACATGTGCTCAGCATATTTATAATGCTGGTCATGTGTCAAGCAAAAGACATAAACATTTACTTGCACTAGTAAGTATATGGCGTAAAAAATATGCTTTTAATAAAATAGGTTGTGACTATTTAGCAAGAGCTTACATGGATAGCATGGACAAACCTTTGCCTCCAGAAGAAGTAAGTAAAATAGTAAGTGATGCTTTTAAAAATGATTATCATTATGGTTGTAACCATGTTGATCTTCAACCTTACTGTGATAGTAAATGCATGTTGTACAAATTTAAAAATCTAGATGAAGAATCAAATACATTAGATGCTGAAAATATGATTGACAATCTTATTAATCATTATACATCTGATTATTCAAATAGACAATTTGATTTAAAAGCAATATTCCCATTTATGCAAAAATCACATATCTTTACTACAGGTCAATTAATTACTGTAATAGGCGATACTGGGTTAGGAAAAACAGCTTTTGTTAGTTATTTAATAACTCAATTGTATCACTTAAAAACAGTGTTTTTGTCTTTAGAAGTTGATGAATACACAATGTCTAGAAGATTCTTACAAGCTGGAATGAAAATGAGTAAGCCTGAAATAATACATTTTCTAAAAAACAGCGATAAAGATCTAAAAGAAAAAGCTAAAAAATCAATTCAACATATAAAACTAAACTGCTTAAGTCCTGATATTCAAGATTTATCTAGTTATGTTGCTGAAGAAGAAGCTAAGATACTAGTAGTAGATACGATTGATCGTGTACCAGCTAAATACGCTGGTAAAGACGATTTTGGAAGACAAGAAGCAATAGCAAATGGTTTAAAAGATCTAGCTATGAAAGAAGATGTAATGGTAATAGCAATACACCATATATCAAAATCAGCTTCTTACAATGCTAAACAAACTAATAGTCTTGATGTGCATAGTGGTAAAGGTAATAGTTCAATAGAACAAAAATCTGATCAATTTATTGCATTTGAAGGTAAAGAGTTTTCTAAGCAACGTCTTGTTAAATCGTTAAAAGCTAGAGACGAAGCTAAGTTTGAAATTTCCCTTAATTTTAATTGGGAAACTTTTACTTTTAGTAAAAGAAACTAAAAATATGCTGTTATTGAGGTTTCGGACTGATATGTATACGCAAACCTTAAACATATGCCATCTGATCAGAGTCTGGGCATGTATCAATAACAGTATTACATCACATACCTAGGAGAACAAATGGCTATTGTAGAAATAACAATAAAAAACAATATAGTTCAAAGTATATCAGGAACAGATGCTTACGTATTTGTACATGACCATGATATAAAAGAAACAACAACAATGATATTTAAAAAACAGGAAGAAATTTATGAAAAACGGACACGCAATAACTCTCTTCGGTTTTCCAATATTGAAGAGACTATTAATAAAGAATAAAGAACATACTACATATAAAATAACTTTGTTTAGAATATTTGTAATAAGCTTTGGATTTTCTACATTTCAAGGAGAAAATATACATATTGTAATAGGATTTACTAAATTAGAGTTATTTACTTCATTTACAATTAAAAAAAGGTGGTTACAATGAAAAAACCAATACAAGCAAATATAGAATCAAAAATGACACAAAAATTAATAAGTTTGTTAACTGATTTAGAAGGAGCTGATTATACAAGAATGAGCAGCGATGGTAAATATTATTTAGACGAAATATGGAAACTATTAAGGATGCCAACTAATCAAGAAATGCAAAAAGCTTTAGAAGATAAAGAAAAACTTAAAAAAAATAATGAATAGTGCTAGAAGTGCAAAAGCAAAAGGAAGAAGATTACAAAATTTAGTAAGAGATAAACTTAGAGCTAAATTTATAATCTTAGAAGAAGATGATATTAAATCTCAAACAATGGGTATGACAGGAGAAGATATTGTTCTTTCTCCTGCTGCACGAAAACTTATACCATTTTCTATTGAATGTAAAAACGTAGAAAAATTAAATATCTGGAAATCATTAAAACAAGCAGAATCTAATGTGCATAAAGATGCAACTCCTTTATTAATTATAACTAGAAATAACACGCCAGTTTACGTAGTAGAACATATAGATGAATGGTTAAAAAGAATTTAAAGATTACAATAGTCTTTAAATACCTTTTAGTCTGATTATAGCTTGGCTTAGGATAAATAGGTTTAAAAGGTGACAAATGAAAACGTAAAGGGTATTAGGTTGGCTCTTGATGCCCTTTACAATAAAACATGGAGTTTAAATGGATGTGAATAAAACAATTTCAAAAATTTTTATTATAACAAAAGCTTTAAAAAATAAAAAAAATAAACATTTAATTAATCAATTGAATACATTAATAGAAGATTTAAAAAACGATTACAAAATAAAGGATGCATATGGAAAAGATTACTGAAGAATTATTATGGAAAAAAATTGACTTATTAATGGATACATTAGATACTATTATAAAAACTCATGCAGATAGTGGTACTTTAAAAAATATAGCTATAAAAGCTTTACAACAGTTAAAGGAATAATATGGAAATATATGATCCAAACAAAATTCATTTTTGGGTTTTAAATCAAAAATTACCAAAAAACAATAAAAAAAGATTTAAAGGAAATACTTTGTATTACTGCAAACCATGTAATCATACTTGGGAAAAAGGATCAGATAGAGTAACATCTTTATATACCTCTTTACCAACTTATGGTTTAAAAAGAAAAACTTGTCATTATTGTAAATTAAAAAAAAGGAAATAAAATGAATATAGCAAAAGTTAAAATAGACGAAAGAGGAAGAATTACACTACCAATACAATTTTTAAAAGCAAACAATATATCAACAAACACAACAGTTACAATAAAACCAACTAACTACGATTTTATAAAAATATATTTTGAAACTAATAAAGGAGAACAAAAATGACACCATATATATTATATGAAATAGCAACAACTCAAGTATTTGATAATCTATTTATTGGATTTTGTATTGTTGTATTTTATTATTTAAATAAATTAGATAGAAGAAATTATCATAATAAATAACGTTAACTAAACTAAAGCAGGGAACAGTAGAACACGCTAGCCTTCGACCTTCCCTGTTGAAGTTTTAAAAGGAAATAAAATGAATAAACAAATAGTAGAATTAATTGAAAAAAGATTAGAAAAAGGTAAAAAAGAATACAATCAAGAATTAAATGTACATGATGGTCGTGATTGGTTACAAGAAGCACTTGAAGAACAATTAGATGCTATTGTATACACAGCAGCTAAATTAATTCAAATAAAAGATTTAAACTCAAAAAACGATTATAAAAAAGAAGGACTAAGACATAAATTGTTATTAGCAGGAGATAAAGCACGAGAGATTGAAGATTATTCTTGTGACATTAGAGATTTATCAACAGCTTTAGTTGATTTAATAGATAACTCATAAGGAATAAATATGTTTAAACATGAAAAAGACATGGAACATCCAATGTATAAAAAAGGATTTCAATATGTATTTGATCATTATGGAGTTCCTGAAGATCCATCAAAAGAATTAATTAGATTAAGAAAAGAACTTAAATTAAAAAAAGAAACTATTGAAATTCTTAATGAAATAAAAAATAACAATATTACATTAATAGAAATTAATTCTAAACTAGACCTTAGTCGTAATTATTATAAAAAAACTCTTACCAAATTAAGAGCAAAACATAAAGTACTTACGTCTAAATGGTACGTAAAACTATTTGTATATCTAGAAAGTAAAATCAGGTATATCACTAACTAACAATAGGGCATAGTAGCTTTCGTTATTTTAACGTTACTATGTCCTAACAATTTTAAAAAACAATCCTTTTGTATTTTTTTACTAATTTAAATACTCTTTTATCTCTCTACGTTTTCTGTTCTCATCTTTCATTCGTTTAATTCTGCTACGAACTTGTTGATTAGGTAGACGTAATAATATTTCAGGTGCACGTTCCAAACCACGTTTTGGTCTGTCATCTGCTAATTGTTTAATTTGCCTAATGCCTCTACCAAATGGTAGCATAGTATACATAGTGTAATTAGTAAAGTCCTCTACGTTTCCTGTAAGTAATTCTCCAAACGCTTCTGGAACTCTTGCAATAGGTGGTTTAAGAACGTTTAGTGGGCCAAGTTTAGAATCAAAAAAAGCCATTTGTTTTTCTTTTTTATCTCCAAATGTATAATCAGCTAATGCTTGTACCCAATCCCAAGGTGGTGGCAATGTTGTGTCAAATAAACTAAACATAAACGCACTACCTAAAGCATACATAAACATGTCTATAGCAAATGTATCTTTAAATCTATTGTAAGATTCGCTTCCTTCTTTAAAACCATTTAACTTTGCTTGTTTATAAAATTCTTTACGCATACGAATACTATTGAAAACAAATAATTTAAATCTACCGAGTACTTTACCAGTTGATGTTCTCATAAAAGCAGGTCTTGCTGCATTTTGATATAAAAACTGTGTCATTTCAATACCACGTTCAGCACGTTCAAAAACATATTGATCAGCTAATGATAAATCTTTTCCAGCTTCTTTAAATCCTTCTACTGCTTGCATACCATGAGATATAAATGCATTAAGTCTATTAACACGTTCACTTTGTTTCATTAAGTATCCACCAGCATTAAGCATAACTTTACTTACACCGTAACGACTAACAACTTCACGAACACTTTCATCACGATTCCCTTTTTTACTTTTAGCTGCTTTAATAAAATCACGTTGAAAGTCTTTTATATTAACACCTAAGTTCTTTAATTCGCTTTTTAAACCTTCATTATATTCAAATTCATTTTTTATATAATTTTCTATAACACCACGTTCTTCTAAATACGTCATTAGTTGTTTACGGTTTTTAACAAACTCACCATTAAATAACTTTAATACAGGTTTACCCTTAGAGTCAGACAATAAAGTTCTATACACACGTTCATTGTTAAATGAATTAGCATAGTTCTTTACACCAGCACTGCCTACTGTCATAGTAGCACCACCAAATATATTAGTTGACCACGTACCTGTATTAGCTAAAAGACTTAATAACTGATATTGAGCTTCTAGTCTACCTAGATTGTGTATTTTTCTACTAAAGTACTCTTTACGAGCTTGACCATCTTTAGGAACAGCTTGATTATCAAAGAAAGATATTTTCTTTCCTTTGCCTAATTTCTTTTGATATAATTTTTCTAATTGTTTTATCATTACAGCATCTGAAGTAACATAATGCATATTCTTTTTATTAAGATGCAATAACTGTCTACCTTGCGGAGTCATCATCTTATCACTGTAAAAAGATTGATAACCTAATGAATCTCTAGCATAAAGCCTTACGTAGTCTGCCCATACATCTTTATAATTATTATAACGTAAATTAACAGGAATTTTAGAAGCTTTTTTTCCTACATATAAATCATTAAAATATTTCATTTCTTTTTTGCTAGGCTTATAAGATTCCATGTTCTTCATCATAACATCTATTTCATTCTGAGCTTTTAACTTCATAAGATTACGATGATACCCTACGTTTAAGTTAGACTGGTAATCTGTAATAGAGTCATATGTACGCTTGTAAGGAGAACTACCTTGAGCTATAAATGGACTTTCAAAAAATTTATCTGTTCCAAGATTAGATGTTCCTTTCATAGGACTAGAAGAAATATCGATAATATCGTTAGAGTTTATAAAAGGATTGTCTTGTTCCATCCGTTTAGCTAAACGATCATATTCTTCAGGACTTAATTTCTTTTTTTGTTGAGCTAACCACGTTACTTGCTCTAATAATAACTTCTCATTAGAATTTTTAACCGAATGATGCATAAAGTTTTCAGCTTTACGTGGTTTAAACATTCCAAATGGATTATCAGATCTATATTTTTCACGAAACTTTTTAGCATCAACTGGTTTTTCACCTTGTTTTGTATTTAGTTTAGAATTTTGTAATGCTTTTTCTAATTTATATTCGTATCTATACCTTAGTATACCTTCTAAACCAACAGTTTCAATTAACTGCTTAGTCTGTTCACGAGCATTAATAACGTCACGTTCAAATGTTTTAAAATCAAACTTACCATTTCGATCATACTTTATGTATTCATTAACATTATTGTATTTAAAATCTTTATCTATAATTGACCAATCAAAACGATTTCCTTTACTTTTAGTAGTAATCCATTGTTTTTCAAATTGTTTCCATAGATTTGTTATTTCATTATTTAATTTCTCAAATTTAACTTTATCTATTTTTGGATCTAATTTATCTAATGTTATTTCACGTTCTCTAAACTTAAAAATATTCTCCATATAAAGCTGTTTTTCTGAAGTAGTTAATGATTGATATAACTCATCTGTTTTCAATCGTTCTAGGTTACTTCTGCCTTCATATTTACCCATACTAGCTTCAGATTTCTTAAAGTAATTTGCTATGTTTCCTACTGGAGACATTGCTACTTTTAAATCTCTATATGCAATTCCTTTACTTGTTTCAATTGGAGCATTTATTATTTTATGATATGTGCCAAACATACCTTTAGCTTGCATTTCTTCATTTACAGTTAAAGGATGCATGTACCAATTCTTTAGTTTAAAATCCATTTCTTTATTACTGTTTAAACTTTCTAAATATTTATTTACCATTCGTATACTATTCATATCTAATGTAGTAGCATCTTTAGGTGTATTCATATTATAAGTAAAACCTTCGTACCATTGATTAAAATCTTTTTTCATCTCTGGATGCACATCAATTGCAGATTGAAACTTTTGAATTTCTTTAAGGTCACCTTTAAATAAAGCTAATCCTTCTAAATTCTTGCTACGAATAGCATCGTTTATTTTTGTTGTAAACTCTCTGCCTTCTGTAATAGTAGATTCATTTTTAACAACTTCTATATCCGCTTGTTTTATATCTAAGCTGCTTTCCATTTTCATAGCACGATCGTAAATAGTATCCATGCGTTGATAGAATGTTTTTTTAGCAGCCATAGGTATCATAGGCGAACCATGAATTAATTTATTATATTGAGGTTGGTTTACGCCTTTCTGTAATTCACGTATAGGACTTAACAACCAGTAATTAAAATAATCCTGCAACATGCCTTCAGGTAATTTTTGAGCAAGTTCTAATTGTGCTAATTCATTTTGAGTTTTTACTATTTTAGCATCTATATCGTTATTAAGTACATTGTCTCTTTCTTTTTTATTAGAAAGTTTATCTGCTAATCGCTTTACTTCATAAGCTCGTTCTTTTATCTGAGGAATAAATTCAGAAACACTATTAACATTTTTATTTTGTTTTGCAAATTCTGTTTGGACTTTAACATACTGGTCTGCTAGTAATTCTATAGTAGCGTATTGACCAAACTCTTTACCAATAAAATCTAATCCTTCTTCAATTTTTTCTGTAGTTCCTTTAAACTTTTCTTTTATATCTTTTGGAGTTGTAAATGAAAGTTCTTTAGCAACTATTTTATAAAAATCTTGCAATTCTTTAGAAGTTACATTATTTCTTATTTCTACTTTGCCTAATACATTTAAAAATAATGGACTATCACCACGTAAGATATTATTATATAAAATTCTATGAGCACTTTGTAATTTTTCAAATTTATAAGATTCTTTGTCAAAACCTAAACGTTGCATTTGATAATGTATTTTAGGATTTGTAGAATTAATGCCTTTTGTTTTTTCTAATATTCTATTTGATGAGTCTACTAGTTCTAAAGCTTCAAATAAAGTAGGAGCTTTACGCTTACCTTTATTGTCAAATATTTTTTGATGAGGTTTTACATTATCGTTAGATATTTTTAATGCTTCAAATGCAGTGCCTTTAGCCATCTTCATAAAGTCTGTATATTTAATAAACTTTTTATTGTTTACTTCAAAAATAGAATTAAACAAAGTATCTCTGTATGTATTGTATGCTTTTAAATTAGGATCTTTACTGGCATCTGCTGATACGTTAACAATCTTAGTACCTAGATCTAAAAAATGTCTATGAGCACTTATGCTTGGATCAGGTGATTTAGTCCGTAACGTTACTTTATGTTTATCAAAAGAAACTCTACCGCCATTTGCTTGTACATAATCATACATGTTTTGCATAGCAATTTTTGCAGATAATCCGTATCCTAATCCTTGTTTACCTGTTGCAGAATTTCTTGCTGCTTCAAAACGAAAACTAGGTGAAAACATCATAGCTTTATTATTATTATAATCTTTAACAGATATTTCTGGTAGGTTTCCTTCAAACATTTTATCTATCATTATTTGATAGTCTGACTTAGAACCGTCTTTGTTAAACCAATGACTTCTTTCTTTAGATACGCTTTCAAAATGTTTTATAACTTCTTTGTTTATGTTCTGAAATATTTTGATGCTGTCTGCATCTTTGTCTGCTCCACCAAGATAAACGTTGTCTTTGTGATGCGTGAAAGAACCTGCTCCTTTTTGATTTGTAAAACCCACAAAACGTAATTTGCGTGTCCCAGACATTGAGTCAGCAGGAGTCCGTATAACAAGAAAATTAAAAACGTCATTCCATTCTTTTTTAGTTGGAGTTTTAACTCCTTTAGGCATGGTTTGTTTCCCAGTATACATATCCCAAACTTCGCCAAGAGTGTATTTCTTGTCGAACAATACCACAGGCATTTCTCGAAAACCGTTATCAAGATACACTTCTCCTTCTCTTAATTTTCTAGTTTTTTTAGCTGGATCTATATCCGCATAGTTTAACATCTCAGGTCTATACCCTTTTAACCAAGACTTACCAGCAGTTTCAATATGGGGATTAGACATACGTTTTGTTACGTATTTACGCAATGCGTTAAAGTAGTTGTTTTTATTAAAAGACATAGAATGTTTTGCCACAAACGTTCCTTCTAATGCATTAGCTAATAATCTATTTACATCATGGTATTCTCTAAATGCAGAGTCTGAATCATACTCAAAAGATTCGTTTGCAGTTTTTTCTAATTCTCCTTTTAAATCTAATTTCATTAACCTATCAGATAAAAACTTGCCTATTGGAGTATCAGGCTCTACTGTTAATTTTTCTAATACAAAATCTAAAGGTAATTCTTCTAATCTTAATTCTGCTTTTTCATATTCTTTAGAAAACTCTTTTATGTCTTTACTTGTTTTAAAATTATCTACAATCTTAATGCTTTTTTCTGTACCATTTATAGAAGGCATTAAAACGTTTTTTATATAAGCATCAGAAAAACCTTTTGCTTGTTGTTCATTTGCTTGACTCCAAAATTGCATAGGTAAACCAGTACCTTTACGAGTATCTTTGTACGTATTTTCATATGTACCAGAACTAATTTGCAAGGTATCAATAGGCACTTCTATTACATTTAATTTATTAGAAGAATAATTTCCGTTTTTATAAGAAAGCTCAGACATCTCATTGCTACCACGTAACTTTGCAGAACTTTCAGACATAACTACATGAATATTATTTGCTGTCATCCATTCATTTAAATTAGGAAATGCTTCTTGTCCATTAGACTTTGTTGCTAAAAAACCTTTGTTTGTTTTAGCTGCAATAACTGGTTTAAAATGTCCTGTATTGTTAACGTCTCTGCCCATAGCTTTTAGAGAAGCGTTTGTAACATCAGAACGAAATTCCATTAATCCATCTACATCAGAATCACCTGTTGTATTTTTATCTTTAATGATAATTGTATTTAATTTTTTACCTTCACTTGTACCCTCTACATTTTTAAAACTAGATGCAACCATAGGAGTCATTCGATTACCCATTAGGGTAATTCTTTTGTTTAAATCAGCAACACTTTTGCCATAGTTAAGGTTAGGATCAAGCATAATATAAGCTTGTTCTATAGGTAGATTATTCATTTCTGATAAATTTACTACATTAGAAATCCATTTACGTTCATGTAAACGTTCTACTTCTGGAGTGTCACCTAATAATTCTTTTTCTTTTACTAAAGATCGTTTATACGTTAACTCTAATTCAGGTTTTGATATAAAATTACCATTACTCAATATACTAAATACTTCGTCTATAGTTTTACCACCATCTCTAAACTTACTAGTCATTACAAAATCTTTATCTTTCACACCACTAATCATATAGCGACCTTGCTCAGCTAATGAATCTTGGACTAAGCGAAGTTCGTTAGAAGATAATAAATATTCTATGTTTCCTTTAACAAGACTTTGATCCATTATCTTAACCGCTTCTTTTATACCAGCATTTTCTTTAACTACATGAGTCATTAACTGGACTTCAGCTTCAGGAACCAAATATTGTATAGGCATACGTTCATATTTTTCACCTATAGAAACATCTCCTACTTTATCGTTTGTTATTTTACGATAAGAAGTAAGCTTTCCATCTGTAAGTGTAACAACATCCATTGGTTGAAAAGGTTGTACTCTATTACGATACCAACTACGCATTTCAGAATTACGATCTTTCGCTACTTGGTTTCCATATTTTGTTTTTATAGAATCCATAAACACTTCCACATCAGCAATATTATCTTTAATAGATGCTTCTGCTTGTTCGTTAATAAACTTACCTATTTCACTTGTTGTACCAAGTTTCTTATCTACTTTATTTATTTTGCTAGATAGATCTTTTATATTAACAAATTCTTTTTCTACATTGTCTATCCTGTCTAATTTAGCATCATTTACAATAGAGTTATTAATTATCGTAGCATTTTCTATAACACCACGTTCAGCTGTATAAATTTCTGCTGCTTTAGTTCTATAGTAATCCTGTATATCTTTCTCTGTGTATTCAATTTTATTTTTTTCAAAATGTTTAATAGCTGCTTGTCTAAATAAAGGATTTTTATTTGTACGTTTTGCCCAAGTCTCAAGATATTGTAAAGCAGCTCCTGTGCTACCTCCATGCCCCTCAGAATTAGATTCTTTTGTCATAGGGTGTTCACGAAGAATATACTCTTGTGCATCTTTACTTACTTTATTCCAATCTTCAGATTTCTCAGGTTTAAATATTTCTTCAGACTGTCTATTTTGATTTATCCATTTACCAGCTTCTGTTTCTTTAGCTGGTCTAGTATTATAACCAAAAAATCCACCTAATAAATATTCATAAATTTGCATTTCTGTAGGATCATTACGAAGCGTAGAAGGTACTCCCATAAATGCACTAGCAACTCCAGCACGTAATAATTTATTAGCTTTATCTACTTGTTGAACGTTTCCTTTGTAAAGATTACCTAAAGATACAAAATTACCAATACCACCAAATGCTCCCCCTGCAATAGCTCCACCAATATAAGAATCAACAATAGCATCTTGACCTTTCCATATATTGCTTATAGCACTAGCAGATGCTAACCCTAAAGCTTCTTCTGTAATAGCTCTAGTGCGTGAGCCTTGTTTTAAAAAGTCTAATGCATCCGCACCACTTTTAGATAATCCTTTATCAAATAATTTCTTAGTAGCTCTAGAGCCAACCATAGGTAAAGCAATTTTATCTAAAGCATCTATACTATCCATTACTCCACGAGTAATTGTACCTCCTAAAACTTCACTGGTTTTTTTACCAGTAACTTTAGCGGCAACTTTAGCTAAACCAACAACTGGTGCTTTTAATATAGCTGGAGCAAATCCTGCTAAGTGACCAAGTTGTCTAAAGATTGCTTCTCCTGTGTTACGAGGTTCTTTAGGAATAAGATCAAAAGTAGTAAGACCTTCAATAAAACCAGCTTGTGCTTGTTGTAATCCTCGCTGTAGACTAAACTCGCTTTGACTTCTTTTAAAATTTATTTCATTTTGTTCAGCTAGACTTTCCAACTCATCAAGTTGGTCGTCATTAAACATAGTAGGATTAGTTTTATAAGTTCGTATTAAATTTTGAACTTTTAAAGCTTCATAAGGAGATGCCATTATTTATAATAAATTTAATAAACTTGTATATGTTCTACCAGCATCTGTTCTAGAAAAATCTTTTAAACTTACTTCGCCTCCCATAGGATAACCTTGACCAGACCTACTTCCCATAGGAATAGGTTGACCTGAAGTAGAATTTAAAGGAAATCTATTTCTACGTATTTGTCTATTTGTTTGACCTGATAATAAACGTTGACCTTCACCAAGTTGTAAAGGTTGATTGCCTTCACCAAGCTGCAAAACTCTATCCCTAACACTTGAAACAGGATTGCTTTGAGTTCCTCCCATTCTTGATCGAATGTTATTAAAAACATTTGAAGCTCCTTTAGACAAACCACGAGCACCTTTTACTGCTAAACCACCACTAACTGCACCACCAACTAAATTACCTAGTAATTCTGCACCAGTATTATTAGCACCATACACAGATTCACCTCGTGTTTCTGGTCTTAATGAATTTGGCAATAAACCAAAAGTAGCTGCTTCACCTAAACCATACAAAGCAGTACTTATAGGCTTGCTTTCACGTTTAAAATCCATACCCATTTGACTAGATAATGTAGCCACTACTTCTGCTTGCTCATCACTATACTTGTTAGGATTTTGGTTATACTCTAAAATTAATCTTCTTACTATATCTGGATTCATAATACTGCCTTTAGTAATTATTTAACATTGCTTGATTTAAAACAAGAGGAGTTCTTTGTGGATTAAAAATTTGATCAACATATTGATTAGAAACATTTACATTTGGGTTTAAACGAGCAGAGTTTATTGCTTCTAAAAAATTATTTTTTTGATCTTTTACAGCTTGATTTGAACCACTTGCTAATGATGCTCTTTCTGCTGGGCTTCCAATACTTCCAAAGTTTATATCGAGACTTTTTTCTCCTTGACCAATATTTCCAATTTTACCAGAAAGTATTCCTAAAGATCCTTTATCTATAAAATCGTAAACTGGGTAAAGTTTATTGTAAATAGCATTGGCTGCTTTATATCCAAAATTTCCACCTGTATTAGATAAAACTTCATTATATCTTTTCTGTGCTTCATCTACTTTTATATTATCTTCTAATGTTCTTAAAGCTGTATCTGATTTAAAATCTTCAGTAGCAATATCTCTATCAGAAAGATTTTTAGCACGTTCTTCTTGTGCTTTTTTAATATCATCTGCAACTAACTGTGATTCAATCCTTACATCTTGATCTGTTTCTCTAAATCTTAAATCATCATCAAATTGTGTTTGATTTTGATCAAGTCTTTTGTCTTGCATACCTTCTGAAGAACGTAGTCTTCTGTTTTGCATACCTTCAGCAGATCTAAGTCTTCTTTGTTGTAATTCAAAATCTGATTTTAATTTTCTTTCTTGCATAGCTCTTTGATTTCTCATACGTACTGCATCTAAAAGATTACGAGCTGTATTCTGCCCAAAATCATATCCAGTATATGCTGTTTGCATTTGTGGTACTGATATAGCCATTATGCTATCCTCCTAAAGTTTACGTCTATTTTAGAGTAATCTACTTTTAATACTCCATTGTCTATTACAGAAGCGTTAGGTACTTCTTGAGCCATAACTCCTTCGTATCTACCTTTACCATATATTTTATTTTTATAATCAAACTCATATATATTAATTCCAGAATTAGATACTCCAGTTAACTCTATGTTTGTTTTTAAATTGCAATCAGAAGCAGCTGGATTTATTCCTGAACGTGAAGGAGGTATTAGACTTACTCCTGCTGGATCACTTGTACCTCCACCTCCAAACATTCCTGCTAAACCTGCTGGATTTCCTAAAGCTGCCGAACCAAGACCTCCTACTAAACCTAACATTGAATTTGCCCAAGCTCCTTGAGCGTTTTGATTTTGAACGTCTTGATTGTAGTTAGCTGTTCTAACATATTGTTCATATGTATTTTGTGCATCTGTATTATATTGATCGTTTTGTAATTGTCTACTGTCTATTTGTGAACCAAATTGACCAGCTTGTCCATATGCTCCTGCTTGTTGTCCGTATGCTCCCATAGCCATGTTACCAAACCCTTGAGCTGCATTTTGATTTTGATTTAAAATACTTCCCATTCCTTGGCGAACTTGTTCACCTGATCTATTTAAGTTTGCTGCTCCTAATAAGTTAGCCATACCACCATTACCCATACCTCTAGAAGCTAGAGATTGATTCATGTTTCTATTTGTTTGAGCATTAACATCGCCAATTTGATTTCTTAATTGACCAAACTGTCTTTGATTCATAGCAGAATTTGGATTAAGCATATCTTGATATGTCTGAGTAAACTGTCCACCTAAAGATCCAAGTCTTCCAGCAGTACTATTTAAATTATTAATAGATGCTAACATATTAGGATTAGCATTATATTCAGATTGTTGAAGATTGTAACCAAAATTTTGATCTAGTGTTTGTGGCTTACCTAAAATGCTTCCTATTGTATCTAAAAATCCCATAACTACCTCTACTTATTTTTGTTTAAATTCTGTTTTAACAAAAGACCAACCTTCTTTAGTCTTTCCTTGTATTTCATATGTACCATCTGATTCTTTTACTAGCCTTAAATCGCCTTCTTTACCTATATAATTATCTATGTTTGTAGAAACATTGCCTTTATTAACAGCATTTATAAGTTCATTAAGATCATCATATATTTTTAATATAACTCTATTAAGTTGTGCATCATCTATTCTTGGTGCTCTTTTTTTAGAAATAGACATTATGATTTAGATAATAAAATGTGTCTTCTAAACACAGTACCAATAGCATCTACAGAACTTGTTTGAGCTGTAAACTGTATTTGTAAATGTTTAGATCTTGTGTTGTTTAAATTAATATCTGTTAAACCTGTTATAGAAGTCATAGATAATTGTGCATCACTATCTTTGTATGCATAAATACCACCACTAGAATTATTGTTTAAAGCTCCTGTAGGTGTACCTACTATATTTAAATTTTTAAAACTTTTATCTCCTGTGTTCTGCCTCATATTTAACTTCTTACTTTTCCAATCCCATGAACGTTTATTACTTGCATGTCCAAGGTAATGAACAAGGTTAGTTCCGTTGCTTACAAGCATCTCTCCTTCTTTCCCTATTACAGCTGATTGAGGTATAGTGCTTGCATGAAACTTCCAAAGATCCCATCGCTTACGAAGTATATTATATGACCAAGAATAATAACTGCTACTTATTCTAAAAAATACAATGTATGATTTTCTAAAAGAATCAAAAGTAATAACAGGTTTATATGTAGTATTCCTATTTTCCCACGCATACGTATCACCACGTAGAATAGAATCTCCTATAGCTATAGGCTGTTTGCCATTATGTAAATAAATATTATTTTTATCAGCAAAACACATTCCATAATCATTTACAAATATAGACTGTTGACTTATACAGCCTTTACCTTCAATTATATCTTCTATATATAAATTGTTAGGTTCTATCTGATACATATTGTTTTCATCAAAAGCATAGATCCTGCCATTAAAACTAGCTAATGCTGTAGGGGTTGTAGGTAAAGATAAAAAATCTTCTAAGTAATTATACTGATCAAAATTATAAGGCTTTGATTTATAGATGTAATTAGTATACTCTTCTAAGTCTTTTTGATACACGTTTCCAATAAACATTTGATTGTTTAATTGAGTGCTTACAGAGTAATTAGGTGTTATGTTTGTTATTACTTCAGATAAACCTGTCCTTGCTTCGTAACTAGCACCATCTACATTAATATCACGTACTGTTTTTTGTCTATAATTACTCCAAGGACTAGAAGCAGATACAGAAGCAAATGAAGCATTTAACCTGTAACTATCAACTAACCTATAAAATCCTTCAGGTTCTGTAAAAATTGTATTTGAGCTTGCATTAGCTCTGTATAAGTTAACGTGAGATATTCTTTTGTTAAACAATCCTAAATTCTTTAACTGTATTTTAATGTCTACAGGTCTACCATCTCCTGCAAATATATCATTGTCTACTTTAAACTCATCGCTTAAAGGAGTTTCTTGATACCCATCATAAAGAAAAGACACTTTGTAAAAATAAGAATAACCAACTTTTTCAAATCCAGTTTTTGCTCCAGATGCCCATACTGAACCACTATATCCATAATCAATATTAGAACTTGAAAATTCTAAATTTATATTAGCTTCTAATGCTTGTGTTAAACTTTCTGTTGCCGAACCTCGTAACCATTGACCATTTCCTGCACCTGAAAAACCTGAAATATGTGAAGCATCATGTTGAAAAACAACAGCTTCTGATAATTGTAATGTGTCTACAGTGTTATCTAAATCAATATTTGCGTCTTTAGCTACATTTGAAAAAGTAGCAAAGTCTAGCATTGCTCCGTTATGAACAGAGGTTGTTGTAGCTCCAGCAGTACCAAAAGAAACAATAAGCTTACCACCTACTCTTGCAGTTATGGAAAACATTTTTTTACTAAAATTACTTAAATAATCAGTGGTTGTATCTAGTCTTATAACTTTGCTATTTACTCCGTCAGATTTTGCAGAAGTAGCTACATTTGATTTAAGAACAATTAAAACGTTTCTTAATTGATGAATAGATCCAGCTTGATACCTAAAATGTATAGTAGCAGAATCAGAGTTTCCTCTTATAGTAACCCCCCAACCAATATAAGAATTGTTGTTTACATTAATTAAACAAGTTTTAGGTGTGTGGTACTGAACAACTAAATTAGAAGCACTTTCGTCATTTGTAGTTAAAAATTCACCTACTGCATCTGCAAGACTTGCCGTTCCTGTATAAGGAGTCATATTAGCTAATGTTTGAGCAGTAGCACCAGCCACTATATTACTAGTAGCTATTCGATATATTTTTCCTTCTGTTCCACTTGCATCAGAATAAGAGGAGTAATAAATAACTGTGTTTATTTCAAGAATGTCAGAAACTTTAACTCCAACTGTATTTGTTTGCACATTAAATATACTAGTCATGTCTTCTGTATCTACTTTGTGAGTAAAAACAGTTGTATTACTTCCTTGATTATCTACTACCCATAGATTACCATCTGAAGTTTGAGATATTCCTTGAGTAGAAGTAAAAATAGATGAAGATTTTCTAATAAAAGTTCCTGTATCTGAATCTTCAAATTTATAAATATATTGACCTTGCCATTC
>TARA_R110001583_G_scaffold41411_7_pt1 | contig 21693 bp, 18 predicted proteins | sample TARA_R110001583 | Tara Oceans TARA_R110001583 (sample SAMEA4398432) | marine metagenome | biome: Polar Biome; feature: [MES] marine water layer (ENVO:01000295) within the mesopelagic zone...; material: water (ENVO:00002006), including particulate matter (ENVO:01000060) such as...... | reverse complement strand
TTTTTTAACCGAACCTTTCTAGATAAGTTTTTATCAAACCACCCCGCTTTGAGTACAGAGCTAAAATGTGGGTAAAGCGTTAAGCCTGCATTTTTAATTTCAAAATCAAAGTGATAATCAATAATACCGCCATCACGGTACATACCTTTTGGGCAGTTACTAATATTAGTGATTCCTTGCATCACCATAGGAATTGAACCTGAGGCAAGCAATGCCTCTTTAATATTTTCAGGGGATAGAGAAACGATACTTGTCGGAATATTATCTGGATCATCAATCGTTAACTGGCTGTCATATGATTGAAAAATAAATCTTTCATACTGATTTTTTAATAATGGCCTACTAATACCATTACTGACTATACTTTGAAGTAATCCAAGCCCTTGTAACACTTTGTTTTCATAACCAACTAATCCGTTAGTTTTGGTGACTAAAAAGTGGGCTTTAAATACCTTGTTATTAATGATCTCTTCAATACCACTATCACCGAACAAAACATCTAATAGCCTTCTTCCTTTTAAAGTAATTTCTGCCGGTTTTGCTTTAGCAGAATATACCGTTTCACTGTAATCTTTTGCTAACCGACTAATCGCCGCAACGGGATCATTTTGAGTAAAACATGCGGCCCTAAAAGCACCTGCACTTGAACCAATGATATTTAACATTTGCGTTCTGTTTTTAAAAAACTCACCAAAAATATATTTATCCAAGCCAAAAAGCGTAAACCATTTAGGTCCGCCACTCGCACCTAAAAAATTACTAAACAAGTCTGGAGAAAAACCCTTTTCTTGTATTGTTTTTAGTGCCGTTTCACCGGCATATATTTCGAGCATATTATTTAAAGTTCACTGTTAAATATCATTAGTCTATTACGATATCATGAAACTGAGTTAACTGTGCGTAGCTCTTTACGTAACACTTTACCAACATTGGTTTTTGGCAGTTCATCTAAAAACACCACAACTTTAGGGCGCTTATAATTAGTCAGCATTTCCTTACAATGATCAAAAATGTCTTGCTCCACTAAATTAGGGTTTCTACGCACAACGAATACTTTCACCGCTTCACCGGTTGATTCATGTGATATGCCTACTGCCGCAGCTTCAAGAATCCCCTCATGCATCACCAGCACTTCTTCAATTTCATTAGGAAATACATTAAAGCCTGACACATTAATCATGTCTTTTTTACGATCAATAATTTTCAAGAAACCATTTTCATCCATCGTAGCAATATCGCCTGTTGCCAACCAACCGTCTTTTAGGACTTCATCGGTTGCATCTTGTCGATTGTAATAACCCCTCATGACCTGTGGGCCTTTAACGCACAATTCACCCGATTCCCCAATAGCGACTTCTTCACCATTATCATTTCTTAAGCTAATATCAGTAGAAGAAACAGGGAGCCCAATTGAGCCATTATAATTAACTTGATTATAAGGGCTCATTGTCACTAAGGGTCCACACTCTGTCAAACCATACCCTTCTAACAAACGAGTTTTTGTGACTTTTTCCCAAAGGTCGGCGACCGGTCGTTGTACTGACATTCCACCACCAAAACTTATTTTTAAAGGGGTAAAATCAAGTTGGTCAAACCCTGGTGTATGCAGTAATGTATTAAACAATGTATTTACGCCCGTTATAACCGTAAAAGGATATTTAGCTAATTCTTTAACAAAACCGACCATATCTCTTGGGTTAGTAATGAGAATATTTGTACCACCAAACGGTATAAAACATAAGCAGTTAGAAGTTAACGCATAGACATGATAAAGCGGTAATGCTGTTATCATAATCTCTTTACCCACTTCATAAACGTTCTTCGTCGCTGCATTTGACTGCTCAAGGTTAGCCACCATATTACGGTGCGTTAACATCGCCCCTTTTGAAGGACCTGTTGTACCACCCGTATATTGTAAAAATGCAATATCTTGGCCTGAAATATCGACATGAGTAAAGTTCGACTTACCTCCTTTAGCTAAAGCCACATTAAATTTTACAGCGTTTGGTAAGCTATAAGCGGGCACTTGCTTTTTTACATATTTAAGCACGCTATTTACCAGTGTACCTTTTACTTTACCTAACCGGTCACCGACTCCCGTAGTAATAATATGTTCAATATCGGTTTTATCCATCACTTTCTCAAGTACATGGGCAAAGTTTTCCAAAATGAGAATAGCTTTAGTATCAGAGTCTTTTAATTGGTGTTGAAGTTCTCGAGCGGTATAAAGTGGATTAACGTTAACTATGGTTAATCCTGCCATTAAGGCACCAAATAAAGCAATGGGATATTGGAGAGTATTAGGGATCATAATGGCAAATTTGTCACCTTTACATAATCCTAGATCATTCTGTAAATAAGCCGCGAAATCGTTAGCTTGTTGAGCCAATTCGCCATAAGTTAAACTGGCACCCATGTTAATGAATGAAGTTTTATCTTCATATAATGTTGTGTATTTTAGAAATAAATCGACCAGTGAATTATATTTATCAGGATCTATTTCATGTTCAACGCCAGATGGATAACTTTTCTCAAGCCAAATTTTTTCCACGGTATTCTCCTTAATTTAAAATTATAAAGCGGCTTTATTGATACAGTGACTAGTGCAGTGCAGCTTTTTATTATCAGTCACAAAAGGTGATTAAAGCACTTCAAACAAACCAGCAGCACCTTGACCACCACCAATACACATACTAATCACGACAAACTTGACACCTCGGCGCTTACCTTCAATGAGTGCATGCATCACCATACGTGTACCGCTCATACCATAAGGATGGCCAATTGAAATTGCGCCACCATTAACGTTTAAGCGATCTTCAGGGATAGCGAGTTTGTCGGCACAATATAAAACCTGCACAGCAAAGGCTTCATTAATTTCCCATAAACCGATGTCATCTATGGTTAAGTTATTGCGTGCTAATAATTTGGGAATAGCAAAAACAGGACCTATGCCCATTTCATCCGGTTCACAGCCGGTAACTACCATACCGCGATAGACACCTAAGGGTTTTAAGCCACGTTGCTCTGCCAATTGACGTTCCATCACAACAACCGCTGCTGCACCATCAGATAATTGTGATGCGTTACCACCGGTAATCGAACCATCATCTTTAACCGCTTTTAAACCAGATAGCCCTGCTAACGTTGTTGATGGACGATTACTTTCATCTTGAGTTAACGTCACATCTTCTTTACTGATATCTCCCGTTGCTTTATCCATCACTAATTTAGTACATGTTACAGGAACAATTTCATCATCAAATTTTCCCGCTTCTTGGGCTTTTGCAGTTCGTTGTTGAGATTTAAGTGCATAAGCATCTTGTTCTTCACGAGAAATGCCATAACGATTAGCAACCACTTCGGCCGTATCAAGCATCGGCATATAAGCCGCCGGACGATAGGCTTTTACACTTGGATCAACCGCACGGTGCATGTTCATTTTTTCGTTTTGGACTAAACTAATTGAATCACAACCACCAGCGACGACAACTTGCGCACCATCGCAAACAATATGATTGGCTGCAACAGCAATAGACATCAAGCCTGAAGAGCATTGACGGTCAATCGTCATACCCGGAACGGATATCGGTAATTCTGCTGCCATTGCCACTTGGCGACCAAAGTTCATACCTTGGTTACCTTGGGTTAACGCCACACCAAAAATACAATCTTCAATTTCATTTGCATCAATGCCAGCTCTTTCAACGGCTGCTTTAACAGCAGCAGCCGCTAATGTTGGTGCGGATAAATCATTAAATGCGCCACGGTAAGCTTTACCAATGGGGGTACGTGCGACAGATACTATTACGGCTTCTCTCATGGGGGGTCCTTGTTCTTACTGTTGTTAATTTCGTGCGAATGAATTGCTGTTAACGCGTAGTGGTAACCCTTACGTTTTTTGTGATTGCATAAAAGCCATGGCTTTCATAATAAATTTTTCCCCTTGCTTGGTACCAGACTCTAATGCCGCTTGTTTATCTTGAGCAGTTAGATCACCCCAATGTTCACGCACGGTTTCTGGGCTTTGGCAATTGGGTGGAATAAAACAACCTTCTGTTTCAAACATACTTGCACTTGAGTAGCCACCCGCGCCTGCGCATAAAATAAAGCGATTAGGTGCTTCATCATCACATAACGTTAACATACCGGCTGTTACCGCTTCGGGTGCAAATGCTCTGACAATTTCTTCTGGCATTAAATCTTCTGTCATACGCGTTCCAGCGGTTGGTGCTAAGGCATTAATGCGAATGTTATCTTTAGCCCCTTCAATCACTAAAGTATTCATCAGGCCTAAAACAGCCATTTTTGCTGCGCCATAATTTGATTGACCAAAATTACCGTACAATCCACTTGATGACGTTGTCATAACAATACGACCATAATTTTGCTCGCGCATAATATCCCATACCGCTTTGGTGCAATTTACCGATCCCATTACATGAACATCCATCACTAATTTAAAATCATCTAACGTCATTTTTGTAAAAGATTTATCGCGTAAAATACCGGCATTATTAATAAGAATGTCAACACGTCCCCACTTGTCCATGGTTTGTTGAACCATTTCTTGTACTTCATCAAAATTAGCAACATTAGCGCCGTGGCTAATGGCCTCACCGCCATTTTCTTCAATTAAACGAACGACGTCTTGAGATGCCTGTGAAGAGGCTCCGCTACCATCACGCGCGCCGCCTAAATCATTAACGACTACTTTTGCGCCACGTACTGCTAGAGCTAAGGCATGAGAGCGACCTAAGCCATTACCCGCACCTGTTACGATAGCGACTTTACCTTCAAAACTGATTGTCATAATATTTCCTTAAAATGCTTTTTTAATTATTTTTATAAACGTTATATTCAAGTGATTACTTGACCATTTGTGTTGAAACCCACTCAGCAACTAAAGCGGGCTTATCACAACCTTCTATTTCTATCGTAATTTCAGTGCATAAACGAAATATTCCTGCTTTTTTTTCTTCAATCGACAGTGTTTTTGCATGTGCCCTAATACGGCTATCAACGTTAACTGGTTGTAAAAATCTTACCTTGTCAAAGCCCGCATTAAGGCCCATATAAAAGCCATCAATAATGACACTAAAATCTTCAGCAAAATGCGACAACATTGATAGAGATAAAAAACCATGTGCGATGGTAGAGCCAAAAGGTGTTTTTTTTGCCTTTTCTTCATCAACATGAATAAACTGATGATCTAAGGTACAATCAGCAAACTGATTAATTTGTTGTTGCGTTACTTGATGCCACGGCGTTGGCTCAGCTTGAAAACCAAGGTAGTTTTCTATTTCTTCTTTTTTAATTATAGTTAGCATAATCTGCGTCCATACTGTTGTTATTATAGCTATTATTGTTAATTAAATAGCTTAAAACCATGCAACGTCCATGTCGTACGTTGTACTGTCGGTATTAAGTAAAAGTGTTGACCATAAAGAAATTTTTGGTAATTCAAAACGATAAAAATACTGTAATGCCTGTTGTTTACCCTGATAAAAATTTTCATCTTCTTGGTGAGGTTTTGTTGCTAAAGCCTTTGTCGCCACAATACCTTGTTTGAGCCATAACCAAGCGATAATAACGTGACCAAATAATTCTAAATATTTCACAGAGTTAGCTAAGGCTAAATCAATGTTTTTGGTCGCCATTGCAGCTAACACCGCTTGGGTAGTTTGCTTTAAAATATCTACAGCTTCACTTAATTGCTCGGTAAATTCATTTAAACTAGCGTATTGTTTTGCCTGCTTAATTGTTTTAGTTATTTCATCCAATGTTGCACCGTAACCCTGCATATTATTCATCGGTACTTTACGAGTTATTAAGTCTAAAGATTGGATCCCCGTTGTTCCTTCATGGATTGAGTTTAAACGATTATCCCGGTAAAACATCTCAACAGGGTGTTCATTAATATAACCATGACCACCGAGTACTTGAATTGCTAGTGAATTCGCTTTAGGGCCATATTCAGAAGGCCACGTTTTGATAATAGGGGTTAAAAAGTCTAATAAAATTTGTGCCTGTTGACGCTGCTCTTTTGTTGCTAACGTTCGTGAATCATCACTTAATTGTGTGCCATAAAACACTAACGATAGCGCCCCTTCAGCATAAGATTTTTGAGCTAACAACATGCGTTTTACATCGGCATGTTCAATAATATTCACCATGGGTGATAAGGGATCTTTGCATGAGGGTATACGACCTTGTGGGCGATTTTTTGCATAATCAACCGAATATTGATAACCAGCCACCGCCAATACTGCCGCACTGGTTCCAACCATGATGCGTGCTTCATTCATCATATGAAACATGTACTTGAGACCATGGTTTTCTTCGCCAACCAAGTAACCAATCGAGCCATTTTTTTCGCCAAAACTTAATGCGGTAGAAGTTTGTGCTCGCCCACCCATTTTGTGAAATAGCCCAGCTAATGCGACTTCGTTATCATCACCTATTGAACCATCGTCATTAACTAAATATTTAGGTACCACAAAGAGTGAGATACCCTTAACTCCTTTAGGTGCACCTTGCACTCTGGCCAGGACTAGATGAACAATGTTTTCGCTTAGATTATGATCGCCACCAGAAATATAAATTTTACTACCTGAAATACGATAAGTGTCATTTTCAGACTTAACTGCTTTGGTGATTAAATCGCCAAGGCCTGAGCCACTGCCAGGCTCTGTCATGGCCATGGTTCCCATAAATCGACCCAAACGCATCGGTTTAACCCATTTATCAATAAGTGCGTCACTGGCATGAGCTTCTAACAAATTAGCATTCGCAGTCGTTAACACGTTGTACCCCATGCCTACACCACCCGCCACTGAGAGATAGGCGCCTGCAGCACTGGCAATAATAGGCGGGAGTTGCATACCACCTGCGTCATAATCTGCAGTAGCAGAGCCAATACCTGACTCATTAACCGCAGCTATTGCCGGTTTAAGCTCAGGTATTAAATACACTTTTTTCTCATCAAATGTCGGTTGATGGGTATCAAGTTTTTGGCGAATAGGAAGAAAATACTTATTGGCGATAACTTGCGCCGTATTAATCACTTCATTAAAAGTGTGACGGTCATGATCTTGATAACGTGCCCTATTCATTAAGGATCCACTATCAAAAAGTTCATAAAGCATGAACGTTAGATCACGTTCATTCATTAAAGTTGCAGGCATATGATTCTCTTCTAATTCACTTTTTATTATTGTTTATTTAGGTTAAAACCTAGCGATTACTGTGCTGAGAAACCGCCATCTACTGCGATACATTGTCCAGACATATAGGTATTTTTTGGCGATAACATCATCAACATCATGGCCACTATTTCTTTGGGCTCACCTAAACGTTTCATCGGCGCATCTAAGCTCATTTTGCTTTGCATTTTGTCATCTGCCATATCCGTCACCATTTTTGTTAAGGTAAAAAATGGACAGATTGCATTGATGCGAATATTGTGACGGCCATATTCTACAGCGCCAGTTTTGGTTAGCCCTATTACTGCATGTTTAGCCATAGAGTAAGCTCCCACATAGGCTGCCCCACCAAGCCCCGCGATTGAACTCACATTTAAGATTGCACCACCTTCTTGCGTTAACATTTGCTCAATTTGATGTTTCATACCAAATTGAACACCTTTCACATTAATCGCAAATTGGCTATCCATAAGCGCCTCATCAATGTCGTGTAACGCATGAAACGCATGGGCAATACCCGCATTATTGACACCAATATCAACGCGACCGTAATTTTTTATCGCGGTATCGACCATGGCTTTACAATCGTCATTTTTAGACACATCACATTTTAATGCGATAATATCCGCTCCTGTTGACGCTATTTCATCGGCAACTTTATGTACCCCTGCTGCATTAATGTCACTTATCACTAATTTAGCGCCACGTTTAGCTAATTCTTCAGCCAGTAACTTGCCAAAACCTTGAGCTGCACCGGTAATAACCGCAACTTTTCCAGTAAAATCTAATAGTGGATCCATGTTCTTTTCCTCACAGTGCAAAATAGCGACTGAATAAATATTGTGGTTTAACGCTCTACTGACGCTAGTTGTCTAAGTTCTTTTGTTTTTTACTTTCGTTATTGATTATCGCTAACGCCATTTGTGCTAAAGGTTCAACAAATGCGCCTACTTTATTAGCATTTTCATTAGACGCATTGCCCTGCGATACCCGTTTGGCAACGCCTTGTGCAATCGCGGCAAGTCGATAGAAACTAAAAGCAAGGTAAAATGTCCAATGTTCAATTTTTTCAATCCCCATACGCTGACAATAACGAGCCACATATTCTTCTTCTGTTGGTATTCCTAAACTAGCTCGGTCAATTCCTTGAAGCCCATCAATACCGCCCATACCTTGTGGCATACGCAATTGCATGCATTGATAAGCTAAGTCAGAAAACGGGTGGCCTAACGTAGAAAGTTCCCAGTCAAGAATAGCGAGAATGTCAGGGGAATCTTTGACGAACATCATATTGTCTAATCTAAAGTCACCATGAACTAAGCAAACCCGGCCATCATCGACTGGTCGATTGGTTTCAAGCCAATCACTTAATTTATCCATAGCGTCAATTTTTTGTAATTCGGTTGCCTGATATTGTTTGGTCCAACGGCCAAGTTGTCGTTCAAAGTAATTACCTGGTTTACCAAAATCATCCAAACCACATGCTTTAATATCAACACTGTGCAAAGCGACTAATGCTTCGTTCATAGCGTCATACATTTGGGCTCTACGTTCATTGGTCTCTATTTCAGCTAATGAGGCACTCCAATAAACATTACCGTCGCAAAATTCCATCAAATAAAACATTGATCCCATAATAGAGACATCGGTGCACAAATGAAAAACTTTGGATACGGGGACATTCGACCCTTTAAGCGCATCAAGTACTTGATATTCTCTGTCTACCGCGTGGGCAGATTTTAGGAGTTTACCTGCAGGCTGGCTGCGTAAAACATAGACACCCGATTGAGCAGTGACTTTGAACGTAGGATTCGATTGCCCACCAGAAAACTTATCTAATGTTACCGGGCCAGTAAAATCGTGAAGTTGAGACTCAAGATAAAAGGTCAATTTTTCAATATCAAAAGGTGTCACTACTGCCATATTATTTATTCTCTTTCAGTTATCAGAAGATTCTTTAGTTTGCATCTAGTCTTGGTATACCGGTTTCCAATCATGTGAGGTTAGACTGACTTTTTAACTAAATCTCGTCCTAGCTGCATCATGTGCACTTGATCAGGGCCATCGGCTAAACGCAAAGTTCTTTGCCCGGCAAATGCATGCGCTAAAAAGGTATCTTGACTGACACCCGTTGCGCCGTAACATTGAATAGCGCGGTCAAGCACATCAAGTGACATACTAGGCGCAACTATTTTAATCATGGCAATGATATCTTTAGCGGCCTTATTTCCTTCTGTATCCATTTTTTGTGCGGCTTTTAACGTCATTAGTCGTGCTTGCTCAATTTGACAAGCTGATTTGGCAATATCTTCACGTATGGATTGCTGTTTGATCATCGGACGACCAAAAACAATACGTTCATTAACACGTTTACACATCAAATCTAGAGCACGTTGAGCAACACCAATAGAGCGCATGCAGTGGTGAATACGGCCTGGGCCTAAACGCCCTTGTGCAATCTCAAAGCCTTTGCCTTCAGCAACAATAATATTTTCAACTGGTACGCGAACATTATCAAAGGTGATTTCTGCATGCCCTTCAGGCGCATCGTCATAACCAAAGACTTTCATGGGGCGAACCATAGTGACACCCGGCGTATTCATTGGTACCAGTACCTGAGATTGCTGGATGTAGCGATTTTCATTAGTTGGGTCTGTTTTTCCCATAACAATCATAATTTCGCATTCTTTACGACAAGCGCCACTTATATAAAATTTTCGTCCATTAATGACATATTCATCACCATCGCGCTCTATACTAGTTTCAATGTTTGTGGCATCACTAGAAGCGACATCTGGCTCTGTCATTGCAAAAGCAGAACGTATTTTTCCTTCTAACAGAGGTTCTAACCATCGTTTTTTCTGTTCTTCATTACCATATTTGGCCAATACTTCCATATTGCCTGTATCTGGGGCTGCACAGTTAAATACTTCTGAGGCCCACATCACTTTACCCATAATTTCAGCCAGTGGTGCATATTCCAAGCTAGTTAGGCCAGCGCTGTACTTGCCATAACTGACTGGTAAAAAGAGGTTCCATAATCCTTCAGCTTTGGCTTTCGCTTTAAGCTCTTCCATTAAGGGTGGAGTTGACCAAGGGTTTTGTGCAACTTGTTGATGCATCTCTTGTTCAACAGGAAAAACATCTCGATCCATAAAATCAGTAACACGTTGGATCAGGTCTTGCACTTTGTCGCTATACTCAAAATTCATATGATTATCCTTTTGCGGCCAATAGTCTGTTTGGTACTAATGGCGCTTAGTATTATTTTTAAGAAATCGCTAATATTTAACATTAGCATTAGTTCATTGTTATCTAACTTATGTACAACTTAAGGCCAGCTAATGTAAAGTCTGCCAACTTAAAGTGACTTAGCTTAAGGTCATCAGCGCATCTTTATTGAATGACGCTATTTCATTTTCTTTCTTATCTTTGATTTTGTTCACCCAATTAGGGTCAACTAACAATGCTCGACCAATGGCAACTAAATCGAATTCATCATTATTTAGACGTTCCAACAAACCTTCTATACCCATTGGCTTTGATGTGCCTTTTAAATCAGCGTTACCTTCACCGATAAAGTCTTCATCTAAACCTACACTACCGACAGTAATAACAGCTTTATTGGTTAGCTTTTTGGTCCAACCGGCAAGGTTAAGATCCGATCCGTCAAATTCAGGTAACCAAAAACGACGTGTACTGGCATGAAATATGTCTACGCCGGCATCACTGAGTAGGCCTAAAAAAGTAGCGAGTTCTTGTGGTGTTTGGCATAACTTTGCTGAGTAATCTTGTTGTTTCCATTGTGAAAATCGAAAAATAATCGGGAAATTTTCACCAACCGCAGTACGAATTGCTTTAACAATTTCTACGCCAAAGCGGGTTCGATTTTCTAATGAGCCACCGTAACCATCGGTACGCTGATTTGTACCCTCCCAGAAGAACTGATCAACCAAGTAGCCATGAGCACCATGTACTTCAACACCATCAAAACCTACATTTTTTGCATCAACAGCTGATTGCGCAAACGAAGCAACCACATCATCAATATCTGTTTGGCTCATTGCTATACCATTGGGCGCGCCAGGTTTATATAGGCCTGAAGGGCTATGTGCAGGTACTGTTTTATCTGGGCCTACCCCCTCTTTTCTTACTGAGCCAACATGCCATAATTGAGGTACTATTTTTCCACCCGCAGCATGTACTTCATCGACGACATGCTTCCAACCTGATAAAGCTTCTTCACCATAAATAGCCGGAACTCGTTCATATCCATTCGCGGCTTTGTGAGAGATAAAAGTACCTTCGGTAATAATTAAGCCAACATTTCCTTCTGCTCTGCGACGATAATAAGCCGCAACGTCTGGCGTTGGGATATAATTTGGCGAAAAAGTACGTGTCATTGGCGCCATAACAGTACGGTTTTTGAGTGTTAAGCCTTTTGTTGAAAATGACTCAAATAATTTATCTGAATTGTTGTTACTCATGTTTTTCCTAAATATTTAATCTGTTATGGCACAAGTTCTGATTATTTTTTACTAAATAAACACTGACTTTTTACTAAATAAATTCTGGCTTTACTGACTAACCACTGCTGACTAACCAGTGATTTAGCCAATTAAATAGCCACCATCAACATTAATAGCTGTTCCGGTGGTGTAACTTGACGCATCGGAAACTAAATATAATACTGTACCCGCCATTTCCTCCGGTTGAGCTACACGTTTCATGGGCACGTGCTGCAGCATTTGATCAAGAATTTTGGGATTATTGACTAACGTTGATGCAAATTTTGTATCCGTGCCGCCGGGTAATAAAGCGTTCACACGGATATTAAATTGGGCACATTCTTTGGCAAAGGCTTTTGTCATTGAAATAACGGCAGCCTTACTAATAGAATAAATCCCTTGGTAATCACCTGGAGTAACACCATTAATTGATGCAACATTAACAATAGCGCCACCATCGTTTGATTTCATTAGCTTTCCACCCATTATTGACATGAAAAAGTAGCCACGAATATTAACATCGACTGTTTTTTGAAAAGCATTTAAGTCTGTATCTAATACATGACCAAAATAGGGATTTGCCGCCGCATTGTTTACTAAAATATCTAGCTTGCCGTGTTCTGTTGAAATTTGATTAAAGATGGATTCAATTTGATCCATTTCACCAATATGACAAACGATTGCTTGGGCGCTACCACCCGCTTCAATAATACTATCAACGACTGTTTGACAGCCTTCTATCTTACGGCTGGAAACAATAACATGTGCACCGTTTTGGGCCAGTAATTTAGCAATGCACTCACCAATACCACGGCTAGCCCCAGTTACTAAGGCTATTTTTCCTGTTAAATCAAATAGTTTGTTATTCATTTTAAGTCTCCTGCTTAATCTCTATTGATATTCGACTAGCTATTTAAATTATCTATTTTAACTATCTAAAGGTTATCCAATCAGCCCCTGCAGACGTTAAATGACCATAATTATTGAAGTAATCGATACTTATATTATTTTCTGAAAAAAGTACTTTAGTCACACTGGTATTACGTATTTGTTGATTTATTTCTAAGGTCTTTTCATCAGATAATCCTAAAATAGATTGGATGATCACTGAAATGGTACCCCCTGAAGTAAAAATACAAATATCTTTATCTTGCTGAGCATTATTCGAGGTTGTTTTGGTCGTTAATTGTTGCTTAATGACGTAGTGCAACGCACTGATACAACGTTGTTTAAATTGAGACCAACTTTCTTTGTATTCATGGTCATATTCTCCAGACACCCAGCGCTTTAGGGCACTAACAAATTCTTTTTGAAAGACCTTATTCGCATCAGCCACTTGACCTATCGATTCACTGATTTTAGCAAAATCTTTCCACTTAGCGTCATAGCAAGTCAACAGTTCAACATGATTAAACTCGTTAAAGCCAGAGTGCAAAATAACAGATGGCTCTATACCTTGATAGCCAATCAAAAAATGCGCTAATGTTTGTTCATGACGAATTAGGTCACCCGAATAAATTTTATCGGGTGGAGAGAGTGATTGCCAAGATTGACCTAGTAATTGAGACTGGTTATTGCCTTTGTCAGACAATTGATCATAATCTGTTTTACCAAATGAGGCTTGTCCGTGTCGAATAAGATAAATTGTCGCCATAAAATTAAGCCTTCACAATAAGGTGTTGATGTTGTACTTGAATAAAACACCACTTTTTTTGATATAACCATGCTAATAGCAACAGGGTAATTAAACAAATGAATAGTTGTTATGACCAACTATTCATATTTAGAATAAAGATTACTACTCATATTAAACAAAACTATCCAAGAATAATAAACCAGCGTTTATAGGCCCAATTAGCCAAAAACCTTACAATAAGATCTTGTAAGGTTTTTTCAATGTAGTTTCAATGCAGGTTATGGAATGCTATTTATACCAATCCCCATTTCAATTAACTTAATGAATTTAATTGAAATTATTCCCACTCATACGAAACACTTGCTCCAAATGTACGTGGCTGGTTTGGGTAACCATTAAAGCTTCCTTCTTGTATCGGAGGCGGAAAAGCTGAAAGATAATACTCATCATTATTTAAATTACGTGCCCAAAGCTGAAAACTAACGCCATTGTCGAAGTTCAAACCCGCGCTCGCATTGAATGTACCTACCTCACGAGTTAAAGACTTTGGTGCATTCTCCACAAGCTGAACTTCACTTTCATAAAGGTAATCAGTTCTGACATAGCCGTATGCACCGCTATCAAGTTCGAAACTATAAGTAATCCCAGCCGTTATGCTACGCTCATGAATACCGGCAGGTTTTTTCCCTGATAAATCTACGACTCCATTAAGGCCAGATGCCCCTTGAAATGAATCATAGATAGGGTCTAGAAAAGTACCTGCTAACGTAAATGCCCAATTCTCTGTGGGATTATAGACAGAATCAAACTCAAGACCTTGTGTGCTTTGTTTACCTGCATTTGCTAGTACAAACCCTGTTCCGATGAAGATAGACGATTGAAATCCTTCGATCGTTTGGTCAAATAAAGTGACGTTAAGTGCACCTTTATTAAATCTTGCTTTCATACCCAACTCATACACTGTCGCTTCTTCTGGTGAAGCATATCGACCACCATAGTTTTGGTTCGGTTGTTGTAAACCTGCGCCCTCCACTGCAGTTTGGTCTGTTACAAACGGACTACTATAACGAGATAAGTTCCATGATGACGCTTTAAAACCAGTAGCAGCTGTGGCAAATAAGTTAATATTTTGATTAAGCTCATAGGATAAGCGCATTGACCACGTTGTTTTACTATCCTCAGTTTTATTGTTTTCTACTGAGTTAGGTAAATTAAGCATAGGAGGTAAAAACTGTAAGCTTTCTAGTATAGGAATAGCGGGTGCTAATGTTGGAATATAAGGAAGAGGAACACTAAAAAGTGTTAAATCGTTATTTAAATCAATAGCCGATAGCACATCAGTATTCGTTTGATTTATGGTAAGTGTTTTCTCATCTTTGGTATAGCTGACACCAAGAATAGCGGTTAAATTCTCTGAAATATGATAATCAAAGTTGGCAAATAACGAATAAGCCTTATTATCCTGTGTGAATTCTGAATCGGCAGATTGTCCACTTGAGAAAAATGAATTTGGAGTAATACCATAAACACCTTCTACCCCTGCAAGTAAACCAGGAGCACCACCTGCGGCCATTAACACATCAAAGTAATTTCGGACATCATTTCCATAGGATAATGAGTCACCTGTTTCTACGTCTTCTTGAAAAATAAAGGCGCCAAACATCCATTCTAGTGTTTGTATGCCGGTAGAGGTTAAACGAAATTCTTGAGTAAAAGTATCAATTTCAGTGTGGCCCCCTTCCTTTAAAATATCTAATGAGGTGAAATCTACATCGTTTAAAAAATCGGAGTCATTGCTACGAAACGCTGTAATTGAAGTAAAGCTATAGCCATCGAAGTCAGCATCTACCTGTAATGATACGCCACCATCTTCAACGTTATTGTCTGGGTCGATATTAAGAGATGATTTGTATACAAATGAGTCGTTTTCATCAATAACAACACCACCTAAGGCACGAACTGCATCCGTTGTTGGACCATTAATAGCATCGGCTGCAGTACAACATGCCTCCTCAATTTCACTGTAATCGGCAATAAAACGCAAGGTTACATCACGAGTAGGTTCATAGAGTGCTTGCCCACGGATATTCCAACGGTCGCGGTTATTGAGTTTATTTAATCCGACCACACTATCCGTATATCCGTCTCGCGTGTTATAACCACCCGATAAACTTAACGCTAATGTCTCTGTTATTCCATTAGTGATATAACCTTTCACTTGCTGTTGATTATAGTTTCCAACACCGACTTCAACCTTGCCTTCTAAATCATATGATGGTGCCATAGTGCGTACACTGATAACACCAGCAGAAGCATTTTTACCAAACAAGGTGCTTTGCGGGCCACTGAGTACTTCTATTTGTTGAAGTCTGGGTAAATCACTAATTTGAGCTGCCGCACGAGAGCGGTATACACCGTCAATAAATACACCAACCGAGGGTTCAATACCTGTGTTGTTGGTACCGTTACCAAAACCTCTAATCGCAAAGTTTGTATTAGTTGAGCGCTGTAAAGGAGTCACACGTAATGATGGAACAAGCGTTTGTAGATCATTAATATCTAAAATTTTTGCTTGTTCAATAGCTTGACCACTTATAACCGTGACGGCTACTGGCGATTCCTGTAACCCTTTAAGGCGCTTTGAAGCGGTTATCATTATCCGTTCAACTTCTTTGTCTTCGCTTTGCGACTCGGTTTTAGTTTCTTGAGCGCTTAGAGCTGTCGTGCCAAGTGCACTTATTACCGCCGAAACAAGTAATGATTTTTTAAAAAATTGTATTGCTAACGTTGTTTTCATGTTTATCCCCATTATTACTATTAATACCAAAAGCACACTTATTAACTAACTGTGCTTTTGCTCAAATACATTGTTTGAGTTGCTTTTTTAAGCGTGAATGATTTTTATCAAACTATGCCAATCAACCACCATAAGCTTTACTTATGATGACCATGATTGAACAACCTTACGCGGCTTGACTATGCTAGATACATCCATTAAATTACACAAATGAATAAATTTAATGGTTAACTATTCATAATAAGAATAGATAGACACATAGACCGAAATATTAGTTAGTTGTTAGTGAGTGAGAAAAAACATGAAAATTGATTTAAATTTATTTGTAGTATTTGACGCCATTTATTGCGAAGGAAATATTACCAAAGCAGGCTCAGCACTTAATTTATCGCAACCGGCGGTTAGCCATTCATTGAGCAAGCTTCGCGTTCATTTTGATGATCCTTTATTTGTTCGCCAAGGTAATGAGATGCGTCCAACACCTGTCGCTAATAATGTTGTTGCTGATGTGCGAGAGGCCTTACATCAATTACAAGTATGTTTAGCACAATCACGTCAGTTTGAACCTTCCATCTCTCGTAAAAATTTCAACATTTCTTTGCACGGTGCACAAGAAGCGTCTTATTTACCGCCATTGATGCATAACATCAAAAAAGAAGCGCCTTACATCAAACTGCAAAGTAGTCGTAGAGTTAATCGTAGTGAATTAGAAAATAAACTTGCCAGTGGTGATATTGATTTAGCCATAGATACACTATTACCCGTGAGCGATAATATTTTTCATACTAAATTAGGTCAAAATGAGCTCGTGGTTTTAGCTCGAAAAGATCATCCTGATGTAAAATCCACATTGGATTTAGATAGGTATCTTGCACAGGATCACGTATTAGTATCATCCCGTTCAGCTGGACTGAGTATTGAAGACTTTGAACTTGCTCGACTAGGCTTACAACGCAAGATAGATTTGAGATGTCAACATGCGTTTTCCGCATGTCGGGTAATTACTGGCAATAACATGTTGTTAACATTAACTAAAAAAACTGCGATGATGTACGCTCAGTTACTCAACTTGGTTGTTTTTCCTCTACCGGTAGATTTACCTGATATTGGTGCGCACTTATATTGGCATAGAAACGTAGATCTTGAACCCGCCAATAAATGGCTAAGAGAGCAAGTGATCCTATCTACAACAGGCATTTAAAAAGCGTATGTTAAAAGGTTGAACTTACACCAGTAGATCGCTAGCACCAGTAGATAGTTGGCACTAAACAACAGCCGTGTTAAGACGGTTTTCATTACAGCCAAGAAGTACAAAGCTAACAGCTAACTGTTTATAACGTTTCATCGGTGGCAACATCGGGTTTAGCGCTATCTTCGACTAAATATTGCTGGTTTTGTCTCAACATTGTAGTGATATCGATAACATACTCAGCACCACGCTCAGAATAAGGCAGTAAGCCCGTTGCTAATATTTCAGGATTTAATGGCTGATCGTGTGATCTTAATTCTAAGCGAATCGTTCTAAAAACACGATAAGCATTATGGGAGTTAATATTATAAAAATAATGAGCTACCGCTTTATCTAAACTTTGAAATGCAGCGACTTCATGTTTAGCACCGGTATTTCTGCCTCCGGGAACCATACCGCAACCTTCTCTAAAACACCATATACCGAAAAAGTTTAATCCTATTCGAGAGAAGCGCGATGTACCCCATGCTGACTCGTTTGCCGCTTGGACTAATACCAGTGGCATAGGAACAACATCTACACGCACTAATAATTCATTCAACTGTGATAATAGTGACGCATTTTTGTTAACACGATATCGCTTAACCAATACTGATAACGCTTCAGATTCTTGCTCAGATAAAGGTAAGCCTAGTGATACCTGCTCAAGCCACAGATTAAGTTCGACTCGGGTAGCAAGTAAGGCATTATTTTGTCTGACAACAGCAGGGCGCATAAAATCAAAAAACTTTTTCTTTTTACTTTTCACATCTCTAACAGCAGCAAAATCAGGTAAAATAACGTCATGTAATGGCTTTTCCAAGACCTTTTTAACAATCACTTTATCGATTTTTTTCTCTGCAATTTTTATCGTTGGTTTTTCAAGTGGTTGCTCAATGACTTTTGGCTTTAAAAAAGTAAAAGGAGCAACTATAAAGACAATCAATAATAGTATTAGCAGCAATACCAGTAATAATTTAATTTTAATTAATGTGGCACTTTTCATAAAGAATCCATACTATTAGCTACGTTATGCTGAAAAGGTATCATCCGAACCAGAATCGACTTCCTTCGATGTTGAATTCCCCGAATGATAGGGTATGTCAGTAGCATCCGTTGTTGCGATACTAATACCAAAAATTTCACGATAGATAATACCTTTAGCGTTGTAAAATAATGGCGCAAGAAACGATATTCCAATCAAGAAAATCACAATACCAATTGGCGCAACGCTTGATTCAAGTAAGAAAATAAACGGGAGTAACAAGACAATCAGTGATGAAAGTAAAAGAGAATATAATGTTAATAGTGAAAAAAACTTAAAACGTAACGCTTTAATTGATAAAACAATCGCTTTCATCGGCATCATCTTTTTTTCAATAACCAATGGTACCGTCAATGATAGGGTTACCGCTAGAAAAATTCCGGGAATAATAAATAACTGAAAACCAAAACTGATCAGTACTGAGGTTAATAATGCGCACAATATTACCCAACTGGCCCGCGTAAGAAATGCAAAAGTCATTTTCGCATTAGTTTTCATACCTACCGCATGTTGAACCCCCATCATTTCGACACCAGCCATAAAAGGCCAAATAGCAACGGTAACTACAACATTTAATAACATACCCGCTTGAGGATCAGCTAATACATTGTCAATGCCACCAAGATAACTGCTAGCGACAAAAGAAACTAACATACCCAGCACTAAAGAAAAAAGTAATCCTAAATTAATGGCCAATCGAGACCTTAGTGTTTGTTGCCAAGATTCAGTTAAAATTGCCTTGACGTCAATCTCATAGTCGCCTTTCAATGCACGTTCAATACTGCCACCAACTTGTACAATAGTAATTTTTTCTGGCAAACCAATACCCTTATCTCTTAATAAAAGAATAAAATAAAATAATGAAACAATAGTTAACGGTTATTATACCCAAGCTACTTCAAAATGCGAGTTTCAGAATACCTGAGCGGATCATAATCAAGGCGCACCTTTTTATTAATAGATTTCTTATTGGTTGAACACTTTAACAAAAATCAATTTAAGTCGCTTAACACAAGTTGTATTGCTAAACACAATAAAACAGCTCCCATCACCCTATCAAGTAAGTAACCTTTTATTTGCAATAAGCTACGTACTCTAGTCTGCGTTAATAAACAAGATAGTAAGACAAACCAAGCAGCGGTCGCCACGGTCATATAAAGACCATAACCAAGTTTAATCGCCAAAGGAGTTTCAGGTATTATAATCACTGAAAATAAGCTAACAAAAAATAGTGTTGCTTTAACATTAAGGCCGTTTATCAAAAAACCAGTAAAGAATGCCCTTTTTGGTGAAGGTATATCGTCGGTCAAGCTGCTCGGTACTTGAGACTCGTTATTTATTATTTCTGGTTTTTTAGCCCTTAAACTATGCCAAGCAATATAACAAAAATAACTCGCGGCGAGATATTTCAACGCTGTAAATAGGCGTTCATCACTGGCAATTAATATGCCTATACCTATTAAGGAATAGGTGACATGCAGTAAAATACCCGTGGCAATACCAAAACTAGTATAAATAGCTGTGCGCCTATCATAACGAATACTTTGCTTTAAGATAATAGCAAAGTCAGGTCCTGGGCTTGCTACAGCTAAAAGGTGTACTGCGGCAATGAGAAAAAACTGCTCTAAGTAAGGTATAGTCATACCCGTTATAGTCTATTATGTTTTTCATGAATACGGGTTAACGCTTGCTGAAAAAAATTAGCGCCTTTTTTGTGAGCCAACTTAATGTTATTTTCTGGTATTTTTTCAGGTTCATTATAAACTGATAAGACCCGTGACATGCTCGTCTCACGAATAATATGAAGAATAGGATAAGGTGAGCGATTAGTAAAATTACTCGCATTGTCATATTCTTCACCATCAAAACAATACTCTGGGTGCATGCTTGCTATTTGAAATATCCCTTCGAAGCCAGAATCAATGAGTAAGTCGTTAGCATAATCAACTAAATCTAAGTAACGCTCAAAGCCACGAAAACCATCACCATAAATAATAAGCGTGGTTTCTAGTTCTTCATGGTTTTGTAAGTACCGACATTGCTCAATGAATTCATGCAAGGCTGTTTTTACTTGCTCAGTTTTTGATAAATGATAATGAATGGTCTTATTTACAAATTCTTTTTTAGCAAAAGGACAAATATTAAGACCTATAATAATTTCATCTAACCACTGCTTTGTCGCTAACACTTCATTTTGTTCATCGGTATTCATTGTTGTCATTAAAAATTCAACTCGTTAATTGTTGTTTAACTATTGTTTAACTGTCCAGTTTTTGGAATTATCACATTTTACCGGATTTTCCATATAACGCTAATCATTGTTGAAGGTTACCCTGCTCTAATCTATTACCTGTGTTGATAAAATATTCTAGAGTGGGCACTAGCTGATAAGCACTGGATTATAAGTTTATCAAATTAAGTGGAGTAATTAGTGTTAAAAAACTGCTTTTAGTCTATTTAGCCCTACCCTTATTGAATCTAGATACATATTCCGTTATATTTATCGAAATAACTATCCCTGTTGAATTTCTTTCGGTTTTTTATGTTTTTTTCGAATTTAAACCTGATTTCAAGTATTCTTATCTGGTCTTGTTGTATAATCGTATAAATTTAAATAAAGTCTGATTCGTCGTTATAGGAGTGGTATGAACAAAAGAAATCAAACGTTGGTTAATGAAGAAGTTCACTTTCAACATAATGAAGAACTTGTGGGCAAAAGTCACAACATTGTAAGGCATCCCGACATGCCATTAGAAGCCTTTAAAGATTTATGGAAATTACTCGCCTTAAATGCGGCTATTGAAGCGGCTAGAGCCGGTGAACATGGGAGAGGATTTTCTGTTGTCGCTGATGAGGTACGAGCATTATCTAGCAGAACACATGGCGCCACAAAAAAAATTCAAACTTCAATCGGTGAAATTCAAAGCACATTACTTTCTTGGTCAATCACCATGAATAAAGGTAAAGATTCAGCTGACCATTGTGTTACAAAAGCGACACAAGCAAATGAAGTTGTGAATAAAGTTTACCAATCAATTACTGATATCTCTGATTTAGCCATTCAAATATCAACCGCTTCTGAAGAACAAAGTATGGTATCTCAAAAAATCAGTCGAAATATTATCAATATAAGTGATGCATCTCAAAATAACCTTCACCAAGTTGACACGGAGACGAAGGAGATAATAATGCGTGCAAATTCTCTTGCCTCACTCGGAAAAGCATTTAGTGGATAGTTATACCCGTTCCACTTGAAGATGCAGTTTCAGAGCGC
>TARA_R110001583_G_scaffold187230_1_pt1 | contig 21827 bp, 21 predicted proteins | sample TARA_R110001583 | Tara Oceans TARA_R110001583 (sample SAMEA4398432) | marine metagenome | biome: Polar Biome; feature: [MES] marine water layer (ENVO:01000295) within the mesopelagic zone...; material: water (ENVO:00002006), including particulate matter (ENVO:01000060) such... | reverse complement strand
TTCGGCTTTAAATCTGGCAATGAATTTTATCATTTTTTATCCTTTATTTGAACTTTACACGATAGGCCTTTATTTACCAATCAAAAATAAATTATAGTTTAACTGATATTCTAGGCCGATAAACCGTGCTGTATATCTCCAACTTCGTAATCCTTTATCAATATATCAGCTGGCACGTGTAATCTTTTATTTATAGCCCTAATATGGTTTAGGGTCAATTTTCTAGTTCCACTGAAAAGTTCGGACACCCGAGACCTACTATTTATAATTTTACCTAAATCACCTTCACTGATTCCATTCTGCTCCATCATAAATCTGATTGCCTCCAAAGGATGTGGCTCTTCTATATGGTAATGTTCATTCTCATATTTTTCAATGACTAGAGCCAATAAGTCGAACTCATCAGATTCAGGTGTTCCTTCTTCTGCATCGAATATTTTATTGAATCGTTCCAAATACTGTCTGTACTGATTTTCGGATTTGATAATTTTGATTTCCATAACTCTAACAGTCTTTTGTTATAGCTTGAACTATAAAGGTTATTATTTAACTAAAGGCTTTCTATGTCCAATTTATCATACTCTTTATGTGTGCCAATAAACCTTATAAAGGCCGCATGTTTTTGATAATTGAATTTAACGATCAATCTAAAATCGTTACGACAAATATTGAATATTATTTTACCATCCTTAACCACATCTGCAGTGTTGAACAATGCTGTCACCTCGTTAGAATTTTTAAACTCAGTGTTCTTGATAATACTGTAAAAAGCCCTTAACTGTTTTTCCGCTTTTGGGTTCTTTTTCCAGAATTCAATTAAAGTGCTTTTCGAATATATTCTCATGATTAAGATGAATACCTTGATACAAATATATTTATTATTTCCCGTTATGGGAAATAATAATTGTTAAAATTTCCCGAAATGGGAAATCGGCTTAAATCATCAACTGGCTCATTATTTAATTCAATTCAAGGAATTACTCATAATGCCCTAATTAATCGTTTATTAAGACTTTAATTTTTTTATGAGGAAGACTTAAAAAAGTTGAAGCTTTTTCAGTAAACATATCTTTTGGATCATCAACATTTTTAAAAGTTAAACCAACGGCAAAATCTTTAGCTGAATTAATATGTTCAATTTTCATATTGACCAATTCATAAGTGCCTTTATCTATCTCAAAAATATCATATAAATAAATTCCCTCTACCATCCCTTATTTGACCTTCTACTGTTCGTTATAATCATTCTCCCATTCTTTAATATAAATATCCAGTTGTAACAATACCCAATTTACTTTTTCCATATGGAATTTTTCAGGATCATATTTGCCATTGATAGCGACAAGCTTACTTTTTACCCATTTTTTAAACTCTTTATATTCGGGGTGCTTGGGCTTGCCCATAATCTTCAAAAAGTCATAAAAACCTGGTAGGCCGCCAACATCCTCCGGGGGGCAGCCAAGCTCGCCGGAGCAACAGACCGGAAATGGAATTGTCAAATCATCTATGATCATTTCCAGAGTCAAGGAATGTTCCCAGTAATCCCCGAAATCATATAGATAATGCAATTCCTTGCTTTTGGATTTTAGAACGTCACAGATTTTTATCCTTTGAGAATCTATTACCTCATGGGGACCATTAAATCCATCGTCCTCAAATTGTTGGCCGATACGATAGCTATCAATAGTGAATTCGTATAGGTGATAGTTCTCCCACCCCATAACAATTTGAACAATATGGTGAAGCCTGTAAAAAGTGATATCGGATGGCACCAAAAATTCCCGCCATATTTTGGGATTACTGCCTTCCAACTCGATTCGAAACTTAAAAACGCTACTCAATTTTTAATCTTTTATTTGAACTTTGTTTTGGAATTTACGAAATTTCATTGAGTACGAGACGGGGCTTGTCATTCAATGCAATTTGATAAAATTAATGCTCGAAACTATTTTTCTTTGAAAGGAGACGCAACGTTTTTGGATGATTGACATCTATTTTAAAATTGCTTTAATGAAAACGAAACTTTTTTTGCTTTTAATATTTGTAATATTCTTGGGCTGTGACAAAGATAAAAATACGGAACCTTCACTCCAAGATAACTCCTTCATAGCCCAAAGAGCTAATGAAACATGGAAAGGAACTACGGAAATCGATCTGACCGCCAATGACACTCTAATCTTCTTAGCTGTGGGTGACCGCCTTGATAATGGTGTGATGGTTACCAAAATTAAATTTGATGGCATTGGGTCCTATAAATTAAATGACCGTGAAGGTATTTACTACAACACTTTGGGTGGTGATGTTTTAATTAGTCAATATGCGATTGAAGATGGTTCTAACGGTTTATTTTCGATTACTACTTACAATCAAGAAAGTAGATATATTGAAGGCCATTTTGAACTGCCCCTAAGGGCTACTAGATTAAATAATCCTGAAATAAAAGACAGCTTACTTATAATTTCCGATGGGCTTTTCAAAGGATTTATTCGGGAAGATATTTTAGAATGAAAAATCAGCTATCTTTTATTTGAACTCTAAATTTCTAACACTTCATTGAAAAGTCTAAACTCAACATCCATAGGAGTTATTTCTGCATAAACTCTTCTTACTTCTCTTTGATAATTAATATACATATCGTAATTATTCATACGGCTCCAAGCTACTGGAATTCTACTAATCTTGGATTTATGAAGTAGTAAATCTTGAATAATATTATCTATTGGGATATGGAAAAAAATATAGTTCTTTGTTATGCCCGGCACTCTACTTTCACCTAACGCAAACAAATACTTCAAATTCATATTAATCCATTTTTGAGCTTGTCCTATGGTAAAATCGATGGCACCATAATTTGTTTTAAAGGCTTTTATAAGTTCGATACATTTTAGTTCATGGGAGATATCGAAAGAAATTTGGTCATTAAAATCCATATTTATTAGTTCATCTGAAACACCTATCAAAACTTTACTGATTTTTTGATATTTTTCCTTTGATTGATTTTTAGCCATCCCATGAATAGTTCTATTCAAATCTCTATACGACCTATTAGCACATGCAGTTCTAAAATCCAATTTAGGATTAAGATAAACTCTTATCCAAAAATCCTCAATGTCTTTAGGTGTTAGATTTGTCATTTAAATTTTTGATTGCTCGGCCATTCTTTATTTGAACTTTGATTTGATTATATCTGTATTGACTCCTTCTGCTCTTAGCTTCTGTTCTAGATCATTTCTATCAAATTCATTTAAATCTTTACCTACTAAAATATGAATTGCGTGTCCCTTAGCCACATAGACTTCAATCAATTCAACCAGTAGTGCCTTTTTGTATTTTGTATCCTTGATAGCCATCCTATTAATTTTTTAATTATACTATTCAAATTCCGACATGGTGTCCTAATCAATATTATTTCTATCCTAACAATGGCCATTCGCCATATTGCCCTTCTGCTTGTTCTATAACTTCTTTTAAAAGCTTATCTAATTCTGAGAAAGGAACTTTTCCTCGTAGTTCTTTTTTAACGGCTAAACGTATGGCTGCTCGTGCATTTTCTTTTTTGGTCCAATCTAGCTGAAGGTTTTTCTTTACTGAAGCTACTACAGTGTGGACCAAGTCCTGTACCGGTCCCGCTTCATTTAAGATGGCGCTATTTGCAGATAGTAGATCATAAAAAGCGAGTTCGTCTTCGGTAAGCCCTAGTTCTTTTGTTCGCTTATCGTCTTCTTTCATCTCATTTGCAATGTCTAGCAAATGCTTTATTGCTGCAATGGAATCTAAACTGTTCTTATGGTATTTGCCCAATACTTTTTCAAGTTCGTCTTTAAGCTTTCTACCTTTTTTAATGTTTTTGCTCATACGTACTTTCAATTCGTCATTGATGATACGGCGAAGCAACTCTATTTTAATATTTTCTCCTCCCTTGTCTTTTACAATGGCTTGGAAAGAATCATCTACGATAGAAATATCAATCTTATCTAAATTGTACATGGCAGCTAAATCTACAATAGCTTGAGATTCCAATGACTTACTAATAAGGTCTTTAATACGGTCATTTTTAGTTCGCTGAGCACCTGGAGGATATTTAATCTTTCGTATCTGTTCCCTGAACTTTTGAATAATAGCCACTTCTTCTTGAATCTCCCAAATTCGTTCATCTGAATTGGTCATAGCCATCAACTCACTCAACTTACGTTCTTCTTTTAGGTAGCCTTCTGTTGTTGCATCATCTTTTAGCAATCCATTTAGGATATTAGTGGTCCACTTCATTTTCTCTGTTGCCGGCAATTCATTAATGACATCCAATTCAAAACCACCTACCAAAGATTTAACGATACTCAATTGTTCTAAACACAACTCCACAGCTGCATCTAAATCTAAGGTGGGTTTTCCTGCTCCACCGCTACCGGTATATTTTTTGGTGGCTTCTGCTAAAAAGCCTGATATGCCAATAAAATCAACTACCAATCCATTCGGTTTTCCTTCAAAAACTCGGTTGACACGTGCAATGGCTTGCATCAGGTTATGACCTTTCATAATCTTGTCCACATACATAGTGTGTGCGCAGGGTGCATCAAAACCAGTAAGCCACATATCTCTCACGATTACCATTTTCAAAGGGTCTTCAGGATTTTTAAATCTTGACTTTACCGCTTCCATAGCATCTTTGGTCCGCATATGCGCATTCCAACTCACAGGGTCTTTTCCAGGGCTGCTGGTCATGATTACTGCAATTTCAGGGCAATCGTCCAGAGCAGATAAGGCATCGTACATTTTAACGCAATTACGGCGACTCATACAAACTACCATAGCTTTGCCATCTAAAGTTTTAGTACGTGCTGTAAAGTGTTCTAAAATATCTTTAGCTACAGTCTTTACCCGGTCTTCTGAACCTGCAGCATCTTCAACAGCTGCCCAAACTCCTACGGTAGTGTCTTCTGCTTGTTCTTCAACTTCTTCTAGTTCTTGGGTGTATTTTGCTTTAATATTAAGCGGTACCATTTTTGGCTCGTAGTAGATGGGTACCGTGGCACCATCTTCAACGGCTTGTTTAATATCATAGGTGTGAATTGTGGGACCAAAAACTTGTTCCGTATCGGCATCTTTACCATCTACTGGCGTTCCTGTAAAACCTATAAATGAGGCATTCGGTAATGCACGGCGAATGTTTTGGGCAAAACCACCACTTTCAAAACCGTATTGGGTACGGTGCGCTTCATCTGCCATAACAATTAGATTATAGCGCTCGCTCAAAATGGGGTGCTGTGTTTCTTTGCCGTTTTCTAAATCTTTAAGTCTAAATTTCTCAATAGTCGTGAAAATAACGCCACCACCGTCAGAGCTTAATAATCTTCTTAGGTCGTCGGTACTTTCGGCATGCTGAACATCACCTACCAAATCTTTGGCGAGTACAAAGTTGTCATGCAATTGCTGGTCTAAATCAGAGCGGTCTACTTGTATTACAATAGTTGGATTCTTCAATTCTGGTCGCTGGCGTAGAATACCGGTTAGTATTGCCATACTGATACTCTTACCAGAACCCTGGGTATGCCAAATAACACCTAGTCGTCCATCTCCATTTGGTTTTATATTCTCTAGGCTACTTTCCACGGCACGACTGATACCCCAATACTGGTGGTACTTTGCGCCTTTCTTTATAATCTTGCCATTGTGGTCTTCATGAAAGATGAAATGTTGTAAATAATCTAATAGCGTCTTTTTTGGGAATAGCCCATGCAATAACGTTTCTAATTGTAACTCTGCTTTTTGCTCGGTATCATCTCCATCCAAACTTTTCCATGGAGCGAACCATTCTAAGGCGGATGAATACATACCGTGTAAAGCCTCCAGACCGTCTGATGCTATACAAATGGCATTATAATCAAATAACTGTGGAATATCCAATACATAGTTATGTAGTTGCCTATGTGCATTTTCAACCCCTACGGTGGAATCAAACGGATTTTTAAATTCAAAGACAATAAGTGGCAGTCCGTTGATAAAGATTATGAGGTCTGTACGGCGGCTGTTTTTGCCTAAGATGCTGACTTCGTCTGAGACTATAAAACTGTTGTTTTCTGGATGTGTAAAATCTATAGGATATAAGTGTTTTGCCTTTTCATTGCCCTGAGCATCTTTCCAAGCGATATCTATACCTTGGGTAAGTTTGCGGTGAAAATCTTGATTACGGTAAGCGACCTCCATACCCTCGTGTTGGGTAAATTGAGCAAAAGCTTCATTACGTGCCGTTTCTGGAACGCTGGGGTAGGTGGTTTTTAGAAAGTTTTTTAATTCATTTTCTAAAACTACTTTTTTAAGGTCACGTTCTAGTGCATTACCGGGTATATGGTTATAGCCTAAACTATTTAACCAAGCTATGGCAGCATTTTGGGCGGTATGTTCGTTTAAGCTCATAATGCTGAAGTTATTTCTTCCTCAAATTCCTTTAGGCGGACTTCCCCTGAAATGAGTTTGGGGAGTAAAGTGTCTCGGAGTTTGGTTAGAGTTTGGATTTCTTTCCTATTAACTGAAATCATTTCTAACTTCTTGAGTACAGAATTATTAAAGTTTTTCAATATTTTTTCTGGTGGATACACAAACTTCAAACTCTTTAGAACACCCAAACTCACATTTGCCTGTACCCCTTGAACAATGGATAAATCAATCTCATTTTGGGTTTGGATGGAGTTTATCCATAAATAAATAAAACCATTGTTCAATTCCTTATTGGTTAATCTTACAAATGCAAGTGCTTGATTGCAATTTGCATTGTCAAGATTACTTGGGATAATAGCAGTACGCCCAATTGTTCCTGCTATTGAGATAAGGATATCAGCTGTTTTTAAAATAGATCTCTTTAATTGTTTATTGTGTACTGAATCAGGAATATATTCTAAGCTAGATTCATTAATTAGTCCAAAATCATTTATATCTTTTACTTTCAAAAAAGGGATAGTACAAGCTAAATTGTCTACATCTTTTTTTCGAGGTGTAGTACCTTTAGATAAAGTGTCTATTAAATTTTCCAATTGTTTCACCTCCCACCCCTCAGGAATTTCACCCAACTCAGAGTCAATGAACTTGCCTTCTTGAAATGGACCAAAATCTACAAACCAATGTTTATAAAGTGCCATTGCCATGTCTTCGAGGGTTTTGTTCATGGCTAGGTTGTTTTCTATTTTGTCGTCTATGGAAGAGAGTATGCTGGCGATGGTGCGTTGTTCTGGGAGGGGTGGGAACTTAAATGATAAAGCACCTATTTCAGCTAAATTGATATTCGGCTGCGCAGATTGACCAGATTGAGAATTGACATATGCAATAGTTTTAGGGTTACGCAGTGAATATTCAACAAATTTCACTTCAACTAGGGGACTGTCAATTCTAATTATTCCAACTGCTTGATTTGTATTGGCAGGGCAATGCGAATCTTTAACTAGACCAACCATACCTAAATATGCCCCAGCCATCGAAAATAATATATCGTTTGGAATTAATTGTGAACGCTTAAGCTTCTCATGTGCATTTTGCGATATGAACGAAAAAACTTCTTGATTAATTGAACCATTATAATTTAAACTCTGAGCTCTGATATAATTAATTCCTGAATCTAAAAATTTATAGCCATATGTGGATGGTGTAGTACCTTTCGTGATAACACTTGTTAATTCAGAAAGCTTATATGTTTTCCAGTTTTCGGGCATTTTAATTTTATTGTTTTTATGTCAATAGATTAACGACCACTTTAACCATCATATCTTTATCTGCGGGGTGGCTTTGTGCAATCATTAGCGTAAGGGCAACCAAGGTGGTGTCTGCCACTATTTTTTCGCCATTTGGTTTGTATAATAATTGGTTACGTTCTAAGAACCATACAAAAATAAAGGCAGCTATACGTTTGTTACCATCTGTAAACGAATGGTTCTTTACTACAAAATACAATAAATGGGCAGCTTTTTCTTCCGTCGTTTTATATAGGTCAACCCCATCAAACGTTTGGTAAATGTTTTCTAAGGATCCTTTAAAAGAGTCGTCTTTTTCTTTCCCGAACAAGCCTTTAAACTGGGTTTGTCTACCTAATTCTTCAATGGCTTTCTTGGCTTCAGGGTATTCAATTTGTACAACGTCGGTACTGCCTTCTTTGGGTAATTGTAAGCGCTGGTGGTCATAATCATCTAATAACTCTAGAGCTGTTGCATAATTTGCAATAACTTGAATAAGACCTTTGGTTTCGTTATTACTTAAAGGATATTCTTCAATAACCTGTGCTTGTAATTGAGCTAATCGTTTAAATTCTGCTAATTGCTTTTGGCTTTGTTGTAATCGTTTTTCGTTAATAGCATAACCTTTAACCAAAAATTCTTTCACTATTTTATTTGCCCAAATACGGAATTGAGTACCTTTTTTAGAATTAACCCTATAACCAACAGACAAAATAGCGTCTAAATTATAAACATTAATAGTTCTCTTAACTTCTCTATCACCTTCTTGTTGAACTTGTGCAATTTTTGCACTAGTTGCCTTTTTATCTAGTTCATTAGAATTATAAATATTCCTTAAATGACGACCTATTGAAGTTCTATCAGTATCAAATAGAGCTTCAAGTTGGTATTGATCTAACCAAACAGTTTCTCCTTCAAGTTTTACATCTATTGTAACACCAGAATCTTTATCATGATAAATTACTATCCGGTTTTCTGTAACCATTTAAAATGTATTATTTTTTCTAAATAAAGTATGTTCATTTTTAAACTCTGTTCACGGAACATGAACATTAATATTTAATGAACATAACTAACTACAATTTATCAAAATTGGCTAAAATTTGTTCTTTTAAAGCTTCTCCTTTTTCAAATTGTTCTAATAAAGTAGATTTCAAAGTCTCCATTTTTTCTTCAAAGGGAATACCATCATCTTCTTCTGCTTCTGTACCTACATAAATACCTGGTGTAAGCTTGTAATCTTGTTTTTGTACCTCTTCTAAAGTTGCTGCTTTGCAGAAACCTTCTACGTCTTCGTAGGTTTTGCCAACAGTTCTCCAGTTGTGGTAGGTGTCCGCTATTTTGTCAATATCGGCATCTTCAAAAATTCGTAGTTTACGACTCGCCATTGTGCCCATTTTAGCGGCATCAATGAATAAAACCTCTTTCATCCGCTCGCGGTGCTCTCCATCTTTACCATCGCGATTTTTACTCAGGATAAATAAACAGGCAGGTATACCAGTGGTTAAAAAAAGCTTGTCTGGCATGCGAACAATACAATCGATCATACCTTCATCAACCATATACTGGCGCACATTTTTTTCTCCTTTTGTATTAGAGGTCATGGCTCCGTTTGCCATTACGATACCAGCGGTGCCTGTATCGCTTAAATGGTTCCAGAACGTTTGCATCCACATATAATTGGCACTGCCATCTGTTGTGAATTCTTCTCTTGGTCCAAAAAGTCTAGGGTCTTTTTCAGAAAGATCTTCAGGGTGCCAATTACTTACATTAAAGGGTGGGTTGGCAATAACATAATCTGCCTTAAGATTAGGGAACTTATCATCTAACAACGAGTTACCTAATTTGATGTCAAAAGATAGGTCTCTTAATAAAAGGTTCATTAGACACAAACGCAAAGTTTGTGAAGTCATTTCTTGTCCGTAGATAGATATATCACTTTTATTACCACCATGTTCTTTTATGAACTTTAAGCTTTGTACAAACATACCGCCACTACCACAAGCAGGGTCAAAGATTCTACCTTTGTAAGGCTCTAAAATCTCAACCAATAAACGAACAATACTACCTGGTGTAAAGAATTGACCGGCACCAGAACCCTCTGCCATAGCAAAACGACCAATGTAGTATTCATAAATACGACCAAGTATATCACTTTCAGGATTCTCTTTCTCAGAGAATTTTGGGTGAGATAATAGGTTTATTATTCCGCCAGTTTGTTTAGCCGATAATTCGCTCTTAACAAATATTCTAGGTAATAGGTTATTTAGCTGTGGGTTGTATGCAGATAATAGTTCTTGTATGACATCAAAGGCATCATCTATAATGACTTTAATATTATCCTGCTCCGCATTGTCCTTAAAATACTGCCATGAGGCTGTTTCTGGAATCATAAATGTATTTCGCGAGCGAAATTCATCTGGATCAGATAACACGTATTTCTTCTCCTCTTCATCTGTCGTAAAATAGGATGAAGATGGCTCATTGAGTTCATTGGAAAGTTCTTCTTGAACTACCTCAAAACGTTCACTTAAATGTTTTAAAAAGACAAGTGGTAAAATGTAATTTTTATAGTTGTTTTCAGAGACTGCACCACGAAGTTCGTTGGCAGCGTCCCATAACTCTTTTTCAAAATCAATATCTGCTTTTGCCATATTGGGTATGCGCTATAATTTGTTGGGGGAAGTTTGTCTTGGAACTAGCAAAATAAACAAACCTTTTTAGATTAATAGCTATCAAGCACAAATCTTAATTATTTATTTTTTCAAATGTCGCTTACAATAGGCATCTTCTACATTCTGCTCTTGATTCCAAAACACAACTCCACATTCTTTACAGTTTCGTCTACCTTGAATTGCTAGATATTTGTAGAGAGTAGGTTTAGATTTAATACCGACCAATTTCATTATATCTACAATAGGCAATTTATTCTCTTGATAATATGAAGCTGCCAACATCGCTTTTTGCTTAGCTTCTTTTCCAAGTCCTTTTTTACGACCCAATTGTATACCCCTTCTTCTAGCACTCTTAAGACCGGCAGTGGTCCGCTCTATAATTATATCACGTTCCAGTTGGGCTACGGCACCGAACAGTGTAATTATAAATTTGCCGTGCGCAGAAGTGGTATCAATAAAGGGGTCGTTAATGCTCTTGAATTTAACGCCAAGTTTCTCGAACTGATCAACCAATTTTAATAGGTGGGAAATACTCCTGGCAATACGGTCCAGTTTCCAAACAATTACGGTATCTCCTTCCCGAAGTTTTGAAATCATCAAATCCAAATCATGGCGTTCTGCCTTGGCCCCAGAAGAAACATCTCGGTAGATATTTTTCTCAGCGACACCTTCTTTCAAAAGTGCATCAATCTGTAAACTGGGGTTTTGGGTTTTCGTGCTGACCCTTACATAACCAAATAGCATAACGGTATAATTATAGCTCTAAAAATAAACTATTAAATTATACCGATAAAATGAACCGCTATTTATTTGAAATTCGATTTGATTAAAAAGTTCAATAAAACGGTCGTTTAAATACACTCCAGGTGTCCCTTAAAAGGTTAATTACGGGAACTACTAAAAGAGACTCCTAATTTTTCATAAGAAAACTTTGGACTAAACACTTGCTAGCACTCGTTGTTTCAACTCTCCATTCTCTATTTCATATAGCTGTTTGGCAGCATTAATAACTATATCGTCATGGCTTGCGAAAATAAATGATACACCATGCTCTTCGTTTAAATTCTTCATTAGCGCGACAATTTTTTCGGCATTTTTCCGGTCCAAATTTGCGGTTGGCTCATCAGCAAACACAACCTTGGGTTTTGAAACAATGGCACGAGCAATTGCTACTCTTTGCTGCTCTCCACCCGATAGTTCTGATGGCTTGTTTTCGGTTTTGCCCCCAAGACCAACAATTTTTAGGATTTCCTCAGATTGTTTTCGTATTCCTTTTTTTGAAAACTGTTGAAGGTACATTGGTAGTTCAACATTCTCTTTTGCCGTAAGGACAGGAATAAGGTTGAAGGATTGAAAAATGAAACCAAAATTTCTCATTCTCGTATTGGACATCTCCTTTTTATTGGAATAATTGATTTTCTTGTTCTCCAACCAATATTCTCCCTCGTCGGGTTTATCCAGACACCCTAATAAGTTCAATAAAGTTGACTTCCCCGACCCTGAAGAACCTGCGATGACGCTAAAGCAGCCTGGATAAAATGAGGCATTGACATTATCCAGAACCTGAGTTTTAGTATTCCCTAATTTGTAGGATTTCGAAATATTTTCTAAATGTAATAATGGCTTTAATGACATCTTGATTTTATTTTAGTTAATAGTTTATAAAAAAAATGAAAGAATAACCCTTCCCTGAAAATCATATATTGAAAGGCTGTTATTATATATAAAAGGGTTTATTTCAAGTTTGAAATCATCACCGTTGTAGACCAGACCGGGAGAACATAATAGTTGATTGGTTGTTAAATCGTAAAATATATTTGTACTCAGGTTATATTTGGAATAGTTGTCCATATAGCTGATTTGCCCAAAAAAACTATGCTGTCCCATGCTAATGGGATCGTAACTCGGTAAACTAATGGGTAAAAAAGATTTGAAGTTCTCTATACTCTCGGAGGTGTTGAAATCACTTCGATATCTATATTCGGCAACCAAGATTGTTCTTGGCAAAACATTCAGCATCGTTCCGACTACAAATTCAGCATTCATGTTTTTAAAACTATTTTGAATAGAATTGATTTCAGGCATGCCTTCGGAATCAATTAATCTGCTATTTGAAAAATTTCGATATACCCCTTCACTATAAAAAGTGAAGTTATCGGCACCTAAAGTGAAATCTATCCCATATTGCTGTTTTTCATTTCCTAAAAAAGCATAACTGAAAGAATATGATAGCGATTTGATTTCCGAACTAACCTTGAAGGCAAATGTGGATCTATTAAGCCGTTCTGCGGGGGAGAATATGGCATTCAGAGCAAAATTGGCTCCTATGTATTCTAAATCGGTCAAAATTATCCCCTCAAGCCGATTATCAATTCTAAAAGGATCCTTTTGTAAAAACGGATTCGAAGGGTTCCATACATTGGCAGTACCCCAATTAATCCTTTTCTTACCGAACGTAGCATATAACTTACCCGAAAAACCATATTGGAGGTAAAGTTCATTAATTGCAAAATCCAAGGTTTCATCCAAGGGATTGAGGAATATCTTGGGCTCTGCCTGTAGTTTGATATTATTCTTTTTAAAGGTTCCGACCGGAAAAAAGCGATTGACAATTTCTAGTTCATTGAGATGTAATAGATTATCGGGGTTGACCAATGAATTTTCAGAAATAACATTGTAGGTAAAAACATTTTCATTTATGATACGATATGAAAATTCTGTTTGAGCACTCATAATAGAAGTGCCTAAAAAGAACATCAGTACTATTTCCATGTGTATCGTCATTTTTTTCATTTCGTATTAAAAATCTAGCTATTTGCTAAGTGACGAAGTAGTAAAAAATGCGTCGGTCATATCCGTTCCTTTTGAAAGATCCGTATAGGTAAAAATTGTTTTCGAATCCTTTCTCAATTGATCAAGAATGGTAACTTTCGACGGAAAATACCCTTGGTCAAACTCAATGTATTCAGCATATTCTATGGTTTTGATGACTTTTCCCGAAAGGCTCAACATCTCTTGTTTAATAGGATATTTTGTTTTCGTGTCCAGATAGAAATTCACTTGATTGTAAGCAGTATTGAGATCTTTTGCTTTTAATCTTAGTAAAAGTTCGCCGTCAACATTTTCTACATCTCCAAGGACTTCATAATCGGCTACCAAGGATATTCTAAGAATGTCGCGGTTTGATGCGTCTCCACCTAGAAACGCCTGTTTAAAAGGAATCTTGATCAATTTGCTGGATCTTGGTAGGTACATCCACATATTATCCCCATCGTTCAAAACCCTTCTATCACGTTCGATACTTGGACGAAGAATGTCCAATCTCATTTTTTCATCTTTCTTAACGACCCGCATCTCATAGGTTCTTTTTATTTTCTCATTTTTTAGAATCTCCATCTTCATGATAAATTCCATATCAAGAGAAAAGAAATTCTTATCCAAGTCCTCCAATAGACTGGACGAATCGGCTTGGACCATAGGGAGTTTAATTCCTGAGGAGAGAAGTAGCATCAAAATAATATAAATTGCATTTTTCATAATTACTGGTTTTAAAAAGTTAGTTTATCGATCATAGAGCAGGGTAATCGGGTCTGCTCTACGAACCTTTCGTGTGCTCCAAATCGCTGAAAACAACGGATATAAAAGGCCAATGACAAAAGCTAGTAGCAGGTTTGGGAAATGAAAGAATGGCTTTAGTACACTACTTCCAAAAATTAAAGTTGCCGAATCGCCTAAATAGATTCCATTAATAGAAAGTAATGCGGTCAGGCCGCCAAAAACGATAAGTCCGATAAGTGATGAGATGACAGCTACAAACAAGGTTTCTAAAACGAATGAAAACCGGATCTTTCTTGATTTATATCCTATCGCCAGTAGAGTGCCAATTTCCTTGTTCCTTTCGGTAACATTGTTCTTTACGACGAAGACAATTCCAAAAAAAGAAATTATCTGCAAGAAGAAAACAATACTTAAAAATCCATATTTATTGGCATTGGCTATGGTGGAGGCAACCATGGATTGGTCTTCATAAGACTCTAAGTCCATAGTATCCTTAAATTCGGAATCCAAGATCGTGTTCACTTTTGACAAAACCAAAGGGGTAGTTTCAAGGTTTTTGGAATCGATCAAAACATCGGTTGGAAGTTCTGTATTGACCAATATCTTAACATCTTCCAAATTCATGAACACCATTGTATTTGCCCATCCTGAAATATTCTTATAGATTCCGGCAATCCTATAGTTGTCCATATTAAGACTCCCATTGACGGTTTGAACCAAAATGGTACATTCGTCATTTTCCTCGACATGTAGTTTATCGGCAGCGTTCCTACTGATCAAAACTCCGGATTTTGTAATGCTATCATAAGGTTGGGAGTTTTCAAAACGGAGGCTTGTAAACAATGGTCTTTCCTTTATCCAATCGATTCCCCTTAAGTTAATGTCGGAAGACTTGTTGTCATTATTTAGAAGTGCTCTGGAATGAACCCTTTCCCGGATATTTGAAATCACGGGTACGGCCTTTATCAAAGCATAGGCTTCATCAAGCCCTGACCTATTTATGTTGGTTTTTCCTTCCAATGATTCATCGCTGAGAGAAAAGGATACCGATCCGGTTTCAATCTGAACCAAATTGGCGACCAATTGTTTTTCAACACCGGAGGAGACCGATAGAATAAAGAATAAAAGTCCAACAGCCAATGCGATACTCGATCCAATAATAATATTTCGTGCAGAATGACGTCTTACGTTTCGGAAAGCGACTTTAGTGAATATGCTCATAACTTTTGTCTTATTGATTTATAGACTAATGGTTTATCTGTTTGTCTTAAGATGGTTGGTCAGGTGGCTGTTCTTAGCAAAGTTGATATTTCGGTTTTAGGTAATTTTCTCAAGCTTATGAATACCGCTAAATAGCATGCCAAAGTGAATAGAAAACAAACTTCCGCTATGTCCATCCAAAATATTTTAGGTACTATCTTGCTGCTCAGGTAAGCCGCCTGAAGTTCTTCAACTGGGATGGGAATACCATCTTGAAGTAAAAAGTCAAATATTAATTTTAGGGTAACCCCAATCCATAATACAGCGGTGACAACTAGAAAAATGTATTCGAAAGCAATCGTATTTATTACCTTAAAGGGGCTAAAACCAAATGCCAATAAGGTTCCTATTTCTTTTTTTCTATTGTTGGTTATCATAACAATGATATTGATAAGGATTAGAAAACAGAAGGCGATAAAAATGAGTTTAATGATATAACCAAAATTCACCCAAATGGCCAAGATCGAATTTAATAAGGGGGATGACTCGTTCCATGTTGCAATGTTCAATTCGGGATTCAAATTGATAAGAATTGAGTGAAGGAACGCTTCCTGTTCTTCTGCTCCCTCAAAGTTTTTGAAATTGACAAGGAGTTCCATTGTTTCGTATTTTTCCAGACCCATCAATGATTTACCTTTTTCGTAATTTATATAGCCAATAGGGGTAAGAAATTGAGCCAGACCGTTCGTTCGAAAAATGCCGGATATGACCAAAATAGCATCGCTTAAGTAGCCATTTCTATTATTGGCCAGAACCACAAGGGTATCCCCTACCTTACTATTAAGCTCATCGGCAAAAGTCTCGCTTAACATGATTTCGTCATTGTTCTCGGGTATGTTGCCACCTTGAAAATCTAATATGGAACTTACCCTCTCAAGGTGTTCCCTGGATAAAGCTTGCAAATTGACACCGATGCTCTCATCGCCGGATGACATCATTCCTCCAAAACGAAGTCTGGGAGAAACATGTAGAATTCCATCTGTCTCTTTCCTTAATGATTTCTCTAGCCGTTCGTTCCAATTGAATAATTTTAAATCGGAGAATTGGGATTCAAGAACGTTTAGTTTCTCTTCCGAATCATATATAATGAACTGACCGGAAATAGCCTCCCCTATCAATTGTTTCAAACTGTTCTGAACACTATTCTTTTGTGCGGTTTGGTAGAAGATATTAAAGGCTGCGACCACGCTTAGAATAAAAATCAGAAAGGCTCTTGACTTTTTTCTCGTAATGTTTTTTAGGGATAAACGTATCATGACATTTGCTTATTTCTTAAAGTGATGCTGTACCACTTCAGATATCTATAGCAAATATGTCCGATATTTAAAGGACAATCGACCTAACCAGTTGGCTGGCACGATTTATTAGACCCAGCCAATAGGCTGACACCTTTATGATTTCCTTTTCTTGAATTCGGATGGGGACATCCCATTATACTTTTTGAAGTATCGGTTAAATGAGGATTTTGATTTGAAACCACAATCGAAGGCTATCCCTAGTACGGATAGATTGTCATAATTTGAAGAGAGTAACATTTTCTTCGACTCCTCTATGCGGTATTGGTTCACAAAATCATAGAAGTTGAGTTGAAAATGTTGGTTCAAAATCTGTGAAAGATGAATATTGGACAAACCGCACTGCTCAGCTAAAACAGAAAGTGTTAAATCATCTTGTAAGTAGGGCTTTTCATGCTTCATGTGTTCACCAATATTATTGGCATACGAAATAATTTTTTCTTCAGTAAGCCCTGATTTGGAATAAGAAGTAGTTTCGGTTTTAGAGGAGTCCAAATCTATGCTCGGGGTATTTTGTGTATCCAAATTAGAAAATACAGCTGTTTGCCTAAAACCATAAAACCCGAATGCGATGAGCATTAAACTTAAAATAATACCAACAAAAGCAAAGGCGTTTGATATGGTAAAGAGTTGAAATTGAGTAGCTCCAAAAATCAAGAAAGAGCTTAGCAGAAAGAGGATGAAGTATGAGTACACGATATAAGTAACCCATTTAAGATCCACTTTTTCATCGAACGAAAAGAACGTTACAATCGTTTTTCTATGTTTCCTTAACAATAGTATATCCCAAATACAATAAACCAGACCAGATATCGCAAGAGGAATTGCATAATACTGCATCCATAAAGGAGCTTTTTCAGACAACGGAAAATATCCATTGGAAGCAATTAGCTCCACATCGCTGATTTCCTGTAATGCTAAGAGAATGATTACAAAAATGAAATACGCAGCCAGGTGCTTTGCAACAGTATAACTAGTTACTTTATGTCCGGTCAGGGCTAAAATATATAGGAATAAAAGTGGTGCTCCCATTAAGGGAAGACCAAAACTTAAAATTGCCCATAACCCTTGAAGTTCAAAACTATAAATGGTTATCTGATAAAACACGATTTGTAATAGTGTTACCACAATCCAAGCTAAGAATATGTAATCTTCTCTTTTTTTGCCTTGTTTGAACACTAATACAAGGAACATAAGAATTCCGGCGCCTAGGCCAAGGTTTAAAAAGACTTCCAAATAATTTAGTTTAATGTATTTTCTAAACTAGTGATTTTTCTTAAACTTAACTCTCCTGCTGACCATTAAGTTTAATATTGTAGACAATTGTCCTTCCTTAGTAGAACAAGTTTCTTAAAAACACCATTTGACCTTCAAAAGTTCAAATAAACTACTTACTATTTAATTGACCAGGTATATTTAAACCCACCTTTATTTAGACTTTCAAGATTGCGTTCAAAGTTCAAAAAAAGGCTTCTATAATTATACTCTTCAGAAATCTCTCAAAAAGTACTTATTTCCATTCCTATGGCTAAATTTTTAGAAAGTTCACTGAAGGGTCATTTTTAATGTAGGCCAAAGGGTCGTTTGTTTATACTTTTTTAGTTCCGTAAAACGTGAATTACCAGAACTTTTAAAAAGAACGACAAATGGAACTGGATAAGGATTTGTTTGACGCGAATATCGATAGTCCCATAAAACGGCCGTTTTATGGGACCCAGAATTCTGCACTTATCTTCAAATAACTAATGAAAATAAACAATTTGTCATACCCATATAATCGATTTCTAAAATCCATTTGAAATTCTGCCCAGATAAATCCATATCTGAAATTGCTATGCAATATATTCTAGCGAATCTTAAACCAATAAGATTGTTTCAGCTTTCCCTACTTGTCCATTAGGTAAATGTAAATTTCTTAAGGTTTTAATAGTATAAATTTATTCCTTGATTATTTTGTGGGTTTCCTTTATCTTATCCGAAACAATTTCCAGTATGTACAACCCTTTTTTAAGAGCTGTTATATCTAAATCAAACTTCTCGTTATTAAAAGTTCCCTTACCATTCATAACCTCAATGTTGTTTAAATCAATAAGTTGGTAGCCAAAAACATCACTATTCCCAATTTCCGCTGATTTAAAGTCTCCAAATGTGGCACTCTCCTTGGAGATAGTAATTGTTGTACTTGCGGGATTAGGACTTATACGATAATAACCGTATCGCCCAGGTATTGGTCCTGTAAAGAAAGCTGAAACTTGACCAGTACCACAGGTATTCTGATTTCTCACCTCAATACGGATACTATTCTCCGTATAATAAAATGTTGTTGTTCTTCCAGTAGTTGTACGTAAAAAAGAATTGTTAACATACCAATCATAAGGGCTATTACCGCTACCACCGTTTATGGTCACATCAATATAGTTGCTACTTGAACTGTATATACTAATGGACATCGGTGTTTGTCCCTCAACCTGATTTACGTTTAAACGTTCCGTAAATGTGGATCCATTGTTGGAAGTTGCCCTTAACCACCCACTTCCAGATGTTGATGCATTAGATGCCCTTATTATAGCAGAAGTATTGTTTTGTGATACTATTTGTATGTTGCCCGATGCAGTCCATGTTATATTTCCGGTTCCATTCTGCAAAGTATACGTGCTGTTGGTATTACAGACCAAATTATTCCCAGTGATATCAGGTAATTGTAAATTGTTACTTATCCAGCCCCTATAATTGAACAGTCTTGTATATATGGTCGGTTTATTATCTTTTGGAGATTCGCCCCAGCTGCTACAACCAGTAAGAAATCGTTGACTGCTTTTTAGAACGGTTGCCGGCCCTCCGCTATCCCCTCGGGACACGCCTGAATTTACCAACCTTAACGCAAACATATTATTTGAAACAGTAACGTTTCCAGTATTAAGGTTGTTCGCAGAGTTATTAGATATAATGGGCATATCCAGTGTCTGCAAAATATTTGATGGAGTAGTTGCGGTTCCATCCAAAGTATTTCCCCATCCGGTCACCCTAGCCATTCCCCCGGGCAGTGCATCAAAAGCGCTATCAGTTAGTTGAATTGGCAATACGTCGTTGTTATAGTTAAGCGGAGCGGTAATCCTAATAAGGGCAACATCGTTTTCTTGGGTTGCCGGATTGTAATTGGGATGCCTAATAATCTGCGCCACATTTCTATATTGTCCGGTAATGAGGTCATTTCGTTGTGTTATCCCTGCGGATATCGTTATTTCATTTACTCCGATTACATTACCCGTGTTGAAATTTGTTATACAATGGGCTGCGGTCAATATCCATTCCGGAGTTAAGATAGAACCCCCGCAAATATGTTGATTTCGTGCAGCCAATATATGGTATGTACCTGATCCTCGCATTGATATTTGCCAAGGATTCTGGTCTATTGTAGTATTATTGCCTCCAATTATACGCTGTTGGGCATAAGTAGCCGCAAACATTAAGGACATCAGGATTAGTAGGAATTTTTTTTTCATAGTTTTTATATTTATGACTATTCTTCGAGAAGGGTGAAACCTTTGTAATCGTTCGTCACAAGTCCATGCGCTCCAGTAAGACACGATATTAATTTTCCTGTTATTTCAACATCTGAACCTTCATCTGACTTAATTTTTTTTACTGGGAAAATCCTTATGGTCTTTTCTCCATTGATTTCGAACAACGAGGGCAGATGTGTTTCAGCATCCACTTCATAATAGGTCTTGATACCGTTGAAGAAAGGCTGACCATCTTCCACAACTCTTACTTTTGCCGGAATGGCTTCGGTCAGCTCAATAAGTATGTCAGGCTCTATACATAGAGCATTAAGGTCGACATCTTCATTTTCTTGACCATTGGAACAGGACATCATCATTGAGATGCAAAGAAAAATCATCGTTTTGATCAATACTTTTGATTTCATAAAGATAAATTTAGTTAATATTAATTAAAGTAGGAAAATACTTACATTAAAGTCGATAAACAGTTCATCCGACAAAGATTTCTTTTAAGATGTGGAAAAGTCGAAAGAGTTGCTTAGTCTCCGACGCTTTATGACTCTGTTTCATGTGTTTTTATACAAGAATCGACCCCTATCCAATCTGCCTGCTGAAGATTTAATTTCCTTTACTCCTTTATTTCTTTTATCTCCGGTATGGTATCCGTTTTTCATTAGGCTTTCGTCTTTGGGCATAAAAGAGGAATATGACAGTTTAAAAGAAGCGTTTGGGAGCCGTTCTGTAATGTCATCTCAGCATATCAATTTGCACTTGGAATATGATTTCAAGAGAAAAAGCAAGGAATACCACTTTGATATGGACAGAATGGAATCATTGATAATCCCTTGATTTTATCACTAATGAACATTTCATCCCAATTTTGGATGAAGGCCAAGTAGAAATTTTGATAGTTCTCTAAAAAGGAACCTTTTACGGCACTACAATTTATCTCTGACGTTCAAATAAACCTGTTTCCATTTAATTAGACGAGTATGTTTAATCCCAGGTTTATTTAGAATTAGATAAATCTAAGATTATAATTTAGATAATTGACAAATAGGATCACTCAGCACATTCCCTTTCATTTTGCGAAAAGCTCCATTGCAGGAGAAAGCGCTTCACTACAAAAGGTCTTGAACACAATCCTGAATTTTGACTTTCTATTACGCCTGCCAGTCAATTTTCTTCTTTCCGTTGTGCTGGAAAGAGACACTACTTTCCCGAGCTAAAATTCAGGATTACGTTCGCCAGAACAAATACCACGTTGACACTTTCCTGCACAAAGAATTAAAATTTGAGTTGGGACGAACTGCATAATCATTCGCACGCTCACTTTTATAAGTTCTTACCCAATCTAATTTTAGGTAGGGTTACAGAAAAGGTAACGGCGATGGCGCTATGGGAAGTAACTGATTAAAACTGGAATGAATGGTAATCCGTATTATTTTGCTATAAAAAATAGCGGTAACTAACTGGAAATATAGCATTCCATATCAAAAGAAAAGGAATACGCTCAAGATATAATAAGTAGCTGATCTTAAAGGAAAATGAATGTCAAAATATAGCAATAGAAACCATGCAAAATGAATTCGAAAAGTATCGCAAATATCTAATTGTCAATCAATTAAAATTGAATAACTTCTGTTTATTACTAAAAAATATTGATATTCCAAGCGTATAAAATAGCTTTTCAAAAGTAGTTGGAAAGTATGAAGATCCTGAAATGAAATGAAGGAATCGATTTCCATGTTAAAATCTAGAAAAAATGCAAAAATTTTTAGGCTACATTTTTGACATAGGGTTGCTGTCTTTTAATGACGG
>TARA_R110001583_G_scaffold78669_2_pt1 | contig 21879 bp, 15 predicted proteins | sample TARA_R110001583 | Tara Oceans TARA_R110001583 (sample SAMEA4398432) | marine metagenome | biome: Polar Biome; feature: [MES] marine water layer (ENVO:01000295) within the mesopelagic zone...; material: water (ENVO:00002006), including particulate matter (ENVO:01000060) such as...... | reverse complement strand
GCAGTCTATGTTAGAGGAAATAGGATATGAAATTGTTGATAATGTAATTGTATATGAACAGGCAGTTGAAGTTCTAAAAACACAACAAGTAGACTTAGTGCTCATCGATATTATTTTAGCGTCAGATAAGACTGGAATAGATTTAGGGAAGCATATAAGAGAAAATTATGATATTCCATTTATTTTTGTAACATCTAACTCTGATCGAGCAACTGTTGAAAATGCAAAAACAGTTAAGCCAAATGGTTATTTAGTAAAGCCTTTCGAACAACAAGATTTATATACCTCAATTGAAATTGCACTTTCAAATTTCATTTATGGCAAACAAAATGCTGGTAGTGGAGTTTCTAATGAAGTTGTCAATGAAGATGTACCGATGTCCAATTCTATTTTAAAGGATTCGATATTTGTTAAAAAACAACATCTATATTACAGAATACAATTTGGTGATATTCAGTTTATAAAAGCTGATAATGTTTATTTAGAAGTGAATACAATCGATAAGAAATTTTTGGTTCGATCACCTTTAAAAGACTATTTAGAAAAATTACCACAGAACAAATTTTATAGAGCTCATAAATCTTATATCGTGAATGTGGATCATATCGACGCTATCAATTCAAAAGATATTATGATCAATAATACATTAATACCTATTTCAAAGGATTTCAAAGAATTTATAATATCTGCTATGAATTCCTAATTCTAGGTTTTTAAAAATTTAAAAACACCTCAAAGAGGTGTTTTTTTTGTTTTATTCCTAGATGAAAGGTAAAAATTCACCGATAAAGTGATGGGTATTTCCGTTGTAATACATACTTTAGGTTCGAGAAATGCATTCACAACAACTATTAGGGTTTTCACAACAATTAATGCAAAGTGGGATGGCTAATTTTTAAATTTGTTTTATTAGAAATGCGCACTATTTCATGCTTTATGAAGCACGGAGAACACGAAATATGCTAATTTTTCTAATAGTTATTTAAAAAGTGCGTAGAACACGCTTTTAGAGCAATAAGGTATTGGATAATCTGTATGCCTAGCTCACAACAAAAGTTTAATAGAATCAGGTATTATTTTTAAGTTTGATTCTGTTTTTAATGTAATATGAAAAAATTAGTTGTTTTGAGATTTATTTTTGTTTTCCTCATTAGTGCATACTCGTGTATTATTGTTGCGCAAGACAGTCTGTCGTCTCAAAATGAAGATTATTATAAGCAGTTTCAAGATTTAGAGAACGGTGAACTTCGTTCTTTCTTCTTTTTTAATACTCCCAACCGATACAATCAAAATTCTCCTTATGATTGGTTAGATACGGTCAATGTGTATTTAAATAGTTCCGAGAAGACAAAAGATTCAACTTCAATCAGAAACTATCAACTTATTCAAGCCCAGATTTATTACGATTTAGGTAATTACGAAAAGAGTTTGGCAATCTCTAGGTCTATATATGATTATATGGACACTTTAGATAAAGATGTAAAACATACTATTTTAGAATTGATGGATGGTAATTATGCCATGCTACAATTGTATGATAAACAGATAGAGATTAGAAGAATTAAGCGCGAATTAGGTTTTAACGAAAATGTAGCATTCTACGATATCTATGCAAGTCTCGGTCAATATAGAAAGGCTATGCGTGACTATATGACCGAGGAGAAAAAAGCATTAAAAGATGATGATTATTATGGTCTTGCAATATATAATAATACTATAGGTAATTATTTAAGACTCGATAAATCTACCCCAACAGCACTAAGTTATTTCAAAAAAGCAGAGGGCTTAATTAAAGTTTTTCTAAGTGATGTTACCAATCAAAGAACTAATAAGGAAATTGCGGACGGTAGGGTTTTAAATGGATTAATCATTGGCAATATTGGTAAATGTCATGTTCAATTAAATGAATATGAAAAAGCCATTCCTTTTTTAGAAGAGAGTAGAGATATTATTAAAAAGTACAATAAAAGTAAGTTTTCATCAGATTTGATAGAGAATACTTTAGCCCTAGCTGATTGTTATTTGAAATTGGATAATTATAAAAAAGCAACCGATTATTTAAGTGATGACTTAAATCCGATAAATCCAGATAACATTCTTAAGCGTAATAGAATTTATGCAGATTATTATTATAAAACAGGTGATTTTAAAAACTCTACGACCTATTTAAAGAAAAATATTAAAATAAGAGATTCTATAGATGCGCAGGCATCCAACATTAAAAATCAGCAATTGACTTCTGTGGTTACTCAAGATCTGGAAAATTCCAGAAAAATGATGGAGAAACAGAAGGCTCAATTAGAAGAGTCTAGAAAAGATATAAAAGCAAGAGATGATAAAATTAGTTTGGTATTTATATCCTTGATATTTACACTTATGGGATTTGCAGGTTTGGTATATGCTTATCTAAAGAGTATAAAGAATCAGAGGCTTATTGCAGAGCAAAAATTTATCATAGAGAATGCTTTGGTAGAAAAGGACTCTTTGTTGAAAGAGATACATCATAGGGTGAAGAATAATCTACAGATGGTTTCTAGCTTATTAAGTCTTCAGACTAAGAACACACGCAGTAAAGCGGCCATTGAGGCCTTAGAGGAAGGTAAGAGTAGGGTGAAGGCTATGGCTTTAATTCACCAAAAATTGTATCAAAATGATGATTTATCTGTTATTGAAATGCAAAGTTATATTGAGAGCCTGATTAATAGTATTCAATCTGTTTATAAAAAAGGCGGACACAATATCAATATTACAATTGATGCAGAGGGTGTTGAATTAGATATCGACCGAGCTATACCTTTCGGACTAATATTAAATGAATTGGTTTCTAATTCATTTAAATATGCGTTTCCTCATGATAATGATGATGGTAAAATATATATTCATCTACGCAAAATAGCTGGTCAAGAAGGATTTTTTGAATACACAGATAATGGCATTGGTTTACCTGAAGATTCAGAAGAAAGAGCAAACTCTTCTATGGGTATTCGCCTTATGAATAGATTGGCAAATCAATTACAGACTTCTTTGAAAACAGATAGAACTACCGAGGGTGTACGTTTTTGGTTTAATTTTAAATAGACTATCTAACTTTACTTCTTAAGACAATTCTGTGTAGTAATTTTGGAAAGAATCTTTTTAGATAAATACCATATTTCTCTTTTCCACCAATGTAGGTTTCGAATTTTTTCTTTTTAATAGCTGTTATAATTTCTTTTGCACAAAGATCAACTGGCATACCATTTTCTGTGGCACTGTCTTCTTCTTGTAATGCAGTTCCATCTCCTGTTAATGCATTTTTTGCAACGTTGGTTTGAATAAAACCTGGGCATATTATTGAAACGTCGATATTGTCCTTTTCATGCTCCATACGTAAGGCGTCAAAGAAGCCATGTAATGCATGTTTGGCTCCACAATAACCAGAACGATATGGTGATGAGAATTTACCCATTAAACTAGTGATAGTGACAAAATGGCCGCTTTTTTGCGCTATAAAAAAAGGTAAAAGACACTTGCTTAGTTTTATAGTGCCCAGATAATTAACATCTATCATTTGTTGATAAACTTCAAACTTAGTATCGATTATCAACGAACGTTGGCTTAAACCGCCATTATTAATTAAAATATCAATTTTTCCATATATTGATATCGCTTTTGCGGTAATGTTTTCCAATGATTCAAAATCAGTTAAATCTAAAGGTATAATTACTGCATTTTCTGGAAATTTACATTTGCTTTTTACTTTCAATAATGCATCTTCCCGTCTTGCTGAAAGTATAATTTTTGTTCCAAGTTCATTTAATTGATATGCCAATGCTTCTCCAATTCCAGAGGATGCTCCCGTTATCCAAATCACCTTATTTTTCATACTTGTTATTCAATCGTTATTGAACTCAAAATATAGTTAAATTTGAAGGATTATATGAAAGCTACATTTAAAAAGTATCTACTAAATTTTAAAAACCCCAGTGGAACGTCGAGAGGAATTCTTAGAACCAAAGAAACTTGGTTTTTGCTTTTAGAGGAAGAAGGAAATTGGGGAGTTGGTGAATGTGGACTTTTTAGAGGGCTTAGTTTTGATGATGTTCCGGAATACGAAGAAAAGTGTTCTTGGGTAGCTAAGAATATTGATTTAGGTAAAAGTGAATTACTAAAGCAGTTACAAAATTTTCCAAGTATTCAATTTGGAGTGGAACAGGCTTTTTTATCAATTCGTTCACAAAATCCATTTCACCTCTTCGATTCTTCTTTTGTAAATCATCAAAAGCCAATATCCATAAACGGATTGGTTTGGATGGGTGATAAGGAGTTTATGCACCAACAAATAGAGGATAAACTGAATGGTGGTTTCTCCTGTATTAAAATGAAAATTGGTGCTATTGATTTCGATACTGAAATAGAATTACTTACATCTATTCGAAAACGCTACTCAAAAAGCGATATAGAATTACGGGTAGATGCCAATGGCGCTTTTTCGCCAAACGAAGCTTTGTCAAAATTAGAAAGACTTTCAAAGTTAGATTTGCATTCAATAGAACAGCCTATTAAAGCAAGTCAATGGGATGAAATGTATCGTCTTTGTCAAAATACACCATTACCAATTGCTTTAGACGAAGAATTAATTGGGATAGTAGATGTAACTAAAAAGAAAGAAATACTACTAACGATACAACCTCAATATATTATTTTGAAGCCAAGTTTAATAGGGGGGGTTGCAGGCAGTAAAGAGTGGATTAATGTGGCAGAGCAGAATGGAATTGGTTGGTGGATTACCAGCGCATTAGAAAGTAATATCGGGTTAAATGCTATTGCACAATGGACAGCTACTTTAGATAATAATATGCCACAAGGTTTGGGTACCGGGTCGTTGTTTACAAATAATATTGAAAGTCCATTAGAAGTGGCAAAAGGAGGTTTATTTTATAACAAGTCAAAACATTGGAAAAACAATTTAATTAAGAGTTTATGTATATAGAACAAGCATACAAGGGATTAAGCGATAGTTGGCGCTATATTTTAGGAATAGTCGTTATTGTTTTTGTTTGGCAAGGATTAGCTGCTATACCTTTAGTTGCTGCATTGGCATTAAAGGATGGTGGGTTATCCGCTATGATGAGTGGCGATATCGGAGCAATGTCAGAAGTATTAGGTTCAAATACTTTTTTATTCTTAATGTTATTGACGTTTGTGATTGCATTGATAGCAATTTTTTTGGTGGTTAAATTTTTACATAAACAATCGTTAACCGCATTAACCACAGCCAGGACAAGAATTGATTGGAAACGGGTTTCTTTTTCATTTATCCTTTGGGCTCTGATTTCTCTATCATTTATTTTTCTTGATATTTATTTGGCTCCTGAGAATTATGAATATAATTTTAAGTTAGTTCCATTTTTAGTACTTGCAGTAATTGCCATTACTATGATTCCGCTGCAGACGAGTATGGAAGAGTATTTTATGAGAGGTTATATGATTCAAGGTCTGGGTATTATGGCCAAAAACAGATGGTTTCCATTAATCTTCACATCCTTATTATTTGGACTATTACACATTATGAACCCTGAAGTTGAAAAATTGGGGTATGGTATTTTAATCTTCTATATTGGTACAGGTCTATTTTTAGGTATTATAACGTTGATGGATGAGGGTTTAGAATTAGCCTTAGGCTTTCATGCGGCTAATAATTTAACTGCAGCCCTATTAGTGACTGCTGATTGGACCGCTTTTAGTGTAGATTCTTTATATAGAGATATATCTGAACCAGTACTAGGTTGGGATATGTTGGTTCCTGTATTTGTAGTGTTTCCAATACTATTATATTTATTTTCAAAAAAATACAAATGGACAAACTGGAAAGAAAAACTAACGGGTAAAGTACTGAATGAAGAAGAGTTCTTAGCTACCCAAAATGAAAACGATGTACAAGGTTAGTATACATCCGAGTTTTTCCATTAATGGAAAAGGGTTGTTAGTCGATGACCTTTTAGAATTGGGTTATAGCTATATAAAAGAAGGAGCTGAATTTGAAAAAGAAATCGGTCAGTTTGTTTTAGATTGGATAGATAGTTCCTCAACACTTAAAGTACAAACTTCTGGGTCTACTGGTGTCCCGAAATCCATCGAATTGAGAAAAGAATACATGACCAACAGTGCTCTTGCTACCGGTAGTTATTTCGAGCTTTCCCCAGAAGATTCAGCTTTGTTGTGTTTACCCGCTACATATATTGCAGGTAAGATGATGCTGGTAAGGGCCATGGTTTTAGGGTTAAACCTTTATATTGTTCCACCAACGTCTAACCCATTGAGTTCAATTTCTAGATCTTTTGATTTTGGAGCTATGGTGCCAATGCAGGTAATGAATTCATTACCATTTGCGAATCAAATAAAGATATTACTTATAGGTGGTGCTCCTATTTCACCTTATTTAAGGTCTCAAATAAAAACGCTAGAGAATAGATGTTATGAGACGTATGGTATGACGGAAACGGTCACTCATATTGCTGTTAAACCATTAAACCAATTCAACGATTTAGATAAAGAACCACTCTTTAAAACACTACCAGAAGTTAAAGTATCAACAGATGAACGAGATTGTTTAGTTATTCAGGCTCCAAAGGTTTCTAAAGATAGAGTAGTCACGAATGATGTAGTTTCGTTACTACCATCTTCAGAGTTTAAATGGTTAGGACGATACGATAATGTCATAAACTCTGGGGGTGTTAAATTAAACCCAGAACAGATAGAGTCTAAACTCTCAAATATAATCGGGCAAAGTTTTTTTATAAGTTCTTTGCCTGAAACAAAACTTGGAGAGCAATTAGTATTGGTATTGGAAGGTACTTCTGAAGAGAAAGGTTTATTAAAGAAAATAACTTCAAGTAAAGTTTTGACTAAGTATGAAGTGCCGCGATTAATTAAAACAATACCAGAATTCTTACGAACAAATAGTGGTAAAATAAAAAGAAAAGAAACCATGGCCTTGTTGAACTCATAACTTCCCTAACCCTAAGGTAAGTTTCCCTCATTCCTCATTTTTTTAAAATTACTTCTTCTTTAGGTTTATAGCTTAAACCTTAAACCAGTAATCATGAAAAATGTAGCATATCTATTCGTTCTCTTTAGTAGTTTCTTATTGTCCGCTCAACAAACGGAAGTAATCGGTTCTGTAACTAATACGTATGGTCAACCATTACCAGGAGCTAATATTTTAGTAAAAGGTACTTCCAATGGTACACAGGCAGATTTTGATGGAAACTATTCTATAAGCACCAATAAAGGGGCCAAATTGGTATTTACATATATTGGCTATAAGACCAAGATAATTGAAGTTCAAGACCTTGTCATTATCAATGTTTCATTAGAAGAAGATTATGAGGCATTAGATGAGGTAATAACCATAGGATATGCTGTTAGTCCAAATCAAAGTTATGCGGTTAATTCAGTATCTAGACCTTATAAAAGAAAAATTCAAAAAGAAATTTTTCAACATAGTATTAGTCAACAAATTCAAGGAAAGGTAAGTGGTGTTGCTATTGGTGCAAAAGATAAAAAAGCTAACGGTACCAGAGATAAAAGTCCACTCTTTATTGTTGATGGACTTCCCATTCATAAGAATTATAATAGTATTATTCAAGAATTTAATACTGAAGATTTTGCCGATAAAAAAATTCTAACGGGTTCTAATGCTGAAAAATTATATGGAATCGAAGCACAGCACGGTTGCATTATAATCAATACTGTTACAGGTAATTATGTACTTGAAGAAGATGAGAATTATGCACGGATAACTGAAAATCAGTTTCAAAACGTTGATATAAATCCGTTGTCTACTTTTTCTATAGATGTAGATAAAGCAGCATATAGTAATATTAGGAGATTTATAAATAACGGAAAAGAGGTTCCTGTAGATGCAGTTAAAATTGAAGAAATGATCAATTACTTTGATTATGACTATCCACAACCAACAAATAATCATCCCTTTTCTGTAAATACCGAAGTAGCACAAACCCCTTGGAATGTTAATACCAAATTAGTGCGAATTGGTTTGCAGGGAAAAGAATATTTGAACGAAGAGTTGCCGGCATCTAACTTAACTTTTTTGATAGATGTTTCTGGGTCAATGTCTGATAGTAATAAATTACCATTATTGAAATCAGCATTTAAACTTTTGGTGAATCAATTAAGAGAAAAAGATAAAGTGTCAATTGTTGTGTATGCCGGTGCGGCAGGTGTTGTTTTGGAGCCTACTTCAGGGAGCAATAAGGAGAAAATTATGAATGCTTTGAATAAGTTAAATGCCGGTGGTTCTACAGCGGGTGGTGAGGGAATAAAATTGGCTTATAAACTGGCAGAAAAGAATTTTAAGAAGAATGGGAATAACAGAGTAATACTTGCAACGGATGGTGATTTTAACGTTGGTTTATCCAATGATAAAGACATGGAAGATTTGATTACCCAAAAACGAGAGTCTGGCGTATTTCTTTCTGTACTGGGTTTTGGTATGGGTAATTATAAAGATTCAAAATTAGAAACCTTGGCAGATAAAGGCAATGGAAATCATGGTTACATAGATACTATGCAAGAGGCTCAAAAATTATTTGGTAAGGAGTTTGGAGGTACTTTGTTTACCATCGCAAAAGACGTAAAACTACAAGTAGAGTTTAATCCTAACAAAGTAAAATCATATCGATTAATTGGGTATGAGAATAGATTGTTGGCAGATGAAGATTTTATTGATGATACTAAAGATGCTGGTGAATTAGGTAGTGGGCATAAAGTAACTGCATTGTATGAGATAGTAGAGGTAGGTGTAACATCTGACTATGTGAAAGAAACACCCGAATTAAAGTATACGGACAATGTTAAAGGGGATAAGTTTTCTGATGAATTGTTCACGGTAAAATTTAGATACAAAAAACCTGATGGTAATAAGAGTATAGAATTGATTCATGTGCAAAATACGGTGATTCAAGAAATGTCAAAAGACTTTCAATTTGCTGCTGCTGTTTCTTTATTTGGTCAGCAATTAAGAAAATCTGCATTTATAAATAAAACTTCGTTTAATGATGTAGTTGTTCTAGCGGAGAAGGGGAGAGGTGAAGATAAAAATGGATATAGAGCAGAATTTATTAGGTTGGTTAAAAGTATTAATGAGAAATTGGTAACAGGAAACTATTGATTTTATTCAGATGATAAAATTCTATTGATTTTAAAGGAATAGGTTATTTCAAATGTGTGTTATTTTGTATTTTCAAGGCTTATATAAAACAACACTCATGAAAAAACTATTCCTTTTTGTATGTCTAATCTTTATAGGGGAAATTCAAGCCCAACAAATCCTCAACGAAAAGGAAAGAGCACAGGTAATCGATGAGGTTTTAGATGATAGATTTAATAATCTGCTACCTGAACTTATGGATGCTGCAGATTTAGATATGTGGGTGGTTATTTCAAGAGAGTATAATGAAGATCCCGTAATTAAAACAATGCTTCCTGCTACGTGGTTAAATGCACGAAGAAGAACTATTCTTTTGTTTTATAGAGACAAGGCTAAAAATAGTATTGAAAAGCTAGCAGTAGCACGATATAATGTGGGAAAGAATATTATTTCTGCATGGGACAAGGAGAAAGAACCAAACCAATGGAAAAGATTAATGCAGTTGATATCTGAAAGAAATCCGAAGAAAATAGGACTTAATTTTTCTAAGGACCACAACATAGCTGACGGATTGGATAAAACGGATTATGATGAGTTCATGGCAAATCTGCCTAAAAAATTTACATCTAAAGTTACATCGGCAGAGCAGCTTGCAGTTCGTTGGATTGAGACTAGATCAGAACGTGAAATGGTTATTTATGACCAATTAGTAGATATTACACATGATATTATTGCAGAAGCTTTTTCTGAAAAAGTAATTACTCCGGGGGTAACTACAACATCAGATGTAGAGTGGTGGATGCGTCAAAAAGTAACTGACTTAGGTTTAGAAACATGGTTTCACCCAACTATTGATATACAACGAAGTAAAGAAGAATTGGTAAGTCACTTGTATTCGTTCTCTGGTAGACCTGAAGACACTGTAATACTACCAGGTGATTTAGTGCATTGCGATTTTGGAATTACTTATCTAAGATTAAATACCGATTGCCAAGAACTGGCTTATGTACTTAAACCGGAAGAAACTTCCGCTCCAGAATTTTTGGTAAACGGATTAAAAGATGGTAATAGGGTACAAGACTTTTTGACTACCAATATGATAAAAGGTAGAACAGGGAACGAAATTTTAGCTAAGTCCTTAAGCGAAGCTAAAGCTTCTGGATTACAACCTTCTATCTATACGCACCCGTTGGGTATGTATGGGCATTCTGCAGGAACCACAATTGGTATGTGGGATTCTCAAGGAGGAGTAATGAAGGATGATGGAGAGAACTATCCATTAAATCCAAATACGGTTTATGCTATAGAATTGAATACTACTATCAACATTCCTGAATGGAACAGAGACATTAGAATTATGCTTGAAGAGGCAGGTTTTTATGGTGAAGATGGTTTTAGATATGTCAATGGCCGTCAAACTGAACTTTTACTAATTCCTAGGGTAAAAGGACATCAAGGTAATTAATCTTTGATTTGTAGGGTTATTAATTACTTATGTAATAAAATTCTTATTTTTTATTTTGGAAGGTGTTTTTTAATTAACTGTTATTCATATCTTTAAGAGGTGTTGGTATATACGGTTAATTAGATTTGCTTATGACTTTAGATTTAAAAGGCTACAAAAATTACTTTTTTTACTTTTTTGTATGTGCACTAAATTTTGGTGCATTTGCTCAAGATCAAATAAAAGGTGTTGTTTATGACTCGGATACTAAAGAGTCACTTCCATTTGTAAATATAGGTATAGTCAATAAAGGAGTAGGTACGGTAAGTAATATAGATGGTAAGTTTTACCTAGAAATTAATAAATCTAAATATTCTGGTGATGATATTTTACAGTTCTCTTCAGTAGGATATCGCACTATCCAAAGAAAAATAACTGACATCAATTTTGATGATACTCTTTTTGAAAAGGTTTTAATGGAACCTGAAGCTATGCAGTTAAATGAAGCTGTGGTCAGCGCTAAATATCTACGACAAAAAAGCGATGAAATTATAGGTTTTTCTTACCCAAGTAAAAATAAATTGGGGTACTGGAAAGGTGATGGTTCACTGGGTGCTGAATTGGTTACCAAAATAGATGTAGGTAGAAAAAAGCACTACCTAAAAGAATTTCATTTTTACGTAAACGAGAACTACGCAGATAGTGTTTTGATGCGTATCAATATTTATAAAGGAGGGACAATTTATCCTGAAGAAAAGTTACTGAAAAAGAACGTTACCAAAATGATAGGTAAGGACCCCGGAAAAGTATCGGTCGATTTAAAATCGTATGACTTAATTGTAGATAACGATTTTAGTATTGGATTGGAACTTTTGGAAGTCTATGGTAAAAGGGTAGGTCTGGTTTTGGCAGCGGATTATAGGCCAAGTACTTCATATAGAAGGTATGTTAGTCAAGGTCAATGGAAGACGTTTAGAGGTGATGCTATGACTTTTTATTTAGATACTTCGGTACTTGATGATGATGTTGATATGTCACAAATTGCAAATTACTCCCGAAACAAGGTTCTTGAAAAATCTTTTAAGGCGCAGATGGTGAATACAAGCCCTATAAAAACACATCGATCTATCACAGGTTTTGTGTTCAACAATGGTAAGCCAGTTGAAAATGCTACTGTTCAAATAGCCGAGTCATTGAAACAAACCCAAACCGATGTATATGGTAGGTATACCATTATGGCACAAATAGGTGACATCATCAGTTTTGATTATTTGGGTTTCGAAAAAGTGGAACGTACCGTTTTGGAGACAATACATAATATCAACGTCACCATGAATGTGATGGTTGAAGAACTAGCAGGTGTTACCGTTACTGAAAGAGCGCGATTAAAGAAAACCGAGGCTGAAATGTTTTCTGAATACTTAACGAATGATGAATTTGCTAAAACAGGTTTTGGTACTATTGATAAGAAAACAACAGGCAATGCTATAACTATTGTAAACGGTAAAGATTTAAACTTGGCTGGTTCAAATATTTTAGACGCTTTAGATGGAAAGGTGCCTGGTCTGCGCGTATTATGGGGAAATTATCGTGAAAAGTATGTTTTTATTCGTGGATACGGTTCTATTAATAATAAACGCAAAGCGATTTTTGAAGTTGATGGTATAATTTACGAAGAGGTGCCTTATTTTTTAGATGTTGCGGCAATTGATCGGGTAGCGGTAATACCGGGTTTGGCAGCTGCTACTAGATATGGGCAAGTTGCCGCAGGGGGAGTTATAGCAATTAGAACTAAAGCGGCCGTTTACTCTAGTAAAGGGGGTATGAAAAATAGTGACCAAGCTAAAATTCGAAATAATATTTATGAACACGATGCTATAAGTAAAGAGCAGGTAAATAAAAATTCCCCTAACTACCTTCAAGCTCTTTTTGCTAGTAATAGTTTCGACGCGGCTAAAAAAGTATATCAAGAAAATGAGAAGCTTTATAGTAGTTCTGCTTCGTTTTTTATTGACGCTTATCTTTATTTTACATCTAATTGGAAAGGTGAAAGTTTCAATAACGAAATAATTTCTAAACATCAATTATTATTTGAAACTAACGTAAATGAAATGAAGGCATTGGCATATGCTTTTCAGCGAGAAAATAAATTTGAAAAAGCTAATGAACTCTATAAAAATGTTTTTGTACAAAGGCCTAATTATGCCCAATCATATAGAGATATGGCAAATAGTTATGTTGAGATAAATGAGGTGCAGAAAGCAGCTAATTTATATAGCAGGTACACCAAATTATTAAATGAATCCTTTCTTGTGGCTGATACTGTTGGTTTACATCCTGTAATAACCACAGAGTTTAATCATTTTTTGCAACATAAAACAGATTATGCAATTAGCTCAGAAGATTTAAAAGAAGTGACTGCTATGCGCGAGGGAGCAGATACACGTCTTCTTTTTGAGTGGAGCGATGATGAAGCAGAATTTGATCTTCAGTTTGTTAATCCTGAACAACGTTATTTTGTTTCCAGTACGTCAAGAAACTACCAGAATGAATATTTTGGTAAAAGTGAGCATTCTTCTAGTAAAGAGTTTTTTCTTGAAAGTGAAATTAAAGGACAATGGACAGTTAATATAAACTATCATGGTAACGAAAGTGGCTTACCTACATATTTAAAAGTGACATCTTTTTCTGGTTATGGTACGGATAATGAAGAAAGTGTTATTAGACTTTATAGGTTGTCTTTGAAAAATGTGAATCAAAATTTATTTTATTTACCGACTTTAGGGGTGGATAAGTTGAATTAATACATTCTTGATGTTTTTATTTCATAAAACTTTAATATGGTTTAATTTTTGATACTATAAATTAATGTAATCGTTAATAATATTTCTATGAAAAATATTCTGATTCTTCTAGTACTAGTAACTTTTGTTAAGAATATTCAAGCACAAAGTAATACTGTGAAAGGTAAGGTTACACAAATGGATAGTCCCTTGGCAAATGTTCAGATTTCTATAATTGATTCAGATACGGCGACCAAGACAAATGCAAACGGGTTTTACCAGATATCAGCTGAACCAAGAGATGTCATTCAATATACATATCCTGGTCTAAATGATGTACAAATTCTAGTTGAAGACGTTACTCGTATATTGAATATAGAAATGAGTCAGGAGATACATCAACTAGATGAGGTTACTGTAAAAGGTAGTAATAGAAAATCACAGAATGAGCTGCAACAAGAGTATAGTTATAACCCAAATCTTATAAAAACGGCATATGGTATTCTAGATAGCGAGACTGCACCAGGCAAAATTAGATTTTTACAAGAAAATCAAATTAATGATGTTGGTATTTGTATTCTTGATTTAATGAAAAATGAATTTCCAGGAGTAAATGTTGTAGGGGATTGCGTATATGGAGGTCTAATATATATTAGAGGATTAAATTCCGTTAGTCAAGCTCCACCTGCTGTTTATGATGTTGATGGACAAATATTAACCCAAACTCCTACTTGGATAGCACCCGCTGCTATTAAACGATTGGCTGTTTTAAATAATCTAGCTATGACTACACGATATGGGTCTATAGGAGCTGGTGGTGTTATTGTGATTAACACTAAAGCTAGTACATATTCTAGAACGGTAGATGGTAAACTTATTGATTATGTAAAAGTAAAAAATAATAAGTATGATAATTCAGCGCTAAACATTGTTGATTTTAATGAAGGGAAACCAAACTATTTAATCGAGCTTTTGACAGCGGGTACGGAAGAAGAAGCAAAGGCAATCTATGCTGAACAAATTAAAAAATATAGTAGCTCTTTTTACTATGTTTTAGATACCTATGATTATTTTTCTAATAGATGGAAAAATCAAGATTTTGCAGAGATGATTATTGAGGATAACCATAACGTTATAGCTAGTAACCCAATAGCATTGAAATCTCTTGCGTACATCTATCAAGCTGAGGGACAGTTTAAAAAAGCGAATAAATTGTATGAGGATGTGTATACACTCAGAGCAGATTATGCACAGTCTTATATAGATTTAGCTAATAGTTATCGTGAACTTGGTCATCATCAAAAAGCTGCAGCAATGTATTTGCGATATGATTATTTATTGAATGAGAATTTGGTGCAAGCGGATGAAGATTTGAAAATTATTTTGGATCGTGAATTAAACAATTTAGTTAGCTTAAAGGGTGCCGAACTTGTATCAACGAGTCAAGTAAATGAAATTAAGCTAGATGATGAATTTAAAGGAACTCGTTTGGTTTTTGAATGGAGTGATAGTGAGGCAGAATTTGAATTGCAATTTGTAAATCCAGAAAAGAGATACTATAAAAGTGAGCATTCATTAGTTGCAGATGCTGAGAGAATTCAAAGCGAAAAACGTTCAGGTTTCTCTAGTGAAGAATATTTAATAGATGATACACTTCGTGGGAATTGGTTGGTTAATGCTACCTATTTAGGTAATAAAAGTTTGACTCCAACGTATTTGAAAGCCACTGTGTATTATAACTACGGTAGTGCATCGCAACGAAAAGAAACAAAGGTTTTTAAACTTGGTCTACGTAATGTTAATCAGCAATTGTTTACGGTTTCTAATGCAGCGAGTGTTGTAGCTAACTAAACCTGCAACACTCCCATGTTAAATTGCTTTTCAATAGGCGCATGATTTGCGGCCTCTATACCCATTGAAATCCATTTGCGGGTGTCTTTTTGGGAATTAAAAACCATTTTATCAATCATGTTATTATTATTATTATTATTAAAGAATAATTAGATAAAATGTTGATTATGAGAGTCATTGTTGTTTTTCTTTTTCTTTTTTTAATTGTAAACGTATTTGGACAACAAAAAATACAAGGACGTATAAGTACAGATGGTATTTCTTTATCTGATGTAAATGTTTCCAACCTTTCTTCGGGTGTTAACACTTTTACAAATAAGAATGGACAATATATTGTAATAGCCAAACCTAAGGATGAGTTAAAGTTTACTCATATTGGAATGGATACAATTTTAATTCTTATTGAAGATGTTACATCAATCTTGAATTTAAAAATGCAACCTAAGGTAGAGGAATTAGATGAGGTAGTATTGACAGAAAAAATCGGTAAACAAAAACGACTTGCGATAGATTATTTTACTGACCCTACAATTGTAAATACTTCTTTTGGGTATATCAGTCCCGCAACTATTGCCTATCATTTAAAAGTTATAGATGGGTCAGAATTTATGTCAGGTTCAGATTTATTAAGTGCCATAGCAAGTAGACGCTCAGGAATTCGCGTAGGTACATATTTAGATAATAATGGTGTTTCAACAAGAACATTATTTCTGAGAGGAATGGGATCTGTAGGGCAAAAATCATCAGCACTATTTGAAGTAGATGGCAATATTTTTATTGATTCGCCAGTTTGGATTGATATTTCTATAGTACAAAGAGTAGCAATTATTCCTGGTCTTCAAGCGGTATGGCGATATGGACATATAGCGAGTGGAGGTGTAGTAATAATAAATACTAAAAATGGGGTTCACGGACTTAGAGAAGAAAATAGTTTAAAAAGATATGATCAAGCTCGTTTAAGAAATAACTACGTAAATGAAAAAGTTCTTAGTGATATAGAAAAGGAAGAAGACCTTCCTACTTATATGAGGTCACTAAATTCTTCAATTAACTTAAAAGACGCTCTTAATGTTTATGAGGAGTATTCAGCGCTGTTTTCTTCAAGCCCTCATTTCTACATTGATAGTTATAACTTGTTTTATGAAAAATTTGGAATAAATGCTGCTGATAATATAATTGAATCTAGTTTCCGTAGATTTAAAAACAATCCGGTTTGGTTAAAAGCCTTAGCGTATTATTATGAGTCCCAAAATAGATTTGAAAAAGCCCATGAACTTTATGAAAAGATATTTGTACTAAGACCTGATTATGCGCAGAGTTATTTAGATATTTCTAGAAGTTATCGAAATTTAAACAATCCGGAATCATCTATATCATTTTTGGCAAGGCATAAATTTTTAATAGAAGAAGGTTATTTTAAAGGTGAGAGTGATGACTTTGAGACTTTGATTAAAAAAGAAACAGACAACCTGATTTTATCTAATAATTTCTTAAATAATGAGGTTGTTGAAAATGAGATTTTGAATACGAGATTGGTATTTGAGTGGAATGATAGTGAAGCTGAGTTTAACCTCCAATTTGTGAATCCAAATAATCAATATTTTAATTGGAATCACAGATTAGAAAACATACCTGACAGAATCATGCAAGAAAAGAAACTTGGATTTTCTATCACAGATTTTGAAGTAGATGAAACACTTTTAGGTAAATGGCAAGTGAATGTAACATATTTTGGCAACAAGCAATTAACCCCCACTTACTTAAAAACTACTATATATAGAAATTATAATACAGTTAATCAAACCAAAGAAATTAAAGTCTTTAGGTTAGATGTTAATGGTGCGAATCAACATCTTTTTGGTTTCAATGTTATTAGACAGCTATCTAAAAGTAAGTGAAAATTAAACCTGCAACACTCCCATGTTAAATTGCTTTTCAATAGGCGCATGATTTGCCGCCTCTATACCCATTGAAATCCATTTGCGAGTATCCTTTGGGTCTATAATAGCATCTGTCCATAAACGAGAAGCTGCGTAATAAGGCGATACCTGATCATCATACCGTTGCTTAATCTTATCGAAAAGCTCTTTTTCTTTTTTCTCAGTAATTGTTTCACCCTTCTTTTTTAACGAAGATTTTTCAATTTGTAAAAGTACTTTTGCTGCAGAATTACCACTCATCACGGCGAGCTCTGCACTTGGCCAAGCAACAATTAACCTTGGGTCGTATGCTTTACCACACATGGCATAGTTTCCTGCCCCGTAACTGTTTCCTATTATAATAGTGAATTTTGGTACGACAGAATTACTAACTGCATTTACCATTTTGGCGCCATCTTTAATAATGCCACCGTGTTCGCTTTTACTACCCACCATAAAACCGGTAACATCTTGTAAAAACACTAACGGAATCTTTTTCTGGTTACAATTAGCTATAAAACGTGTTGCCTTATCTGCGGAATCTGAATAGATGACTCCACCGAACTGCATTTCACCTATCGCAGTCTTCACTACTTTTCTTTGATTAGCTACGATGCCAACAGCCCACCCATCTATACGTGCATATCCGGTAAGAATTGTTTGGCCGTAACCAGCCTTATATTCTTCAAAATCAGAATCATCTACCAGACGTTTAATGATTTCCATCATATCATATTGTTCTGATCTCGAACTTGGTAGAATACCATAAATATCATCTGGGTTTTCTTTTGGCTTACTAGCTTTTTTACGATTAAAGCCAGCCTTTGGAAAATCACCAATTTTATCCATGATATTCTTAATGGTGTCCAATGCAGCAGCATCATCCTTAGCCTTGTAATCCGTAACTCCGCTAATTTCACAGTGGGTAGTGGCCCCACCTAAAGTTTCGTTATCAATGCTTTCGCCTATAGCCGCTTTTACTAAATAACTTCCGGCCAAAAATATACTTCCAGTCTTGTCGACAATTAAGGCTTCATCGCTCATAATCGGTAAGTAAGCACCACCTGCTACACAACTGCCCATTACTGCAGATATTTGGGTGATTCCCATGCTGCTCATAATCGCATTGTTTCTGAATATGCGCCCGAAATGCTCTTTATCAGGGAATATTTCATCCTGTAAAGGCAAATAAACTCCCGCGCTGTCCACTAAATAAATAATAGGCAGTTTGTTTTCAATAGCAATTTCTTGAGCTCTTAAGTTTTTCTTTGCAGTAATAGGAAACCACGCTCCAGCTTTAACGGTTGCATCATTGGCTACAACGATACACTGTTTGCCTTTTACGTAGCCGATTTTTATAACAACACCTCCAGATGGGCAACCACCATGCTCTTCATACATACCGTCACCTACAAATGCTCCTACTTCTATTCGTTCTGAATTTGCATCTAAAAGATAGGCAATTCGTTCTCTTGCAGTCATTTTACCTTGGTCATGCTGTTTAGCAATTTTTGCTTTACCGCCACCTAAAGAAACCTCGGCAAGTTTGCGTCTGAGGTCTGATAATAACAACTTATTCCTATCTTCGTTCTGATTGAATTTCAAATCCATTCCTTCTATTTGCTTTTCTTCGGATAAAGATAAGGAGTTAATTTTGGTGTTCATGCAACAAAAACAAAAAGTATGATTAAGTGGGGTATAGTGGGAGCAGGTAACATTGCGCATAGTTTTTCAAAAGATTTAGCACTGGTCAATGGGGGCGAATTAACTGCTGTAGCTTCTAGAAATTTAGAAAAGGCACAGGCTTTTGCTAGCGAGTATGGTGCACCAAATGCATTTGGTAGTTATGAAGAATTATTTAACAGTGATACTGTTGATGTAATTTATATTGCCACACCCCATACAACTCATGCAGAATTAAGTATTGCTGCAATGAAGTCGGGCAAAAATATACTTTGTGAGAAACCAGTAGGGGTCAATAAGGGCGAGGTAGAGCAAATGATTAAAGTTGCTGAAGAAAATAATGTTTTTTTTATGGAAGCTTTATGGACTCGTTTCAACCCAACCATTAAAAAAGTTAAAGAACTTGTAGATAATGGAACTATCGGAGATATCGGTTATCTACATGCAGATTTCGCATTTTATGCGTTAGACCGTGATGAAAGTGGTAGACTTTTAAATCCTGCTCTTGCCGGTGGTTCATTATTAGATATTGGTATTTATCCTATATTTTTATCCTATTTGATGTTAGGTATGCCAAAGGATATTAAAGCAAGTGCCAATTTTTATAAAACTGGAGTTGAGGAGCAGATTAGTATGATTTTTAATTATGAAAAAGCACAAGCCATATTATACAGTGGTCTTAATTCTAATTCAGAAAAGAAAGCAGAAATAGCAGGTAATAAAGGGTCAATTTTTATTCACCCTAGGTGGCATGAAACTTCAGGCTACACTTTAGAAATCGATGGAGATTCTAGTGTCGTTGAGGTTGGTAAGGTAGGTAAAGGATATACCTATGAAATTGAAGAAGTGCACAATTGCTTAAATACTGGAAAAATAGAAAGTGATTTATGGAGTCATCAAAATAGCAGAGATTTAATTGAAATTATGGATACTGTGCGTAATAAGGTCGGAATTGTGTTTCCCTTTGAATAATAGCCGTATTAAAATTGGACAGATGTTTTAAAATTTCCGATATTTGAAATTCGCTTAAATTTTAATTGATTCGAAAATGAACAAGAACACAGTGCTCGCATGGGCTACTTTTATTATGATTTTTGTAGGTCTTGCTCTAATTGCTTTAGGAGCTTTTCGTTATGATGATGTTGCCGGTTGGGGTTTTGCCTCTGTAGGTATAGGTTTCTTTGCAATTGCATGGGTATTTAACGCACTAAAAGGCAGGGTTTAACTATTCAGCCTTACAAACTACATTTTATTCTACTGGTAGTAGTAAATTTTATTTCACTTAATACTATAATTTTATGTCAGATGATAAGAAGGTAATCTTCTCCATGTCAGGGGTTACGAAAACCTATAAGAATGCAAATACACCCGTTTTAAAGAACATATACTTAAGTTTCTTTTACGGTGCCAAAATCGGAATCTTAGGATTAAACGGTTCGGGTAAATCAACTCTATTAAAGATAATTGCAGGGGTTGATAAAAATTTTCAAGGTGATGTAGTTTTTTCTCCAGGTTACAATGTTGGTTATTTAGAGCAGGAGCCAGAATTAGATGAGAATAAAACTGTTTTAGAAATTGTAAAGGAAGGCGTAGCAGAAACAGTTGCTATTCTAGATGAATACAATAAGATAAATGATATGTTCGGTCTTCCTGAAGTTTATGAGGATGCCGATAAAATGCAGAAGTTGATGGATCAACAAGCTGTATTGCAAGATAAAATTGATGCAGCTAATGCCTGGGAATTAGATACCAAGCTAGAAATAGCTATGGATGCACTTCGTACGCCAGAACCTGATAAGAAAATAGGAGTATTATCTGGTGGTGAAAGAAGAAGGGTTGCATTATGTAGATTGTTATTGCAAGAACCAGAAATTCTTTTACTAGATGAGCCGACTAACCACTTAGATGCAGAATCTGTACATTGGTTAGAGCATCATTTAGCACAGTATAAAGGAACTGTTATAGCTGTAACGCACGATAGATATTTCTTGGATAATGTTGCAGGATGGATTTTAGAATTAGATAGGGGTGAAGGTATTCCTTGGAAAGGGAACTATTCTTCATGGCTGGATCAAAAATCTAAACGACTTGCACAAGAAAATAAGACTGCGTCTAAAAGACAAAAAACATTAGAACGAGAGTTAGAATGGGTTCGTCAAGGAGCTAAAGGCCGACAAACAAAACAAAAAGCACGTCTTAAGAATTATGATAAGTTAATGAGTCAAGATCAAAAACAACTTGATGAAAAACTTGAAATATATATTCCTAACGGGCCACGTTTAGGTACGAATGTTATTGAAGCTAAAGGTGTTAGTAAGGCATTTGGAGATAAATTGCTTTATGAGAATTTAAATTTTAAATTACCTCAGGCGGGTATTGTTGGTATTATTGGACCAAACGGTGCGGGTAAGACTACCATTTTCAGGATGATTATGGGAGAGGAAAAACCTGATAAGGGTGAATTCGAAACGGGTGAGTCTGCCAAAATAGCATATGTAGATCAAAGTCATTCAAATATTGATCTTGAGAAAACAATTTGGCAAAACTTTAGTGATGAGCAAGAACTCATTATGATGGGCGGTAGGCAAGTAAACTCTAGAGCTTATTTAAGCAGGTTTAATTTCTCTGGTAGCGAGCAGAATAAAAAAGTAAGTATGCTATCTGGTGGTGAACGAAACCGTTTGCATTTAGCCATGACTTTAAAAGAAGAAGGTAACGTACTTTTATTAGATGAGCCTACCAATGATTTAGATGTAAATACACTACGAGCTTTAGAAGAAGGCTTAGAGAACTTTGCAGGTTGTGCTGTGGTTATCTCTCACGATAGATGGTTTTTAGATAGGGTTTGTACCCACATTCTTGCCTTTGAAGGCAATTCAGAAGTTTATTTCTTTGAAGGTTCTTTTTCTGATTATGAAGAGAATAAAAAGAAACGACTTGGTGGTGATTTGATGCCGAAACGAATTAAGTATAAAAAATTGATTAGATAATAAATAATAAAATATTTATATAGAAAAAGCCCGCAATTGCGGGCTTTTTAATTTT
>TARA_R110001583_G_scaffold76335_2_pt1 | contig 21901 bp, 21 predicted proteins | sample TARA_R110001583 | Tara Oceans TARA_R110001583 (sample SAMEA4398432) | marine metagenome | biome: Polar Biome; feature: [MES] marine water layer (ENVO:01000295) within the mesopelagic zone...; material: water (ENVO:00002006), including particulate matter (ENVO:01000060) such as...... | reverse complement strand
CATCATTATAATCATCATTATAATCATCATTATAATCATCATTATGATTTCAGTATAGTTACAGGACTTTTTATTCGTGGATTATGGGTGGCAGGAAGCTCAAAGAGGGAACCATCGTTAGTTTCCTCTTGGCCTAGTGTGGGTAAAGCCAAGACATTAGTGACCACAGGCCATATTCCAAACTAAATTTGTGCAAAATGTTTTAACGTAGTTTATTTTCAAACGAAATATGACAATGTCGTTAAAGCATCACAATAGTAATTAGAAAGTATTCTATTAAAATTTGCTTAAAAATAACTCTTGCATTGTTCTTTTTTGCCGCATTTTAGGAATCAATAATTTATTTTATATTGTTCATTGTAGTTATAAAGGAGATCTATTTATGTCGAGTACAGACGAAAACCAGGGAAAGGTGTATACACATGCACAAAATGTGGGCAAAGAGTAATTTTAGATGATAACTCCGATATACTTCCTCCTTGCCCTAAATGCGAAGCAACAAACTACAAGCCTTAAAATAGCCTTATATAAACTTATAAATGAGCACTGTTATAGGCTTTAAAAATTCGCCATTGAGCAGTAAAGAATGTGTAGATGGAGTAGCCATCACTGCACATGGAAGAAAGCATATTGTTATAAGCAACCGAACCATCATTAGCCTCTACAGAATTGAAACTTTATCACTCGACTACTTTCCTAAGAGCAGCCAAAGTCCCAAGAAATCTAAGTTTAATAATTGATCATAAATACCATTTTATGATGTGATTACGCGATTTTACGGGTTCAGAATATGAATTTGATCGGACTTAAGTGCAATAGTCGTCTTCACTCCGGCCTCAAGCGCTAACTTACGGACTAGATGTGTAGGCACATCGGCATTAATGATTGATCCGACATCAATCACTGATGCCATCACTCTCGAAGACTCGCCCATTACCAATACAGACTCAATCAGCACTTCTAACTTATTTATGCTTTTGCATAAACGGCCACTGCTAATGGTATTAAAGCGGATACCTTGATTTGGAATGACCCAGCGAATATTTTGGCCAATCGTTAATTTTGGGGCACTGTCGCTAACAATCAGTTCATGGCCCAAGGTAAACGTAGTCATATTACGCTCTGTGTCTTGCTCGACAACTTGACCGTCAAAAATATTTCTCAAGCCCATTTGCCTTGCCACAGCTTCGTCATTGGGATGAGATATCACTTCAAATGGCTCGCCGTGCTGGAGCATTTTCCCTTGGCTAATCAATATCATTTTATCGGCCAATAATAAGGCCTCATGAATGTCGTGCGTCACCATAACGATGGGAATAGACAATTGTTGTTTTAAGTGAGCTAATTCAATATATAAGCGCTCACGAGTTTCTTTATCAACTGCAGAAAAAGGTTCATCAAGCAGCAAAATAGCAGGCTCTCGAGCCAGTGCTCGAGCAAGAGCAACTCGTTGGCGTTGTCCACCGGACAGTTGAGCGGGTAAACGATTAGGAAAACCATGTAAGTTGACACGATCTAACCAATCTAGCGCACGCTGTTTACGTAATGCTTTGGGTATATGGTCAAGCCCAGAAATGACATTATCTAATGCTGATAAATGCGGGAACAAGCCAAAATGCTGCGGCAAATAGCCAATATGCCTTTGCTGAGGGGTCAAAGAAATAGATTGTTGTTCATCAAACCATACCGCATCCCCATAACGAATCTGGCCCTGTTGAGGAAAGGTTAAACCGGCAATCATTCTCAATAAGGTTGTTTTACCGCCACCAGAAGGGCCTACAACGGCTAAAACTTCACCTGCCCGACAACTGAAGTGCGCTTCAAGTGGTATGGGGAATGTTTGTGAAATATCACATGTAAGATCAGCGTTGCGAGGCGCCATGATGCCCTCCTAAACGCCTCGACATACTGGTAGTCAGCGCTAGCGCACTCACAGCAAAAACGAGTAAGACCAAAGACATCATCCCAGCTGAATCAAAATCGAATGCCTGAACACTATCATAAATCGCTATTGAAATGGTTCTGGTTTCACCTGCAATGTTTCCACCCAGCATTAATACCACACCAAATTCACCTAAGACATGGGAAAAACACAATACAACGGCAGTTAATACACCAGGCCAAATCATGGGTAATTCTACTCGAAAAAAAATACGTACACGACTCATACCACAACAAGCAGCTGCGTCGCGAATATCGATAGGAACGGTTTCAAACGCACGTTGTATCGGCTGAACGGCAAAGGGAATATTGACAATAATAGAGGCTATCACTAAACCAGAAAAATGAAACACAAGTTGTTGCCCAGCTAACTGCTCAACCCATTGACCAATGATGCTCTGGTCACCTAAACCCACTAATAAGTAATAACCTATGACAGTAGGTGGCAACACTAATGGCACCATGATTAAAGCATCTAGCCATGACTTTCCCTTAAACTGGCAGTAGGCTAACTCACGACCAACAAAAATGGCCAGTGGAATGAGTAATATCACCGTAAAACAGCTCAGTTTGACCGACAACCACAGAGCTTGCCAATCCATTAATCCACCTTACGAATAACATGGATGGGTAAATTAAACCCAAATTGAGAGAGAACTTCCTGTGCATCAGGTGATTGCATATATTGATAAAAACGTTCTGCCGTTTTAGAGGCATTGGGCATTAATGCCATCCGTTGATTGATCGGTTGATACAGAGCATCGGGGATCTCGACATAGTTACCACGCTTGATAAACTCAGGCGTTAGCGCCAATGATAATGGTACGATTCCTCCTTGGGTTGATCCACTGATGGTAAACTGGGCGGCTTGTGAGGCATTTTCGCCTAAAATTAATTTAGGCTGCACCGCATCCCATAAACCTTTCGCTTTAAGGACTTCTCGGGCACGCTCACCATAAGGAGCATGATCAGGATTGGCAATCGCAAACCGCGACAATTTACCATCGTTGATTAATTGCGTTAATCCAACTAATTCAGGGTCCAAAATGAGTGGTGATGATTTAGGCGCAGCCAATGCTAATCGACCAATGGCATAAATAATGCTTTTATTTTGAGTCAAGCCAGCTTGATGCAGAATATCAATATAATCTTCATCAGCACTGAGCATTAACTCAAAAGGCGCACCATGCTTAATCTGAGTGACAAAATTGCCTGATGAACCATAACTGAGTCTTACAGATAGCCCCGTTTGCTGCTCAAAGCGTGTGGCAATTTCAGCCACAGCAAACTGAATATTTGCAGCGGCGGCAATAGCTGGTGTGTCACTGGCTATGCTTGCTGAACTAAATCCAACTAAACTAATAATCGCAAGTAACGCCGAGATACCGCCAGTATAAAACTTCAACGAAAGCCGATTAAAAAAATGAACAATGGTATTGATGAAATACATTGAAGATTTACCCTCGCTATTTACGAGCAATATGGAAAATTATTTTTGCCACGTTTTAGCTGCTTGTTGATCGCTATCACGTGCTTCAACCCATTTAGCACCATCGTCACCCGCTTCAAGTTTCCAGAAAGGCGCTTTCGTTTTTAAAAAGTCGATTAAAAACTCACAGGTAGCAAAAGCCGCTTTACGATGGGCACTGGTCACACCAATAAATACAATTTGTTCGCCGAGCGACATCGTACCGAAACGGTGAATAATGGTCACTTTGTTTAATGGCCAGCGTTCACAAGCCTGTTCACTAATCTGCATTAATACTGATTCTGTCATCCCAGGATAATGCTCTAGGGTTAAATCGGTTACCGCACTGCCATCATTAAAGTCCCGCACTTTACCGACAAAATTAACTACAGCACCGTCCTGATTATCACAGGCCAGCAGCGCATATTCATCTGCAACATTAAAGTCTTCGGTGTGCACTCGCACCATGATTTGATTATTCATTCTAACCTCCCGTAACTGGAGGGAAAAAGGCGACTTCATCACCATCGTTTACAGGCGAATCCCACTGGCTCATAGTTTGATTAATCGCGACCAATAATTTATCCGATGCCAACACTTTTGCCCACTTATCATCTGTGGCAGCAAGCGCTACGCGTAACGTTTCGGCGGTATCTATATTGTCGGCACAATGTTCAACTTTAGCGGTACCTAATAGTTCACGGATTTGGGCAAAAAATAACACTTGGATCATAGTAGTCTCTCAACGTATTTATTCATAAAACGTATTTAAATTTACGCTAGTGATAATTAACTGATTAGGCTTTAAAATGCCCAGACTTACCACCGCGTTTTTCAAGCAAGCGGACTTGAGAAATAATCATGTCCTTTTGCACAGCCTTACACATATCGTATATCGTTAATGCCGCCACAGACGCTGCGGTTAAGGCTTCCATTTCGACACCTGTTTTACCAGACAGCTTACACAAACTGGTAATGCGAACACGATTATTTTCAGGTTGAGCCTCTAGATCTACTTCTACTTTAGTTAGCATTAGTGGATGACATAAAGGAATTAAATCTGAAGTTTTTTTTGCGGCTTGAATACCCGCGATACGTGCTGTAGCGAACACATCACCTTTGTGATGGCTACCACTCATGATCATGGTTAAGGTATCTGGTGCCATATCAATAAAGGCTTCAGCACGAGCTTCACGCTCGGTGACCGCTTTTTCAGTAACATCGACCATATGGGCATTGCCATCGGCGTTAATATGGGTAAAACGATCGCTCATACTTTTACAGCCTTATTAAAATTCAATGTCTATCGACTGAGCGTCACTGACATTGTGGGTGTCGTATCAGTTTGATTAGTCTTAAAATAGCTTAACCACCAATTGAGGCAAGATGTTGAGTCACGCCAGTAATGCCTTGATGTAAAAAGTGGGTTTCTTTTTTCTGAGCTAATTGACCGTGTAAACGGCTAATTAATTCATCTCGTTGAGAAGCATCTTGGAGTAAATCACGTAAATCCACGCCATTTTCAGTAAACAAACATAGATGTAATTTACCTTTTGCAGAGACACGTAAACGGTTGCAACTGGCACAAAAGTTTTTTGCATAAGGCATGATTAGCCCAATACGGCCTTTGTAATCTGTATGACTGAAGTTTTGTGCTGGACCATCATCAACATCAGGCAGATCATATAACCAGCCTTCTCGTTCAAGTTGTTTTTTAATATCGACGCCAGCGAGATGATGGGCGTTAAAATAATCACGGCCTAAACCAGTTTCCATCAACTCAATAAAACGTAGATCAATGGGTGTATTTTTAATCCAATGTAAAAAACGCGGTAAATCTTTATCATTAAGACCTTTTAACAACACGGCATTAATCTTGACTCGCTCAAACCCAGCCTCAAGTGCGGCATCAATACCACGCATCACTTGGTCGAATTTATTTTCACCGGTAATTTGGTAAAACATTTTAGGATCTAAGCTATCAACTGACACATTAATGCGTCGCAATCCGGCGTCATACCATTCTTTGGCATGTTGCTGTAAGCGATAGCCATTAGTTGTCATGGCGACAGTATTAATATTAGGATTATCGGCAACAATCCGCACTATGTCGGTAAAGTCTTTACGAAGTGTGGGTTCGCCACCAGTGATACGAATTTTTTGCGTACCGACATCACCAAAACCAGCAACTAAATTTTCAATCTCGTTGAGAGTTAAAAACGTAGGTTTACCGTCTGGGCGATAGCCGTCGGGCAAGCAATAAGTACATTTGAAGTTACAAACATCAGTCACTGACATTCGTAAATAATGAAAACGTCGACCAAAACTGTCTTGTAATTGGGACATGTTAACCTTTCCAAGTGTGGGAGGTAAGTGCATTTATTTACTCACCCCGGTGGCAAAATTACCACGGCTAACTGTCCATATCGTTGACGTAGGACAAAAAGCTCGGAGAACCGTCAGATCTAACTATAGGCCTAGATACCGCAATACAAATACCCCTTAGGTTAATATCTTAGCTAAAAAGGTTATATCGTTTACTATTTATGACTCGACTCACACTGACAAGATTGTGTTTGCTACTGTGACAAAAGCAAATTTTGCGGTATGGTAAGCAAAGAATAAATGATCGCTTACATATGCCACATTTTTGTGCAAATGAATGTACTCACTCTTATCTCAAAGCGAAAAATATTGATTTTGCATTGAAAATGTCACTAAGGGCCATAATGAAAACTAGCCCTGTAAGGTGCTGAGCATTTTCAAATTCCGGTTTACAATAATCCGATGTACCTCATATATTGCCAAGGCCAGAATCGTAAATCCGGCCGCAACTATGCTCAAGTACTCACTTCCAAGTGTTTGAGATACATGTTTTCCAATGGACGCTGAGAACGAAACGCCTAGATATATAGCTGATGTGTTAAGGCCCAGCACGATGGATGCACTAGTAGGTGCAACTTTGACTAGCTGGTGCTGCAGAGGTACCAAGCAGCTCCAAGCAATCGCTCCCCAGAGCGCAAGTGACAAAATAGATACGAACGTTGAATTGGTAAGATATGGCAACAGTAAGAAGTTTACACTCAAAATCGAGAGCCCGAAAAAGATAATCGGCCTTGTACCCCATCGGTCGGTAAGCCTAACGACGAAAAAAGTTCCAAGGGTAGCCGCAACGCCCCAAACTGCCATTAGAATAGCTAATGTTTTGCCGTCACCACCAGTCGTAGGCATAAGAATTACACTGGCATAAGTATGAACGATATAAGATCCGATCATTAAAAACAATGTTGTTCCTAATAATCCCAGTACTGCTGGTTTCATTACTGAGGCAAGTAAATCCCTGCTCCTTTTTTTTGTGACCGTTCTTGGAATAGGTTCCATTAGAGTTCCAATCCCAATAGCCGCAGCACCAGCCAGTGCAGCAACAAGCCACATACCAAGCCGCCAGTCACCAAAACTCGTTGAAAGAGCAATTCCCAATGGAGCCCCAATCGCGGTTGACGCACTCAATCCAGCTGTAATGATTGCTAATGAACGGCCCCAATGCTCTTGCGCGACTATCGCTGTAGCCGCCGCTCCGGCAATTGGCATAAACAGAGCTCCTCCCAGCCCCCCCATCGCACGACCAGCGATAGCTAATTCTAGAGTTGGCGCCAGTGCTGAGAACACATGGCCTGCAGCAAGAATTAGCATGCCCACAACTAAAATAGGTTTATACGAAAAATTCACCAATAGGATTGCGGCAATAGGTATAACCAGAGCATAAGCTACAGCGAATGCCGCAATCATACTTGCCGCATCACCTACGCTGGTATTAAAACTCGCAGCTACTTCGGGTAGAAGGCCAGCCATAACGAAACTGCCAGTGCCTATGGAAAACATTCCTAGCGCTAGGACTAATAGTCTATTCATTGAGTTTTCGAACTCCTGTTACAATTAATTTAGCACTCTGTACCGCAGAGTCACTCGGTTAAAAAAACTGATTTAGACAATAACGTCCTATCAATGGTTAATTCGGTAACTGATAACATTCAAGACACGCTCTTTGGGGAAAACTGTCTGCCCTTTAAGACAAAACGTACATGTCAGCTTCGGAGCAAGCCGGAAACTGTCCAGTGACTAGCAACCCACACGTCACAACATAGATTTGCCAATCATCAATTTCAGTTTACTGCCCCACTGGCTTTGAGCATTTCCTTCATCAGGAATAACACTACTATAAGTGCCCCTTCTTTTTGTTGGTAAAGCACATCACTTGCTAGCCAGATAATAGGTAGCCGGCATCACAGCCTATAACAAAAACATCAGTACCTAGAGAACTAAGCTAACTAAAGCCTGCAGCAACAGACTTTCTAGCAAGGATGTGGAGTAGCGCTTGAGGTATAGGCTTCTCCGTAAATTGCTACATTGTCATGTCCACTAGAATCTAACGCAGTGAGCAAATCCTCGGAGAGCTTGACATAATAGATCCGTTCCGCAGGTACCCTAACTCGAAACGATAATTAGTTACGGTCTCGAGTTACTTAGATCTTGAGGTGGCTATCAGCATTCTTGCGGAAGCCATCACAAAGTCATTCTAAGTAGCACGAGGATTTAACTCTACGAGTTTTAATCCGGTCTTATCCCTGGTGTCACCGAGAAGCTCATTTGACGCCAATAACATTAATCCTCTCATTTTTGTCAGTTCAATAATTAATTTACTGATTAACGGCCATGGTTAACACTTGCGGAGCTCTATTAATCTCTTGCATGCGAGTGTTATTTTGCTGCCTCATACCTTCGAGCTTTGGCAAGAGATATGGCCTTGATGGAGGTTATATATTGACGTGCTGCATCCCCTCAGTAGTATAACGATCGCCGCTAATGGTGCCATTCGGAGCTATTTTACCGAGTGTAGAAATATCTTCCTCTGTCAGAGACAATGACCCAGCACCTATATTTTCGTCAATATAACGTTCTGTACGTGTACCGGGAATAGGGATAACGTGCTCTCCTTGCGCCAGAACCCATGCCAAAGCCAACTGTGCCGGTGTACAGCCTTTTGAATCTGAAAACTTAGTTAGCGCATCGATCACGGACAGATTCTTTTGTAAATTATCTCCCTCAAATCGTGGTTGAGAAGTACGTCTAAAGTCATCTGCAGCCATGTCGTCAACAGACCTGATCTTACCCGTCAAAAAACCTCGGCCAAGCGGACTGTATGGAATAAATGCTACACCAAGTTCTTTGCAGGTCTGCAATATTCCGTCTTCTGGATCGCGCGTCCATAGAGAATATTCCGACTGCACTGCTGCGATGGGATAAATGGCATGGGCACGGCGCAGGGTAGCGGGTGATACCTCGCTCAACCCTAGGCCACGTACTTTACCTTGTTTAACGAGTTCAGCCATCGCGCCCACAGTATCTTCGATTGGAACAGCTGGATTCAATCGGTGAGCATAGTAGAGATCGATTGTTTCTATACCCAAGCGTTTTAGCGAAGCCTCACAGGCTTTGATCATGTAGGCAGTGGTATTGTCAATTCGGCGTTCCTCAAGCGGGCCATCACGTACAATGCCAAACTTAGTCGCCAGAGTGATTTCGTCGCGGTGTCGGGCGAGAAAGCTACTGAGAAGTTCCTCATTACGGCCAAGACCATAAGTATCCGCGGTATCAAAGAAATTAATACCTTTATCAAGTGCATACTCCAGCGTCGCGAGAGATTGAGATTTATTAGAGGGGCCATAGAACTCAGACATCCCCATACAGCCGAGGCCGATAGCAGAGACAGCGCCCAGTCCAGCGCCAAGATTACGTGATTTCATAGTAGTTATCTTCCTTTTATATTTCAAAATAATAGGTAATTAGCACCATCACCAAGGATCATTCGCAGGCAAGAATGGGTAATCAGTATACCCCGCGGCCCCTCCCCCATATGCCGTCGCGTTGTCAAGCGGATTGAGAGATAAATTAAGCTCTAATCGGGTAACCAGATCAGGGTTGGCAATATAGTGGCGCCCGAATGCAATCAGATCAGCGGTATCATTATGCCGCGCTGCAAAAGCTAGATCTCGGTCATAGCCATTATTAGCCATGTATATCCCTTTGAACCGCTGTCGCAAAATATCTAAATCAAACCCCCCTTTGACTATGCGTGGCCCACGAGTTATTCCCTCGACAACGTGAAGATAAGCCAGATCGATGTCATTGAGTTGGTCAACAAGAGCCTTGAACACCGGTTCGGGGTTGCTATCGCTAAGGCCATTGGCCGTGCTGATGGGAGATATCCGTAGCCCAGTGCGGCCGCCATTACAAATTGCCGCAACGGCTTTGGTAACTTCAAGAGTCAACCGAATGCGGTTTTCTACCACCCCGCCATAGGCATCAGTACGTCGATTAGCCCCATCACGCATAAATTGATCAAGCAAGTATCCATTTGCGGCATGAATTTCGACACCATCAAATCCTGCTACAAGAGCGTTGTGGGCAGCCTGCTCAAAATCCGCCACTATTCCCGGTAATTCGTCAATACCCAACGCCCTTGGTATCAATGCCGGTTTCTTTCCCCCTGCCGTGAACGCTTCTACATCGGGACGGACTGCAGATGGAGCGACGGGTAGTTCTCCTCCCAACTGCACATCTGGGTGAGAAACCCGGCCAACATGCCAAAGTTGAGCAAATATCCGTCCTCCCTTATCGTGGACGGCCGCAGTGACAGGGCGCCAGCTTTCTATCTGTTCAGCTGTCCAGAGGCCAGGAGTAAAGGCGTAGCCCACTGCTTGTGGTGAAATGTTCAGCCCTTCACTGATTATCAAACCCGCCGATGAGCGCTGTGTGTAATACTCTTGCATCATAGATGTGGCAATACTTTCTGCCGAGCGAGCCCGTGTCAAAGGTGCCATAATTATACGATTTTTCAGGATATAAGGTCCTACAACAACTGGAGAAAACAGGTCGTTTTCAGGGGTATTAATCATATTAACTCCTCATTTCCTGGCAGGCAGGAGAGTGCATTTTTGACTGAGGGAACCAATGCAGGGTCTACGCAAAGGTTTTGCCAAAACCGATTCACCTGATTTTACCCTCTCTGATATAATTAGACATCGCGCCTAGTTACGAATTTTTACGTGTCTTATCCTTGATCTGACCCGACGTGCAGCGGGGATCAGCAGCCTGAAAAGCTGCGATCTCTTCGTCGCCAATAGACAACGGTGCGCAGCCGTGATCTTTCTCGCAAACGAAATCGTATTTCATGCCCGCTGCATGGCAGCTCAAGCACTCACGCCCTTCAAAATTGACAGCATGATCTCCTCGACTCGTGATCGTCGTACTCTTTGCCGTCACATCGAGTGCGAGGAACTCCCAACCATTACTGTCCGGGTAGTATTCTCTTGAGTGCTTGACCATCGCTTCAAATGGAACAAGTTGCATTACAGTACCAACAGGATACTCAGTATCAGAGACACGTTTGGTAAAAATACGGATAGCTTCCTTGAGTTTTTTAGGGTCAGAATGGAATAGAAAGGTATTGCGTACTTTGGGCAAATCATAAATGCAGCTAAACATTTCCGCTGTCACATGGATATCATTGCTGGAACGGATAGGAGCTTCGGCTTGCGTTGGAAAGGCAATGAATAATACGGAAAACAGGGCCATTACATTAGCCAATATAGACCCAAAGCCAGAACTCAGATGGACTGTTCTCATATGTTTTCTCCTTAATTGAATGTTGTGATAAGCCCATAAACCAGCACGGAAATAATACGGTAACAGTTCCGCCCGGTGCAATTTCGGGATGATGGATGACATTGACCGCCCCTTGAAGCCAACCAGAATTCCTATATTTCGGAATATGGAGACGCTTAATAATGAAACAGGGTCAGTCAAGTCAACCTTTTCCGCTTATTTCAACAGCGCAAGGATCTCTTGTGCAGCGGCAGCCGATGAGGCCGGATTCTGGCCTGTGACGAGTTTGTCGTCTCGCAGCACAAAGCTTGCCCAATCAACGTCTTTCTCATAATGGCCGCCATTGGCTTTAAGCATATCCTCAACAAGGAAGGGCACTACGTTGGTCAGGCCAACGGCCTCTTCTTCTGTATTAGTGAATCCTGTCACACGTCGCCCAAAAACTAAGGAGTTTCCGTCGATACCTTGGGTGTGGCGGAATATCGCAGGAGCGTGACAGACTGCCCCAACAGGTAAGTCCGCGGCTGCGAACGCCTCTATTAGGCGTATGCTGTCAGCATCTTCAGCAAGATCCCACAATGGGCCATGCCCTCCAGGATAAAAGATTGCGTCGAACCCTTCTTCAGTCATATCGGACAGCTTCAGCGTATTAGCAAGATGCTCTTGAGTCTCAAGATCCCCCTTAAATCGGCGGATATCATCAGTCTGTGTGTCCGCGTTATCACTGGAAGGGTCAATTGGAGGTTGCCCTCCCTTGGGCGAAGCTAGAGTGATATCGGCTCCGGCATCCTTGAACACATAATAGGGTGCAGCAAACTCCTCTAACCAGAAGCCGGTTTTTTTACCAGTGTCTCCAAGTTCATCATGAGATGTTAGTATCATCAAAATTTTCATATTATTTTCCTATTTTGTATTGCCAACGCGGATCACCCGCTTTCCAAAATTCTCGCCATTAAGAAGGCCTATGAAAGCTTCTGGAGCATTTCCCAGACCATCGATAATCTCTTCGCGATATTTCACCTTACTGCTTTCAACCCACGCGCCCATTTCCTTCGCGAAGTTCGGGTAGAGATGGCCAAAATCGTCAAAGATGATGAAGCCTTGCACCTTAATCTTCTTATGTAGGATTTGACCCATTAGCCAGTTCATTCGATCCGGTCCATCTGGCAGTTCAGTGGCATTATATTGCGATACCAACCCACACACAGGTATACGTGCATTGGAATTCAGGAGGGGAATAACCGCATCAAGAACTTTGCCCCCAACATTTTCGAAATAGACATCAATACCATTAGGACTAGCCTTGGCAAGACGATCTGAGAAGTCACCAGCCTTGTGATCTATACAGTCGTCAAAACCCAACTCATCTACCGCATAAACACATTTTTCAGGCCCACCCGCGATGCCCACTACACGACAACCTAATAACTTACCGATTTGGCCTACTGTTGCGCCGACAGGACCAGTCGCAGCAGCCACAACAATTGTTTCACCGGGCTTAGGCACACCGATCTGCGTCAAGCCTGCCCAAGCAGTAAAGCCGGGCATGCCCAAGACACCGAGCGCCCAGGACGGATGCGCTGGCGATGCACCAAGGTTAGTCAACCCAGCACCATCCGATAGGGCATAATCCTGCCAGCCATTGAAACTGAGTATCCAATCGCCTACTTCAAAGCCATCAACGTTCGAGGTTACAACCTGCGCGACCGTGCCACCAACCATAACTTCGCCGATCTCCACTGGTGCGGCATATGATGGTTCATCACTCATCCGTCCCCGCATATAGGGATCTAGTGATAAATATTCGGTACGCAAAAGCATCTGATTGTCGCCGATAGAAGGGACCATAGCAGCTTCAAGCCTTAGGGTGCTCTTCGTCGGTTCACCTTCAGGGCGTTCAGCCAAAACAAATTTACGATTTACTATTTCAGATTGTGTCATCTTTAATTTCTCCTACAAAGCAGCTTCAAGAATGCGGCGAGCATCATCTGGGGCAATTGCTTTGTTTTCACCAAGTGCTGTCATACCATGGTCCTGTAGCGCTGTAACGATATGATCAATATCATGTGCATCAATGCCGTAGTCGCCTAAGCGAGTTTTGATACCCATCTGTTCAAAGAAACCACATGTTGCGTCGATCACGGCATCAATACGCACATCGTCGGACCCTTCGTGGATACCCCAGACATTACTAGCATATTGAAGTAGCTTCTCGCGTTTAGGCCCACGTTGATCATTCATCAGCGATGGCAACACAACAGCTAGCGTTCGAGCATGGTCAGTATCATTCAAGGCGGTAATCTCATGCCCAATCATGTGGCTAGCCCAATCTTGAGGCACACCAGCACCAATCAGCCCGTTGAGAGCCATCGTCGCTGTCCACATCAGATTGGCACGAATGTCATAATTTTCTGGAGTCTCAAGAGCTTTAGGACCTAGATCTATAAGTGTGCGCAGCAGAGATTCAGCGAAGCCGTCTTGGACGTATGCAGCCGCTGGGTAGGTCAGATACTGTTCGATGGTATGGACAAAGGCATCCACCACACCATTGGCAATTTGTCGTGTAGGTAAAGTATAGGTGACCTCCGGATCCAAGACAGAGAAAATCGGGTAGCAATAAACGCTATTAAACGGAAGCTTTGCACCCTTCTCTGGATTTGTAATTACTCCCCCAGAGTTCATCTCTGAACCAGTTGCCGGTAAGGTCAATACTGTGCCAAACGGCAGCGCCTGCTTAATAACAGATCCGCGTGATGTCAGAATTTCCCATGTATCACCATCATACTTTGCCGCTGCTGCAATAAACTTTGTGGCGTCGATGACAGACCCACCACCAACCGCTAGCAGGAAAGTTATTTCTTTTTCACGGATCATCTCTACAGCTTTCATCGCTGTAGCAAAGCGTGGATTTGGTTCAATACCGCCAAACTCAAGCACTGTTCGCCCAGCTAAAGCCGAACGAACTTGGTCCAGAACACCTGTACGCTCAGCACTGCCACCGCCATAAAGAATCATCACTTTCGCATCATCAGGGACCTGATCTTTCAGGTCTGCAATGCTATTTTTGCCAAATAATATTCTAGTTGGGTTGTAAAAGTTGAAATTTTTCATACAAATTTCCTTTAGTCTCAATGTGTAGGCGGAAATCAATGTTTCCGCGTGTAGCGTTAGAATATGGGAATAGCCAATGCCTCGCCCAGGCCAAGCACCCTCACAGGCCATACCCAGCAATTGGACGATGAAGCAAAGATCAAAGTCGTATCGACTATCGGCACGCAAGCTAAAACCCAACTGAATCGAGTTTTTGACCACTAGGCATAAAGCTTGACTAGCTTTACGCTATCGTAAATTCAAAAATAGGGAGCGTAACTGAGTGCAAACAGTTAACTCAGTTACATCAACCCTCTGCTATTCAGCCAGACTATTTTCACCTAAAATTTGCCATCGTTTAGGACTTTTCGGCTTAGAACGGCGCATCGATATCAACCACGGAGATGAGTTTGTGGTTAACGAACTCCTTGATTCCTAGCCCGATCAACTCTCTGCCGTACCCCGAACGTCCGATGCCACCAAAAGGTAGATCCGCCTTAGCCATTGTCGGGTGATTAACAAAAACCATGCCTGTGGAAATTTGCTTTGCTACATCGTAGCCATGATTGGGATCGGCAGTGAAAACTGACCCGCCTAGACCAAATGGTGAATCGTTGGCGATTCGCACAGCATCCGCCTCATCCTTCGCACGGAACAGCATTGATACTGGACCAAAGAACTCCCAATACCGAGCGGGGTTGTCTTCAGAAATATCGGTCAAAATAGTTGGCTGGACGAAAGCCCCCGAGCTGGGAACCTTTGGTCCTACTTCGGTCGCTGTCGCTCCGTAAGAAACCGCTTGGCGTATCTTATCTTTAATCTCTTCTGCCGCGGCCTCAGATGACAAGGGAGCTAATGTCGTAGATGGGTCTAATGGATCCCCCACCCTCAGATTAGCAACACCGGTGATGTAACCTTCAAAAAATTGGTCGTAAACGTCATCGACAATGATCATGCGTTTAGAGGACACACAGACCTGGCCACCATTCCAATGTCGTCCAAAAACAGCCCATTTAATAGTTTTCTCCATTTCTGCATCAGCGAGCACAACGAAAGCGTCAGCTCCGCCAAGTTCGAGCGTAGATTTTTTCAACGCTTTACCGGCTTGCGAGGCAATTATTGAACCCGCACCTTCAGATCCGGTCAGTGCAACTCCATGAACGCGTGGATCATTGATGATCGTTTCGATTTGAGCCCTTGTTGCATAAAGGTTTTTAAACGCTCCCTGGGGTAAACCGGCCTCCAACATCAATTTTTCGAATGCCGCTGCGGCCTGTGGCACATTTGATGCATGCTTGAGTAACATGGTGTTACCTGCAGATAATTGTGGCGCGGCAATACGAGCAACTTGGTAGAATGGAAAGTTCCACGGCTCAATTGCCAGTAAAATCCCTAGCGGTTCAGCGGATAATACAGCGTCTCCCTCACTGGGATCCGCTACTGGCAGCTTTTCAGATGCTAACAGCCTCTCTGCATTATTCGCATAATAGTCAAAGATATCTGCTGAAAGAGCGATTTCAGCTTTAGCTTCCGGTATGAGTTTACCCATTTCAATAGTCAGAAGGTTAGCGAAAAAATCAACGTCACGACGTAATATGTCTGCTGTATTGTGCATGACTCGAGCCCGTTCCGAGAAACTGGTTTCTTTCCAAGTCAAAAACGCATTATGCGCATGTTCAATCGCCTGATCTACTTCAGTATTTGTTGCATCTGGAAATGACGAAAGGAGTTCGCCAGTGTATGGATTGAGTGATTCGTAGGCCATTTAAGGACCTCCTCTTGATTAATTACGGCAGTGCTTCAGAACTTGATACGGCTCTCTATTAGCTCTACAGTAGACCGCCTGTCTATGACACAGAGTAAATAAAAAGCCGATAGAACGACTTGTAAATCGCGATAACGGTTTGTTCTGAACAAATAAGCCAACAAACAATAGACCAGTCTACTACATTTAGTCAATGAATTTTCTTAAACAATAAAAAAATCTGTTATTTTTATTGAAGAACAGCTATAGCCTATTTATCTTTCAAGATGAATTTTACAAGCAATATTTGGCAGTTTTGTATAAAATAAATCTCATGAAATGTCATTATTCTTTACAAATAAGAGATAAAGCACTAGGAAGGGAATAGCATGCAGCAAAGAGGATTTTGCTAAACGGTTTATACTTTTTGTTACAAATATAAAGTCGCCTTGTTTAAAAAGCTTCAGTCACTCGCTAACAACCCACAATACGGGAGCGAACATTGAAGAAGTTTCCAGTAACGCATTTCGATTCCCTATAAAGAATCATGTTATCTATTATGCAAAAAGAGAAGATACAGTTGTTTTAGTCGGAGTTATATCATCTGACATGTCACCTCAAAAACATATGATTCGAATGAAAGATATAACCAATGAGCTAGGTATGTGAATTTAGTTGTTGATCATTCCAGAAGTGCGTCTTTGTGATATTCGAAACTGAACGCATCCGAGATAAAATCCTTTAAATCAAACTCTTGGTTTTCTTTCAAAACATCAATGATCCGCATCCACCCAAGATAATTGGGAAAATAATCTGTTCCTACTCCGTTAAATCGCTCCATCCAGCTTAGTAGGTGTAATGGACATGTAAATATTGACGTTCTGTATATGGAACTGCTTGCCAATCACCCGTTCACCCTTGCTGGTAATAGCTCGGTAGTGCGTCAAGTTATTCTCTTTTGCAAAAGAACAATAAGAACGCGCACCATCGGAGCACAGAATAGAGTCAGGAACGACAATCGGCTTTATTGCCAATTCAATCTTTTCTTTATTCGGTCTGCCGAGCATGTAATCTGTCGTGGCACCGCTGCGATCTTTGGCGATGAGAACGACTACCTGATCTTCTTTCGTGCGTTTATCTGCCAAACCACCACGTTTGCGTGGCTCTCTGTCATGGATAGTGCGTTTTCCTTTGTAGCTTTCAGCGAAAAACTGTAACGATTTAATCTGAATGTTATGTCTATAAGGGTCTTAAATAGCGAATTATTAGACCAGTCAATTTTATTATGGCATAGTCATGATCCAATGATCGAATTGAATATTAATCGATCTATGTTCACACCCAATCAAAGTAAAATATTTTTTGGAGCTATAAATATGATCCTTGTTCATCACCTTAACGATTCACGTTCACAACGTATTCTCTGGTTACTCGAAGAGCTAGGCCTCGAATATGACGTAAAATGTTATAAACGTGACCCTGACACACATCTAGCACCGCAGGAGCTCGTTCGGATTCACCCCCTGGGGAAATCACCTGTCATTGAAGACGGCAACAACATCATTCATGAGTCTGGAGCGATTATTGATTACCTCATAAGGAAGTATGCAGGAGACAAATTGCACCCAGCGAATACAACTTTAGCTTATGAGCAATATGTACAATGGCTTCACTATGCAGAGGGATCGGCGATGTTGCCCCTGCTTTTGAAGATCTATGTAGATCCTCTTGCTGAAGGTGGAACACCTCTGCATCCTAGGATCAACAGCGAACTAGACAACCATTTGGGCTTCATCGAGGCTTCACTAGAAGGGAAAACCTTTTTGGTTGATGAGAAATTCAGTGCTGCAGACATTCAGATGAGTTTTGTCGGAGAGGTTGCAGCCTCTTTTGAATTATTGCAGCTACGCCCTAACCTACAGGCTTGGATAAAGCGGCTTCAAACTCGGCCAACTTATCAATTAGCTATTATGAAAGGAGGAACATATAGATTGGCCAAGTAGTAACTGACTCAGTTTAGAAACTTTTTATGTACTACAAACAGTTATAATTCAATTAGTCCCACATATCTCGGATGCTACAAACTACATATCTGTGATATGGAAGATAGTGAGTAGAGCCAGTACCCACTTCACAGCGGGGGATTTTGGGACTATTTCGATTTATTTCAATCAATAGACAGAAACCGAAACCGACCAATATTATCAAGAGGGTGCTGTATAAATCGTTGTTTACTGGAGTTATTGTGCCCCTCTGCTGACTTGATTTAGCAGACAACTAACACTTCGGTAATCTCCCATTACTTCTTTGACTGTCTTACCTGATTATGTAGCACAAGCCAAAGTGATATTCTTATCGTTTCAAGATACAGAGTACAAGTAAAAAACTAGCTTAGATTTGCAGATAGAAAAATGATTACATTTAAAATCAAATAAAATCAGATAAAGCAGACGGAAAATCATTGACCGATGAACTAGAACGAGAAGTTCATCTATTTGATCTAGGCACACCTTCTTCGAAGGTAAAAGCAAACGGTGTACTTGATATACATCAAAGTAAGTAGTATAAGTGTGACTTAGTGAGCTGTATTAATGTGATCTTAGTAAGCTGTTTTGATGTGTACTTAAAGGGCATCAATTGAAAGGATTTCGTATTGAACATGAAAATGGATATAGTCAATCTAAATATCAGAAGCTTAAGTTTAAGCTGTAACAACTGTAATCGAATGACAGAAATCGAAGGTGAGATTGTGTGTTTTGAACAAGGAAAAATCAAACGTCTAATTTTAGACCCTTCTCCAACTTCACTCATGAGAATGGTGTGTATTCATTGGCAGAAAAAGTGATCTTCTAAAAATCTATAAAGCAGCATTAACAGTACAACAATATGAATGTTTTGTACCACACATATACATGATAAACACTCATAATCCGCCTGACTTTAAGTTAAAAGTAAGAGCCGATTGTGCAAACATAATGACATTCGATAAAAATTAGACTCATCATGTATGGTAACTGTGCAATAGTTTGATTTATTCTCCGTGGACGATCCCAAGTGTGGGAGGTCCACCAAACTCCAGAAAAGCCTGATGAAGAAATCGTCACGATCTTTTTGTTTTAGACGTTCCATATGAGTCGGCGTGGAAATTGTTGGGATAATGCCGTCGCAGGAAGTTTTTTAGCAACTTGAAGAAAGAAAAAGCCAGACGTATTCAGCTCAAAAACATAGGAAGAAGCTAGGTTAACTATTTTTCAACACATTGAGATGTTTTACAATCCGAAAAGGCGCCATACTGCTAATGGCAGGGTTGCACCAGCTGAATATGCAAATCGTTATTTTAAGGCTTTAGAAAGTGTCTAATATTCATAGGCCTTACCATAAATAATTCACACCATTAGACACATTTCTGCACAGAAACTGGTAATTATTCCTGTTCTGTGCAAACAATATTATTTCATCACTTACCATCCTTAAATCTGTTCCTTTTTTTACATATTGTCTTAATAGACCATTGGCATTTTCATTAGCTCCACGTTCCCAAGAGCGATACGGATGAGCAAAATAAAACGCTGTGTCTAACGCCTTGGCAATGACTTCATGATGAGCGAATTCACGGCCATTATCGGCAGTGATAGTGTGCACATATTGCTTGTAGGGCATCAATAATTCGATAGTCGCCTTAGTCACATCCTCTGCAGATTTTGACGCCACTTTCTTTATTAAGTAAAAACGGGGTTTTCGCTCTAAAATTGTCACGATTGAACCTGTTCCATGCTTTCCTAACACGGTATCGGTTTCCCAATCACTGTGGCATAGTTATTTTGGCCACCTAAATAGAGGTGATATTATTACCTCGTAAATGACTTTAGGTGAACACATGAGATCGATAACCCGAAAACATTTAGTGCTGAATTCAAACTTGAAGCAGCTCAATTAGTCCTCGATAACAACCATAGCATCATCGAAGCTGCAAAGACGATGAACGTGGGTAAATCCACCATGGATAAATGTGTAATGCAGTTAACACTAGAACGCCAGGGTGGCAAGCCAAAAGCATCTCCCATTACCCCCTGAACAAATTGAAATTCGTGAACTGAAAAAAATAGCTCGTCTTGAGGGGCATAATTTTATCCTAAAAAAGGCTACCGCTCTCTTGATGTCAGACTCGATGAACAATTTACGCTAATCAGCGCACTCAAGCAGAGCCACTCTATTCTCACAATTTGTAATGCATTCAAAGTGCATCGAAGTAACTATAAATATTGGCTAAAAAGAAAAGAACATATTGATGCAGACTTTACTATTTAATGCAGTGAAGTGAAGGCTGCGCATCGTATTAGTAATGGCTCTGCCGGTGCTCGAACGATAGCGCAATTAGTGACTAACAAAGGAATTAGTCTCAGTTGTTATCGATCACGTAATCTAATGAAAAAGCTTGGATTAGTCAGCTGCCAGCAGCCTAAGCATTCATACAGAAAGTTGCATAAGAGCATGTAGCGATCCCGAATACGCTTAATCAACAGTTTGCGGTTACTCAACCGGATCAAGTTTGGTGTGGCGATATGACGTATGTTTGGGTTGGTAATCGTTGGGCATATTTAGCGATGGTTCTAGACCTGTTTTCCCGTAAACCTGTTGGGTGGGCGTTGTCATTCTCGCCTGAGAGCGAGCTGACATGCAAAGCCTTGAAAATGGCATTTGAGTTAAGGGGGGAAACCTGAGAATGTGATTTATCATAGCGATCAAGATTCACATTACACAAGCTTGAAATTCAGACAATTATTATGGCGTCTTCAAATTGAGCAAAGTATGAGTCGTCGCGGGAATTGTTGGGATAACGCGCCAATGGAGCGTTTCTTTAAAAGTTTAAAATCTGAATGGGTACCCGCAAGTGGTTATGGGAGTTTTACAGAAGCAGACAAAGCGGTCACCAATTACATCACTGGATATTACAGTGAAACTAGACCCCATCAATATAATGGTGGGTTAACGCCAAATGAGTCAGAACGTTTATATTGGAATGACTCTAAAACCGTGGCCAATTTAACTTGACCACTACACTTAAATATATTGTAAACCTGTAAAATGGCTTACAAATTAACTCCGCCTCCCATCAGATTATTTAACGCCTCTAAAGCGATAGATTCCTCAGTTGTTAGCTCTTCCGTTTTGGAACAACGAGGATCCATTTTCTGTACAGCTCTAGTCATAACATGTGTTAAAGGCAGTGGGTCACATCCATGCCCAGTTTCACAAACAAAATCCCATTGAGACTCTGCTTTTACATGACATGCAAAACAATTTCCTCCAAATCTATTTTTAACATCTACAAAGCCTCTAGTTAAAATTTTTGAACCTTGCGGAGAAACATCAAGTTCAAAGAACTCCCAATCATTAGTAACGGGACTGAATCCTTCATCACGTTTAACCATAACTTCAGTTGGAACTAACTGTATAACACTTCCTACAGGATATATTTCACCTGAAGAGTTATTTGCGGCTTTAACGGTTAACTTTAAATCTTCTGGCCCTATAATATTATCGACATAAAAGTGCCTAATTGGCACCATGTCTCTAATGCAGCGGAAATCGGGAGTAACAGTTTTACTTTCTTCGGCAAATACTTGAGTACATGTTAATAGCATAAGGCACAGTACTGAGGCGTTTACATATTTCATTTTTTATAGCTCCACATCATTTTTAGATATTAATTTAGGTATCTGTACGAGATTAAAATATTAAATATAACTATTGAGTATAGGCAGCCTATAGCTTGAACTAAATATCTTACAATAATTCAGATAGTTAGAACTTGAGTTTATTAGATAAGGTTAGTTTTTATAAATCAATATGTAAACATTTGATTTATATAATTTAGTAAAATGAGATTTATGACGCGAGAAATGTAAACTTGTTTCATTCCTATGTTAGGGCTACCGCATTTAGGGTGTGATCGTGAGTGTTTTTGCTAATTCAAAGAGGATTTTCAAACA
>TARA_R110001583_G_scaffold110181_1_pt1 | contig 21929 bp, 31 predicted proteins | sample TARA_R110001583 | Tara Oceans TARA_R110001583 (sample SAMEA4398432) | marine metagenome | biome: Polar Biome; feature: [MES] marine water layer (ENVO:01000295) within the mesopelagic zone...; material: water (ENVO:00002006), including particulate matter (ENVO:01000060) such... | reverse complement strand
TAATCCCCCAGGCCTATATTTCTCAGAAAATTTTTAACCAAATTTTTCTTCAGCTCTATTTTAGCCGTTTTTTAGCTTTTGCTGCGGTTGCCAAAACCTTTACGATCATAGATTTTACATTAATAAGCCTTATAAATCAGTTTATTAGAGTATAAAGATTAAAGTAAAGCTTTACGGTTGATTTTTAGTTTTTTCTGGGTTAACTTTGCTAAGTTAATTAAGCTATTGGTTATGGTTTTAGTGTATTAGTAATATATTAGCTTATAATGATTAATTAACTGGGTTCTCAAGCCCAAGCTATACCTAAATAACAGATATACCCCTCTAGCAGGGGCTTTTTTATTCATTATATTTGCTTTATGGCTAGAGTAAAAAAATATCAGAACGGCGGTATAGGAGATCCTACCGACCCAAAGAAATCGGGAACCGCATCAGACACTTTAAACGTTGCAGCTCTTAAATCTGGTATTGCTCAAATAGAGAGTGGGGGAGGTCAAGAGATATTTATGATAAATCCTGATCCTAATAGTACAGCTACTGGACTATATGGTCAAAGGTTTAGTGAAATAGATGGTGAATATGAGGGTGGTAGAACGCAATTCTCTACAGACTTGCAGGCTCAGGAAGAATATATGAATAGAAGGATAGAAGAGGGTATTAACGCCCCTTCTTTAAGGCGTAATGCAATAGACCTTACAACAGAGTATAAAGATCAGTTAGGTAATAATTGGGACTTCACTTTAAATGAGGTTGCTGCGTTGAGCCATTTCTTAGGGAGGGGAGGAGCGAGAAAGTATTTCGCATCTATCCGTGATGGAGAAGACTATGTTGTTTCTGGCACTAATAAGACTCCAGAAGAGTATCTAAAGATATTTAGAGAGGGGGAATCAAAGGTTAAAAACTATGGTGGCTATGTAAGGCCTATTAAAAAAGGTGACAACGGTGTTACTGTTGATTACGAAACAGAAGATGAGGAGAAAAATGGTAGAGAGGGGGAAGACGAAATTTCTACAAGAGATAAAAGCGATTATATGGACGTATTAAGTACGTTAGGTGGATTGTTAAAAGAATATATTTCTGGTGAGGGAATTGGTTATGGTAAAATCGGTGATGATGATCCCAGGAGAATTATACAGCAACCTGGTAACCCTATTTCAAATATCGCAAGGCATACAAAAGGGGTTCTTTCTGAGGGGTTGAATAAGTATATACAGGAAAATATAAGGCCAGGCGATTATCCTGATACAAAAAAATTATTAACGGAACTTTTGTTTTCTGATTCTGAAGGAAAAATACCTTATAATTGGAAAAGCAATCCAGGGAAGTTGTGGGATGTGGATGGGAATTTAAATACAGGGGAGTTACCTGAAGTTGATAGAGACGATCCACTTGGATCAGATAATTCTGCCCGAGGATTTCTAAGTGATGAGCCTATATGGACTGACAGTGAAGGGGACCCAAATATAGATGAGGAAGCATACGCTATGGCTCTTGGTAGACCAATTAAAAATAAACATTTCCAAGTATCAGAACATACCCCATCGATAGGTCATGAAGAAGGAGATATATATTACAAAAGCCAAGCTTTTGATTGGACTCATTTGTTAAGACGTATGAAAGACAGCCCACTTGGTACAAAGCAAAGAATTTATAATGCAAAGTTTAATGAAGAAGCTTTAGGAGGAAAAGGGCAGGATCCTTATCAAAACTTTACTGCTCACGTTGGGGAAGATGAAAAAGGTACGTTTATATCATATTACGATAAATACGATTTTGCTAGTCCTGCTTTAAACAATATAATAGAAACGGGTGGTGGTCAAAAAATACAATTCTATGATAAAAAATATGTAAAAAGAAGCCCAGACGGCACATTAAGTTTTATAGATTCTGTAGAAGAAGATCCTACTTTAAGAGGTGAACGATTGCGAAAGGCTGGTGGTATTGTAAGGCCTATTAAAAGGGGGGATAATGGTATAACTACAGGTGAGGAAACTGAAGACCCGAAAGATGATGATGAGTATTCTGTATCTAACGAGGATATATATGACTATTTATCCAGTAAAAACGTAAACCTTAAGGGGAGAGAAATAGCTACAACTAGAATTATGCCTGGTAGAGGTGAATATTTTCATCATGCAGATGCCCCAGGAAAAAAGCATGATACGGTACTAGGCGTAAAGATGGGTAAAAGAGCAGAAGGTAAAGGTGAAGGATTTAGAAAACACGATCTTATGATACATTCTAGCAGAGCAGGTGATGAGGATGTAAGGATAGAAGAAGATATACATTCTATACAACCTCAAATAGGTACACTTATTAAAGGTATGGGTGGTATAAAAAGGAAGTTAGCCAGGATGTTAAAGAAGCAAGACTTTGCTTTCGACGAAGGTACTGGGGGTGAGAAATTTCAATCTTTAAGTGATCAAGAAAAATCAGACCTATATAAAGAAAATGTAGTTAATAAAAACTACGCACTTAAAGGATCTGGTAGTTCTAAAGAGTTTGAAGCTAAACTTATTTCTGATAAGATGCAAATGATAAATCAAGGGGTTATAGATCCTGGCAGTAAAGTAACAAAAGGTGACTTACAAGCTATCCAGCAATGGTATAAGAATCAAAAAGCTTCGGCTGGTTTCTTAAACCCATTATTTAAAAATATTGATGACTCCCCTAAATACACTAAACTTATTCTTCAAGCCCTTAATAAAGCATAATAAATGGATAAATATGATCTCGCTATTTTAGATATTATTGAAACTCATAGAACTAAAAATCAAAACCGTATAAAACTTACTGCTTTAGAAAGAAGTTTTTGGAAACATATTGAATCTGAAACTGCTTTAGATGTAGGGCAATCTAGAATAGGGGAAAGAATAACAAACCTTTATTTAGGCGGGCTTGTACAGAATAACAATGGGTATATATTAACCAAGAAAGGGAGAGAGCAACTATCGTTATAAATAATACCTTATATTTGTAAAAACATAATAAATTATGGCAACTTTAACAGTAACAATCCAAGAAGAGTTATTCATGAACGGCAAAGATGTAGGCTGTACTAACGTAGCTACCTTTGGTTGTACTGAAGTAGATCATCGTATAGTGACTATAACTAATACTGAAAAAACAATCCTATTATTCGGGGCTGCAGTTGAAGCGGGAACTATTAAAGATAACACTCTTGATTATTTAAGGATTACAAACTTAGATACATCTAACCCCGTTACTCTTAGAGTAAGAGATGCGTCTCAGGAATACATGGTGCAAATAAATTCAGGGGGGTCATTTATATTAACAGAAGATAAACTAGATGCTGATGCTACTGGTAGCGACGAGACTACATCTTTATCTCAAATAGACAGTATAAAAGCTATAGCTACTAGCTCTACTGCTTCTATTGAAATATTTGCAGTTTCAGCATAATGAAAACTATAAAAAAATATCAAGGTCTTTTAGATGCACCTAAAATGGATGAGGGTGGGCAAACCAACCCTATCAAGAAAGGTAGTAGAAGTGTAGATAGAAAAAAGTTAAGAGACATTAAGGGTAGGCAGTCTGCACCTATTGAAGCTCTATTAAGGCGTATAGCTATGAATCAGGAATTGAAAGAAGGTGAAAGTAAAGGCGATTCATCTGGATCTGAAGGTGTAGACTTTAATAGCGGATTAGAAGGGGAGTCTTGTAGAGAAGTAGATGGAAAAACAGTTTGCGGTGCTTATGGTTATGACCAAGGAGACGCAGCAGATTCAGGTTCTGGAGAAGATCGTGATAAAAAATCTATGGCTCTTATATTAGCAGATTTAATACAGGGGGGGAGAGACGCAAGGCAATCGAGTCTTAAGAATAGAATGAACAGGGTTGGTGAAAGAAGAGAGCTTTATTCTAAAGACAAACAGGTTGGTATGAGGAATCCATTTGCTAGAGCTAGGTATAAATCCTTACAAAGGAGAAAAGCTAGATCTGAAGGGAGAGAAGAAGCAGGAGAGGATATACAAAGGATTAAAGCATCTTTTTAATTGAAGAAGTTTTATTTCAATCCAATAAAAAAAAGAAGAGATCACGCCAAAGAAGCAGAGAAAATCCGATTAAATAAATTAAAGAATGAAACTAGAGGTAATAAGGTTCAACAAAGGAAAGGACTCTACTAACGGAATATTATTTGATATAACAGATGAAAGAAAATTTTTATGCTATACTCTCGAAGATGAAAATCGTACTAAAAAGGTGCAAGGAGAAACTTGTATCCCTGAAGGAGAATATTCAATCAGATTTAGAGATGTGGGTGGCTACCACTCCAAATACTCTAAAAGATTTTCTGATATACATATGGGGATGCTTGAAGTGTGTAACGTCCCAAATTTTAAGTATATTCTTTTACATTGTGGTAATACTGATGAGGATACTTCTGGGTGTTTATTACTTGGTGATTCGCAAGAAAACAACAGTATTAAAAAAGACGGTTTCATCGGTAACTCTACGCAAGCGTACAAAAGGGTCTACCCGAAAATCGCAAAAGAACTCAAAAAAAAAGAAAAAGTGACTATAACGTACAGAGACTTTGCAAAGTGTTTAATCCTTTCGCAGATGGATGTGAATAAATGTTGTGGACAATGTTAGGGTTGTCAGGCACAGTATCGTCAGGTTCAACACTGGAGTCTTTGTATAGTATAACTTTTGATGGGACTGATGATTATGTAGATACAGGAGCTACTTTTAATACCACTTTTGTTGGTAGTTTTACTATTTCTATGTGGGTAAAGCCAGATGATGGACAAGGTGCCGTAAATTATTTATTTGGATCTGCAAATAATGGTACTAACGATGCAATAAGATCTTTAATAAGAGACACTGGTAAAATTCATTTTGTTTTTAAAGCACACGATGGTCAAGAACTTAATTTAGACACGGATGCTGCTCATTTTGATAATGGGGTTCAAACTAGCTGGACTCACTTAGCATTCGTAGTCACTATTACTGGGACAGGAGCAGATAAAACAACAGCATTGGTATATGTAAATGGATCGTCAGTGGCTTTTACTTATACCCCACAAGATTTAGTAGCTTCAAAACATTTACAGTGGGAGACTGATCAGAATTTATCTATTGGAGCTTATAATAATAATGGTACAACAAACACAAACCCACTTGAGGGAAAAATTGACGAAGTTTCTATATGGAATGTGTCTTTAGACGCAAACAATGTAGCAGCTATATACAATAGCGGTAGACCGACTAATCTAGCTCTCAATAGCGGCAATTACAATCAGTCATCTGCGTTACAGGCGTATTATAGGATGGGGAATGGAACGTTTGACGATAAAGCAAACGGAGTAGTTCACGATCAGAATACATCTAATATAGTTTATGACGGTGATTTCCCTAACGCGGATAACTGGACAATAGATGGCGGCAATGCTGAAATATCAAATGGTAAACTAAATTTTGACGATGCTGATCAAAATGCTACAAGTGTTAAAAATGAGAATAAAGTTGTATCTGGAAAAACTTATTTAGTTAATTATACTATTTCTGACTATGTTGCAGGTTCATTAAAAATACGATTAGGTAGTGAGTTTGGTTCTACAAGAAGTTCAAACGGAACTTTTAGTGACTCTATAGTTTCAAATGGTACATTAATAAGGATTTATTCAGCAAGTAATGGTACTACCCTATCAATAGATAATATCTCAATTACAGAGGTAGGTGGTGGACATGGGTTTGGGAGCGAAATATTTGCTAACGGTTGGGATACTTTAAACCTAGCTTCGCCAGCCGTTAACTCGAATGGTCGAATAACTGTTGAAACGAATCATAGCGGTCTTCTGCACAAGATAGATCACGTTTCGGATGGAGATGTCTACAAAGTTGTTATGGATTTAGAAACTTATACTGGAGGCACAATCTATGTAGGTGGAACTAATGTAACACCAACTTTAGGCCTAAACACATACTATATAAGATCAGCAGGAGCTAATACTGGTTTTGGTATAAATAATCCCAATAACTTTATAGCCTCTAATCTTTCGGTAAAAAAACTAAACGGTATCCCAGCTTTAACATCTGGTGGGTTAACATTTAGTTCTGATACACCTTAATAAAAACAATTATGGATACTACATACGTAATACTAAATACAACAGAGGTAAAGGATGAAGATGGTGAAGTCCTTATAGATTTTTCTCAGCTATCTAACCGTAATGCTGATATGTTACGCTACAGCACAGATGGGAGCAAAGCTTTAGTTAAGTACAGAGGAGATCAACCATCGTTTTTAAACGGGAAGACAACGTACACGCACGCAGAGATAATGGTTGTGTTGAGAGATCCTGATGGGGCTTGGCATTCTGAATCTGACTAACTCTCTAAATCATTATAAAATCTTTGAACAAGTAATCTAGCTTTTTGAGTTATAGCATATCTAACTCTATAGTTATATTTTGTTTCGTCTCTAAATATATGATCTTCATAAGTGTCAGATGGAGTTAGTTTATCAAAGTGTTTATATATATATCCGACTTTAGATAAAGGCCATACATATCTTTTACCTATATTTGATTTGCTGGTTTGAAAATCCTTACTTGCATAATCTAATGTAAAAAACTGTAAATCGTATCCCCATAACAAAAACTCTAATTTAGAAAAATCCATTTCTAACTTTTTAGCATATTGATTCTTGATAACTTTTAAGTTTTTAAGATAATTCTTTTTAATGTATATTCTATCTTGTTTGGCGAAGTCTCGAAATAGACGTTCTTTAGGAATTCTACTTTTAGGCATTTGTATTAAATTTGTATTAAAGCAAAACTATGAAAAAAGATTTCGAATTTTTATTACATATGCAAAGACTTATGTTTGAAGCTGAAGCTTTAGCAACTCAATTTGGAGTTAAAGATAGATTTTTATCTATTATGATGGCAGGATTATTACCAGAAGAAGATGATAGCTCTATAGATAAAACAAAATTTCAGGCTATATATAGCTACAATATAGATGATATTGAGGAATTAGATGAAATACAAGAATTTATATATCATACATACTATATGCAAGAAAAAGACGAATTAAATCAAAATGATTTAAATAATCTTTTAGGTGACAACATGATAGATTTAGAAGATTAAATATAATGGAAGGAATTATTAGAAAGATTATTATCGGGAAAGACCCGAAAGATGCTATGGCTTATTATATAGGTATGAGAGCTGGAACAGGAGTAGTTAGCACTATAGTTCAAGATGACGGTTATTTACATAGATATGGGAAAAATAGATATTTAGTGTATTTAGAAGATGAAGATAAGTCTCAAACTTTATGGAAGGCTATAGATAATATGCCATGTATGTTAGAATTTGATTGTAATTTTTAATGGTAAGAACAGAACAATATACTTCAGGGGGTGAATTTAAATTACCTAATGGAACTAATTATGTAGGGGCTTATCACGTTCATGTTGTTCGTGGGGCTATGGTAGGAGCTTACCATAAAGAAACACCTCATGATAGATTAACTCCATCCAATAATAGAGTAAGACGGCTTATTCAAAATATAATACAACAGCTTCAATTAGAAAATTCCTCTTCTAAAAGAAGCACAGGTAGTTCTGGTAGTTCAGGATATTAATTAAATGAAACCAACTAAAAGTAAAGGTCTTGGAGATACAGTAGCTAAGATTACAAATGCTACAGGTCTTAATAAATTAGCGCCTAAAGATTGCGGGTGTAAAAAACGACAATCTAAATTAAATAAAATATTCCCTTATAAAAAATGAAAACCTTAAACTTATTTATCGTTGAATTAGAAAAAACAATAAACGATACAATTACAACAAGTGGAGGATTAGAACTTTATGTAGATAACAGATTTAATGAATTTGAACATAGAATTACAGAAGGTCCTGTTGTATGTGCTCCATCTAAGTTTGAGACTGGGGTAAAAAAGGGGGATACTATTTATTTCCATCATTTAGTTGTTATTAATGAAGGGCAGATTTTAACTGGAAATGATAATCATTACTTGATAAGGTATGATGATAATCAAACTATAAATAATCAAGCTATAGCATATAAGTGTCAAGATACTAAAGAAGTAAGGCCTCTTGCTGGATGGTCTCTTTTAAAACCAGTAGAACAAGAAGCGGAAGTGGTTTCTGATATTATAGAAGTAATAAATACGGAAAACGAAAAACTTCCAACTAGAGCTGAAGTTGCATTTGATGCGCCTTGGTTAGAAGAACTTGGAGTAAAAAAAGGGGATATAGTAGGTTTTAAAAAGAATAGAGATTATCGTATAAAAATAGATGGGGAAGAATATTACCGTACTCGTTCAGAAGACTTGATGTATAAATTAAATTAAAATGTTTAACAAAGTAGAATTATGGGAAGAACTTGAAGCTAATAAATGTTTTTTAGCTAACGGATTTAATAACGCTATAGTTGGTATAAGTTATGGGGCAGAACCTAAAACAGTTTATAGCGTTCACAAAATAATTGAAATTCTTATAGAAGAAGATGGTATGGAGTGGGAAGAAGCGATAGAGCATTTCTCTTACAATATAGGTGGAGCTTATATAGGTGAAAAAACACCAATTTTTATCTATGATTTAGATGAGCAAGAGTAAGTTTACTACTATATCTGCCTCTCAAAGGCTTATGAGAAGTATGGAACAGGCTATAGATAATATGATTGAAGAAATCAAAAAACCTGTTGATCCTGAAATTAACGGTTCGGCTCGCAAAGCAGAACTTCAGTCTATTAAACAGACAGCTACCGACTGTAAAGAACTTATTATAGAAAGGCAGCGTTTAGAGCAAATGGTTAAAGATCTTAAAACTAGTGGGCAAATAGATGAGGCTAAAGATTATACTGGAGGATTTGCTGAAAGGTTTTCTAAATAATGGCTTATAAAAGCAAAAAAGATCAAGCTGCTGCATCAAAGCGTCATTATGAGGCTAATAAAGGAAAAATAAAAGCTAGGTCTAAAAAGCGAAATATTAGACAAAGAGATATAAATAAAAAATACGTAAAAGATATAAAAAAAGAATCTAGTTGTATAGATTGCGGTGAATCAAATTATCTTGTTTTAGATTTCGATCACACAGGAAATGATAAATATAAATGTATATCTAATATGGTTTATGAGTCTTACAGTATAGAAACTATACAAAAAGAAATAAATAAATGTGAGGTTAGATGTTCTAACTGTCATAGAATAATTACATATAATAGAAGAAATGAAAAGTAAAATTGGTTATTTAGTTGTAGTTTTGTTTTGGAGTTTAACAATAGGGCTTCTTAGTTCTTGCACATCTTACAAACAACACTATAGGATTCAAAAAAGTGATTATAGTCAATGCTGGTGTATTGACCCTTGGGTTGGAGCTGCTGAATGGTGCTGTTCTGGTTACCCTCCAAAACACATGAATCCTTACAATCATAGAAAAGGATTTATAAAAGCAAAATTTTAATAAAATGTCAAAGTATATATGCAATTGTTTAGATCACGAAGAAGAGATTAGCAAAGTAACAATGAGTTTTAAAGATGGTAAATTAGTAAGTTCTGCTCAATGTCCATGTGGACAAACTATGGAGCCTTCTACCCCTAAAACAGGATTCCCTTCTTTAGGAAGAATGAATAAAAGTGGTAGTAGCTACTAATGTCTGTATTACTTAATATAGAAAAATATGAAGAACCAGCTGTTAAAATTTGTCCCAACAGTACGGAGGGTGAGATTATTGAACTCGGTGGGTTACTCATTTGCCTTCCGAAAAGGCCGCCTAAAAAAGAAATTTTTGGATATAAAGAATCAAACTCTATGCAAGTGTGGAGAAGGATACCTATGCCAAAGGAACTGTCTCGTATTAAATCTATGGATGAGTGGGCGGAAATGCCACGGGAGTTTAGAGAGAGGTTTCATCCATATATCGAGGAAGAGTTTAGGCGTAGGCGTGAGGGTTTTTGGTTTTATAACAACGGTGCAGATACATATATTACGGGGAGGCATTACATGATGCTTCAATGGACTAAAATGGATGTTGGTTACCCTTATTTTTTAAACTTTCAACGTGATATATTTTTACATATGGCTGCTTGTGAAGCTGATCCACGATGTATTGGTCAGTTATATACTAAGTGCCGTCGTTCTGGATATACTAACATTTGTTCTTCTGTACTTGTCGATGAAGCTACACAAGTAAAAGATAAACTTTTAGGTATACAATCTAAAACTGGTAAGGACGCACAAGAAAATATATTTATGAAGAAGGTAGTTTATATGTTTAGACACTATCCATTCTTTTTTAAACCTATACAAGATGGTACTACTAACCCACGTATGGAGTTAGCTTTTAGAGAGCCGTCAAAACGAATAACCAAAAAGAATAAAACTTCACAAACAGGAGAAGCTCTTAACACGGTTATAAATTGGAAAAACACAACTAATAATGCATACGATGGTGAAAAACTACACATATTGTATTTAGATGAAGCAGGAAAATGGGAAAAACCTACAGACATAAGAGACGCTTGGAGGATTCAGAGGACTTGTTTGATCGTCGGAAAAAAAATCATCGGAAAAGCTCTGGTCGGAAGCACAGTAAATCCAATGAACAAAGGGGGGAAAGAATACAAAAGTTTATGGGAGGATTCAGATCCTCTACAGAGGAATGCGAATGGGAGGACTAAAACAGGATTATATAGATTATTTATTTCAGCAGTAGACTCCCTGGAAGGATTTTTTGATATATATGGTAATCCAGTTGTTAATGATTTGGAAGAAAGTTTAGAGGGGATTGATGGGGATATGATATATTCTGGCGCAAGAACATATTTAAAAAATGAGAGGTCTGCATTAAAAGACAATGCATCAGAAATGAATGAGGTGATACGTCAATTTCCTTTTACCTCAGATGAAGCTTTTAGGGATAGTATAGAAGGGAGTGTTTTTAATATAGGTAAGATATATGAGCAGATAGAACATAATGATGAGTTATTTCCAAACCCTGTAGTTTCTGGAAACTTTATATGGAGAGGTGGAGAAAAAGATACTGAAGTCGTATTTAGTCCAGATGTTAATGGAAGATTTAGAATATCATGGATGCCTCCAGAAGAATTAAGAAATAAAAAAGCCTTTAATAGATCTAAAAGAATTGCCCCTAATATAAATTTAGGTTGTGGAGGTGTAGACTCTTACGATCTTGACGCGACTGTAGATGGAAGAGGATCTAAAGGTGCTTTACATCTATATAATAAATTCCATATGGAATACCCTTCTAATATGTTTGTTTTAGAATATGCTTCTAGGCCACCGCTTGCTAAAATATTTTATGAAGATGTATTAATGGCTGCTGTATTTTATGGGTATCCTATATTAATTGAGAACAATAAGTACGGTATAGCAAGATATTTTGAATCAAGGGGTTACGATGGTTATCTAATGGACAGACCTAAACATTTAAAGACTGGTACTGCAAAAGTAAAAGTAAAAACTAAAGGTATACCATCCAATTCTCAAGATATAATACAAGCACATGCACATGCTATTGAGGCGTATATACATAATCACGTTGGGTTAAATACGGAAACGGGTGAAGCTGGAAATATGTATTTTAATAAAACCCTTGAAGATTGGATAGGATATAAAATAGACAATAGAACTAAGTTTGACCTTACTATTAGTTCGGGTTTAGCTTTACTTGCAGCGCAGAAGGTTAAGAAAAAGAAAATCAGTAACTTTGATGAAAGTAAATTTTTTAGGCGATACAAAGTCATCGGCTAATTTCCTATATTTGCAGATATATGCTTACATGAATGAAAAATTATAGCGGCTCAAAAAATTTTCCAGATCCTTTATCGCCTCAAGATAAGAAAGAATCTAAAGCATATGGATTGCAATATGCAAAGGCTATTGAATCTCAATGGGGTAGGAAAGCTGATAATTCATCTCTTTTTTCTAAGAGATATGAAACCTTTACAAAAAATAAAGAGTACGCTACTGGCGTACAGGATACAAATATATATAAAAGATTATTAAATAATCTTGATCCAAATACTGGAGATGGGAGTTTAATGAACTTAGATTTCACTCCTGTCCCAATTTTGCCGAAATTTGTCCGTATAGTAGTAAATAAAATATTAGGTAGAAATTTATATCCTAATTTAGAAGCTGTAGACCCATTATCTTCTTCAGAAAAAAATAGAGATAAAAAACGTATAGAGATACAAGTTGCTTTAAAGAAGCAGCTTATGGCTTTTAAAGAGAAAACTGGGGCCACAATTGGTATGGATCCTGAAACAATCCCAGATAATGAAGCAGAAGCAGAAATATTTATTGGTGAGAATGTAAAAAGTGATGCAGAAATATCAGCTCAGATAGCTACAGATATGACTTTATCATGGAACAGTTTTGAAGATAATGTATTTCGCAGGTGTGTAAATGATTTAGCTACCAATGGTATGGCTGTAGTTAAAAGATCTAATGACCCTAACTATGGTATTAAAACCAATTATGTAGCCCCAGAGGACTTTATACATAGCCAGACAGACGATCCTAGTTTTGATGACATTACTTACGCTGGTCATATAAAAAGTATGCCTATTCAAGAATTAAAAAGAATATCTAGTTCTGAATTAGAGGAAGAAGACTTTGCAAAGATTGCAAAAAAGGTCAGGGGTAAAGATGGGACTAGTCATAGATTTGATGATAGATTAGGCAAGAATGTATACGACTATGACGAATATATGGTTGATGTTTTAGAATTTGAATTTTTATCTACAGACTGTATGTTTTTTGAAGAAAAAGAAAATCAGTTTGGTAATAGAAATTTTTTCTATGAGGGATTTGATTATAAAGAAAAGGCTGGTAGTGTTTATGAGAGGAAACCTCATAAGATGGAAATTGTAAATGTATATAAAGGATATTATATTTTAGGTACAGACTATTTATTTAGTTATGGAAGGATGCATAACGTACCTAAAAATGTTTATGATATTAGCAAAGCTAATTTATCATACTCTGTTATAGCAACAAACTTAACAGACATGATGCCTAAATCTATGGTTAATGGCTGTATAGGTTTTGCTGATATGCTACAACTAACACATTTAAAAATTCAGCAATCTATTGCTAAAGCAAAACCAGATGGATTAATTATAGATATAGAGGGTTTAGAAAATGTTCAGTTAGGTAAAAGTGGCGAACTTCAACCTCTCGATCTTCATGATATATATGAGCAAACTGGTGTATTTTATTATAGAAGTAAAAACCCAGAAGGGGGATTTCAAAATCCACCAATAAGAGAGATAGGTAATAGTATAAGAAATATTAATGAGCTTATAGGATTATATAATCATTATTTAAGAATGATTCGTGATGCTACAGGTATCAATGAGGTTGTCGATGCAAGTACTCCTAAGTCAGAAGCCTTAGTAGGGGTTAGAGAGCAAGCTATAGCTGCATCTAATAACGCAACATATGATATTACTAATGCTTCTATGATATTGTATAAAAAGGTGTGTTCTGATATTGTTAAGTGTTTGCAAATACTTCCAGAGGAATCTATTATAATGGAAGTGTATAAGAATGCTATAGGGACAACTAATATGAATATCTTGACTAGTTTTTCTAAGTTACCCATGTATAACTTTGGGGTCCAGGTCCAAAAAGATATGGACGAAAAAGATCAAGCTTATTTAGAACAAAGCATACAAATATCTTTAGGTCAGAAAGAAATAGATCTAGAGGACGCTATGGCTATAAGAGAATTAAAAGATGTAAATCAAGCGGAAAGACTTCTTGTTGTTCGAAGGAAAAAAAGAAAAGAAGAACAACAAGCTATGCTTATGCAACAGCAACAAATGCAATCTCAAATGGCACAACAAGCAAAAGCTATGGAGATGCAGATGGAGGGGCAAAAAATGCAAGCTGAAGCGCAAATTGAAGCGCAAAAGATGCAGCTTGAAGCTCAATTAGAAGCCCAGCTTTCAGCTATGAAACATGAGTTTAACAAAGAAATAGAGACTATAAAAGCTAAAGCAACTTTAGGTTTCAAAGAAACAGATGAAGAATTTAAAGAAAAGCTTGAAGTTCTTAAAGAGGATAGAAAAGATGAAAGAGTAGAAAAGCAAGCTGTAGAACAGTCTAAACTTATTTCTCAAAGAAAAGGAAATAGAACCGAATTGAAAAATGAGCAAGAAAATCCAATGAGAAATATTTTAAACATGAGCAATGTCCAATAAAGTTAATTTAGATACTTCAGAACAGTTAGACATAACTTGTCGTCAAGGAGATACCTTTAACCTTACATTAACCCTAAAGGATTCTTCAGGTAATGCATTAGCGTTATCTACTGATAGTTATGAATTTGTAATGCAAGTTTGGAGCACGTCTAAAAGAAATGGCGCTCCTTTAATAGCTAGTATAAATAGGGGTTTAAAAGGTCAAAATTTAAAAACAATAGAAATTCCTGGTTCTGCATATTTTGAAGAATTTGTTGTTGATAATAGCGGCAATGTAACTATTAAAGCTTCAGCAACTACAATGAGATCTGTTCCTGCAGGAAGACACCTTTATGACCTTCAATATATATTACCTACAACTTCTGGAGTGGATACTCATACAACAGTATTAAGGGGAACCTTTACTATTAATGAGGATGTCACTAAAATGAGAAAAAGGTAAATGAGTGTAGATGTAACAACTAGTAGCGGGAACACTATTGATGTTTCTGTAAATGGAAGTAATACCGTTAGTTTGACTCAAACGTCAACTAGTCTATCTGTATCTACACCTACTGTATCTACTATTACTGTTACAGAAAAAGGTCCTAAAGGGGATACAGGTGCTACGGGGGCTACAGGTGCTACAGGATCTACAGGTGCTACAGGTGCAGAAGGACCTACTTACTCTGTTTCTTGTGTAGATGGAGATAATTCTGACGAAGAAAAAATAAGACTAACAGGCAGTGACTCATCTACAGACGATGTTGTACTTGAGGCTGGCACTGGTTTAAGCATAGCTAGATCAAGCGATAAAATTACATTTGCTAATACGGTTACAGATACAAACACACAAAATACTACAACGCTTTCTTTTGTTGATAGCTCTGATGACATTCTTTTAAGGAATACAACTGGTGGGGCTGGATCAGGGACAGATGATATAAAATTTGTAGCTGGGACTAATGTTACCCTTACTCATACAGACGCTGATAATATAACAATAGCTTCTGCAGATACTAATACTCAACTATCTACTGAGCAAGTTCAAGATATTGCAGGGCCTTTAGTTGCTACTGGTGGAACTAAAACTAATATTGCGGTAACGTATGATGATACTAACGGTAATATGGATTTTGTTGTGGCTTCAGACTTAAATACTACAGGTACTGCAGGTGGATTATCATCCACTCTTGCTGTTGGAAGTGGCGGTACTGGATTAACAACTGTTGCATCAAATACAATACTAACAGGAAACGGTACGAGCGCTTTAACTTCACAGGCTAATCTTCAATTTGGAAACAGTCGTTTAACTATTGGTGATAACTCAGAAGACATTCAGCCATACATAAGAATGCTTAATGATGAAAATACATTAGAGTTTGGTATAGCTAATGGAACTAGTGATTTTGTGCCTGGGTCAGTTGATGGTGATGTTGTTTTAAACTCTTTTGGTGATCACAACGTTATTATAGCTCAAAGTGATGTTGCCGCCTTAACAATAGACACAAATGGTGATTCTAATTTTAACCGCAGGTTTACAGTTACTGGGGATACAGACGGAACGTATGAAGGTGATGTGGTATATTTTGGTGGAACGACATCTATGACAACAGGTGCTTTATATCATTACAAGTCAGATGGTACGTGGGAGCTGGCAGATGCAGATGCAGTTGCTACATGTGATGGATTGCTGGCTATAGCTTTAGGTGCAGCGTCGGATACAAATGGAATGCTTCTTAGAGGAATGGTAACTGTAGATCACGACACTGGAGCTGTAGGTGATGTGCTTTTTGTTTCCACTACAGCTGGAGATATTACAGCTACCGCACCGTCAGGAAATAATGATATTGTAAGGGTTGTAGGTTATTGTTTACACGCATCTAATGGTCAGATTTGGTTTAACCCAGACGGGGCATTTGTTGAAGTAACAGCATAATGCCTACAATAAACGTAAATAGGCAAGGATTAGGTACTGGAAGCGATAGCGGAGCCTTTGCAACCGCTAGGTCAAATGCTGCGTCATCTGTTACAGATGGTATCACAGGTGAAGGTGATGTTCAATATTTTAACACCGCAAGAACTAAAAGATTTAAAAGAGTTTTTTTACATTTTGATACAAGCGGAATAACGGGAACTTTAAGTGCAGCACACATAGATATTAATGGGGGTAGCGCATCTGATGGTGATCCTAATGATACTATAATGATAAAAAGTACTGCTTTTAATGGGGATGGAGGTACAGCTTTAGCTACTGCGGATCATTTTAGTTCTTTGGATTATAGTACAGCATATTCTAGTGAGCTAACTACATGGTCAACAGGAAATAACGAGTACACCTTAACAGCAGCAGCTTTAGCTGATATAAAAGACAACGACCACTTTACTTTAGCTATAGTAGACAAGGATAATGATTATGATAATTCAGACACTACAGCAACTGCTGATATTACTATAGATTTTGACGTAACAATAACTTTAGATTATACTCTTTCTGGATATACACATGATGTAAATTTTGTTGCAGCAGCTAACATAGGTAAAGTAAATACAGTAGCTACAGCAAGTATAGGTAAAATGAATACAGTAGATTAAAAAATAAAATATATATGTCATATTTAACAAACAAAACAACTAAAAAAAGAATAGATAATCTTTTACATAAAAATGCTATATATCAATGCGCTAATACATGTATTACAAATAGTAAGACTAAAAGGGAGCAAATTAATAGGCATTGTAGAGTTAGTTTTTTAAACGTAATAAAAGATATCGATATAGATTTTTATAAACAAATAACATTAGGATCATAATATGGCAAAAGTTTTAAAAAAGAAAAAGAAATTAAAGATCTCTAATAAAAAAGTATCTGTTAATCCTCCAAAAGGTTATCATTGGATGGAAGAGCAAGGAAGATATTATTTAATGGAAGGTGATTATAAACCACATCCAGGAGCTGTAAAAAAGGCTTTATTTAAAATAGCTACTCATAGTAAGACCGAAAAATAAGACAAAGAAATAATAACTATATTTGCATAAACAACTATAAACTATGGCAACGACTACAGCAACAATTACACTTAATAGTCCTGATATTACTGGGGATCCTTTAAGTTTGACTAAAATGTCAACTTTAACAAAGGCTGGTACAGCTACTGGTTTAGATCAATTTACTGGCATTACTACTGTTATATATGCTGCTACTCAAACAGCCACTAATATTGTAGCTGCATCTGCTTACGCTGATACTAGTACATCTCATAAAGTATATATTAAAAACTCTGCAACTGGAGTTAGTGATTTTATTACAGTAGAGCTTGGTGGTAGTAATGTGTTTATGGGGAGGCTTTATCCTGGGGATTGGTGTTTCTTTCCTTATGACGGAACTTTAGATGTAGATATAGATACTAGTGCTGCAGGCATGAAAGTTGAATATGGAGTTTTTTCACAATCAGCAGCATCATAATAATATAAACTATGGCAACAACTACAGCAACATTAACTTTAAATAGTTCAGACATTACGGGTCACAGTTTTAACATGACTCAAACTTCTACGCTAACTAAAGCTGGTAATTCATCTGGTTTAGATGAATTCACTGGTATTACTAGTAGGATTTATTCTGCAGCACAAACTGATACGGTTATTGTAGCAGATAGTATTTATGCCGACACTACAGTTGCTCATAAAGTTTATATTAGAAATACAAGCACAGGAACAAGTGATTATATTCTTGTAGAATTAGAAGGAAACGTAATTATCGGTAGGCTTTATCCTGGGGATTGGATGTTAATACCTTATGGTGGCACTCTTGATATTCAAGTAACTACTGTTGCTACAGGAGTGACTATTGAATATGCTGTTTTTTCTCAATCTACAGCATCATAATATATAGAGAATGGCAACAACAACTGCAACAATTACAATATCTAGTTCTGATCTAACCAGTAACGCTCTTAGTTTATCTACGTCATCTACATTGACAAAAGCTGGGACAACAACTGGTATGACAGATACTACTGGTTTAGCTAGAAGGACTACATCTTATGCTAGTTCAGGAGTTATTGATACTACTGTACTTTATAGAGCTGACGACTATACTGATAATAAAGCTAATAAAGTATATATAAAAAACACATCATCAACTGCTTCAGAATATTTTACTGTTTATCTAACTGCAGATAGAGCTGGTGAAACTCATTCTGATGTTGATGGATTAACTGAAATAGGTAGACTATATGCAGGAGATTGGACCTTTTTTCCTTGGAGCGCTGCAGGAGGAACTAAAGAAGCCTTTACAGTAACTTTTGCAAATACATGGGCGGCAGCTGATACTTTTACGTTTGACGGTGTAACAGTAATAGCCGCTGGATCTGGGTTAAATGAGATGGCGGCAGCAGTAGATGATGCACAATTTCCTAATTGGACTACTTCAGCGTCTAGCGCTGTAGTTACATTTACTTCTAGATATTCTAGAGCTGACTTAGAGATTGACACTACTGAGGCGGTTACAGTTACAGCTGGAGATGGAACGGGGGCGGTAGCAACTACTGTTACTGGAACCAAGTCTATATCAGATATATATATTAAACCTAGTGTTCATACTAATATGACATTAGAACATATGCTAATTTACGAATAATGGCAACACTTAGAGCAACTTTAACATTAAGCAGTGCTGCAGTTTTAGCTAGCCCAGTTAATATATCTACAGAATTTAATTCACTTATTGATTCTGGAAGCCTTATAAAGGCAAAGGTAAAAGGGACTGCTGTAGACACTAACGATATGATCGTATATTTAGCCAATGATAAAACTGAAAGGGCTTATCTATATATAAAAAATACTGAGGTTGAATTAGAAAACTATATATACTTACGTAACGAAACTGAAAGCGATTCAGCTTTCGCTGCTAAAATCGGTGGGGGAGAATTTGCTTTTATCCCTTTATCTCCAGATAAAACTTATGCTGTACATGCAACAAGGATAGATTCTTTAGTTGAGTACGGTGTATTTGGAAACGACAATTCTTCTGTAATCTTCGGAGGTTCAGGAACATAATAATATAAAAACATGGCAACATTAGCAAATAAAGGTGAAGCAAATCAAATGGCTTTTGGACAGCACGGTTGTGTCTTCATTGATGATGATGATCATATATTCATCCCACCAGATGGTAAAGTAGTTGTTTCTATCCAGTGTTTAGGTGATACCGCATTTGATTTACTTGTAGCTGAAGATCCTAATAGATTTTTTAATACTGCAAGCGCAGCTCATGCGGTTGCAAACGATACTGTTAGTACTGGAGTTACAAATGGCACATTTATAGATATGGATGGTACTGTAACAGCTTCTGTTGGTGACTCTATGTATTTAGCATCTACTGGAGCTTTTATTGCAAAAGTAAAAGCGGTGGGAACTGACTCAAGTGGAAGCGCTGATGATTCTGCAATTGAATTAGATAGACTTTGTACAGTAACAGCAGCCGCCCATGCTTTTACAAATGCAGATCAAGGATCAGGGGGGCATACAGTAGCAACTGCAAATATATTTCCAAAAGGAATGACTATTTATGGTAGATGGACTGTTGTTAGCTTATCTGCTGATCAAAACTTAGATGGAGCTATACTGTATTTAGGACCAGGTAATTATCACCCAGAATAATAATATAATTAAAATATAATGGAAGAAAATAAAGAAAGTATTGGAGGTTTCGAAGTATTCGATTCTCCAGAGGCGCTTTCTGCATCTATGACTGCAGAACCGCCACAAACAGAAACAATGACAGAGGAGGCTCCCCAACAGGAGTCTCAAGTAGTTTCTGAACCTATGCAAGAAGAGGCGACTCCTCAAGTTGAATCTCAACCTCAAGAGCAACCTCAAGAGCAGCAAGTAGAAACTTCACCAGAACAAACTCCAGATCAAACGGAGCAAGTGTCTGAGGAGCCACAACTTGAAACTCAACCAGTAAAAATTATTAAGCAGAGTGAATCTGCTGAAACGAATTATACTGATAATCAGATCGAAGAAGCGGTTATTTCTTACCTCAGCGAGAAGCTTGATAGGGAGGTAACATCTTTAGACGATCTATTATCATCACAAAAACCCGCTGACGAAAGGGTAGAAGCTATAGCTAATTTTGTTTCTGAGACTGGAAGGTCTCCACAAGAATGGTTTACTTATCAGTCACTGAATACATCTGAGATGGATGATTCGACTTTAGTAAAAGTAGACATGGCTATACAATATCCTAATCTTAATGCTAGCGAGGTTAACACTCTTATTCAGAGCAAGTACAAGTTAAATCCAGACAAGTACTCTGAAGATGAAGTTAAAATAGGAAACCTTCAAATGAAGGTCGATGCAGCAAACGCTAAGAAGCAGATAGAAGAGCAACGCATGAGATATGCAGCTCCTGCGCCAAAGCAAGAAGCAGCGGAGCCTGAAGGCTTTATTAATGAAGAGTGGATCTCTAAAATGAGACAAGAGGCCAATGATTTAACTGGGTTAGAATTTGATCTAGGTAATGACAAGACCTTTACTTTCGGACTGGATGACCGATACAAACAAGAACTCGTGAATAAGAATGCTCGTCTTGATGAGTATTTTGATTCATACGTTCGAAATGATGGAAGTTGGGATTTTGATACATTAAACTCACATCGTGCTATTGTTGACAATATCGATGCTATTATCTCGTCTACTTATAGACAGGGTCTTAGTGACGGTCAAAAAAATGTAGTACAGAATGCGTCTAATATTCAAGCTCAAGTTCCTAATCAGAGCGCTCAAAATGATAATAATCCGTTAGCGGATCAATTAAAGAATATCATGGGTAGGGGCTCTAATAAACTTACTTTTAAAATCTAAAATATTAAGAAAATATGGCTACAACTGCTAGTGCGGCTGCTGGTTTAGATAACGCTACTGCGAATCTAAGACTAACGCCCGAAACTTATACAACTATAGGTACTCTGCTCAAGGCTAACAAAGACTTTGTTATCCCTGAATTAGTAGAATCTTATGGTGATCAAGGAATCACTGGATTCCTTAAATTAACAGGTGCTGTGATAAACGGAGGAACTTCTGACCAAGTTGATTGGTACGAAGGAGGTCGTCGTCACCGTCTTGTAACAGGAACTACAGGTTCTGTGTCTAGTGATCAAGTTACTTTAACTGTTTCTACTGATTCAGAGGGACAACCAATTGGTCCTAACGATGTTGTTATGGATTCCGCTGATGGTAGACGTTACATTGTTATTGATGTTACTGGAACACCTACTGGTACAACTGCTATGCAACTTGCTACTCTAGATGGAGCAGCATCTGCAAATAATTCAACTTCTAGATCATTTATTGTCTTAGGCAATATATACGGACAGGGAACTGAGCAACCAGCTCACTTCACTGATGCTGACTTAGTTAAGCGTCAAAACCCGTTTATGATTGTTAAGGACCGTTACCAAGTAAATGGTTCTCAAGCAACTAATATCGGTTGGGTAAATGTTGGTGGTGGAGAATACCGCTGGTTTATGTACGGTGAGCAAGAAGCTCGTGCTCGTTTTGAGGACCGTCGTGAAATGATGATGCTATTTGCTGAAACAGGAAACGATGACGACTGGACTAATGTAACTTCTGCTACATACGATGGTGAGGCTCAGGAATCTGGAGTTGGTTCAGAAGGATATGTTTCTGCTGTTGAAAGCAGAGGTATCGT
>TARA_R110001583_G_scaffold185045_2_pt1 | contig 21939 bp, 17 predicted proteins | sample TARA_R110001583 | Tara Oceans TARA_R110001583 (sample SAMEA4398432) | marine metagenome | biome: Polar Biome; feature: [MES] marine water layer (ENVO:01000295) within the mesopelagic zone...; material: water (ENVO:00002006), including particulate matter (ENVO:01000060) such... | reverse complement strand
GCGGGCGGCACAGGCCATGGCAAAGATCGAGGCCGATGCCATGCCCGAGGCACGAAACGAAGCCGGGGCGGAAGGCTGAGCGGCGCATCCGCGCCCTCACGACCCGTCCTTGAGTAAAGACGCGCGTTCGCGGCAGCGAACGTGCAGCAGACCCAGCGAAGGGTCGGACCAGGCGCCGCGGCGCTGGCGCCAGACAACATGGCGCCGGCGACATCGATCCGGGGTTCGACAGCAGATGAATAGCGCCGCGCACAGCTTGCGGCGACGATAACCGGAGAGACAGCAGTGACAGACATCACCCAGATTCGCCCCGCCCGCCTGGTGTCGGTGCGTGAAGTGTTCGGCATCGATTCGGACCTTGAAGTCCCGGCCTTCGACGAGCGCGACGACCATGTGCCCGAGATTGACGGCGCCTACCGCTTCAATCCCGACGTAACCCTGGCCATCCTGGCCGGCTTCAATCGCGACCGGCGGGTGATGGTGCAGGGGCTGCACGGCACCGGCAAGTCCACCCACATCGAACAGGTGGCGGCACGCCTGAACTGGCCCTGCGTGCGGGTGAATCTGGATGGCCACATCAGCCGTCTGGACCTGGTGGGCAAGGACACCATTGTCGTGCGCGACGGACTGCAGGTCACCGAGTTCCAGGAAGGCATCGTGCCGTGGGCCTTGCAGCGTCCGGTGGCGATGATCTTCGATGAATACGACGCCGGCCGGCCGGACGTGATGTTCGTGATCCAGCGCATTCTCGAGCGCGATGGCAAGTTCACCCTGCTCGACCAGAACCGGGTGATCCGTCCCCATCCCTATTTCCGCCTGTTCGCCACCTCGAACACCGTCGGCCTGGGCAACCTGTCGGGCATGTATCACGGCACCCAGGTGCTCAACCATGCGCAGATCGACCGCTGGAACATCGTGGCCACGCTCAACTACCTGCCGCATGAGGAGGAGGTGGCGATCGTGCTCGCCCGCGTGCCGTCGAAAAACTACGACAAGGGGCGCAAGCTGATCGCGCAGATGGTTCAGGTGGCGGATCTCACGCGCAAGGGTTTCGCTGCGGGCGATCTGTCGACGCTGATGTCGCCGCGCACCGTGATCACCTGGGCGGAGAACTGCGAGATTTTCCGCAACCCGGCGCTGGCTTTCCGCCTGTCCTTCCTCAACAAGTGCGACGAGGCCGAGCGCCCGATCGTGGCCGAGTACTACCAGCGCTGCTTCGGCGAGGAGCTGGATGAGTCCTGGATGCGCGAGGCGCAGTCGTAATGAACGCGACTGCCCAGCAACGGGCCAGGCGGCAGCAGAAGGTTGAGGAGTTGTGCGCAGCCACGCTGCGTGCAATGACCGGCGATCCCGCGCTGCATTACCGCGGCCGACGATTGCACCAAGGCACGCGGCCGTTGCCGATGCATGCGCCGCATCTGCGCGTCGATCCCGATCTGGATGACTTCGCCGACTGCCGTGCGGCCGCCGATGGCATGGCGCTGCGCCTGCTGCATTCCGACCCCGCGCTGCATCGCAGCCTGTGTCCGACGGGCGGGATCGAGCGCCTGGTCTTCGAATGGCTCGAACAGCTGCGGGTGGAAACCCATGTGCCGGTGGATATGCCGGGCATGGCGGCCAACCTGCACCGCCGCTTCGAGGACTGGTCGCGCACCTTTTACCGCGAAGGGCTCACGGAAGGCCGCCTCGGCATCCTGCTGTACACCGTGGTGCAGATGGTGTGGTCGCGCCTCAACGCCAGACCGGTGCTGGAGGAAACCGAGGACTACATCGAAGGCACGCGCGCCTCGCTGGTCAGCACGCTTGGCACGCCGCTGGCGGGCATGCGCCGCAACCGCGGCGACCAGCGCGCCTTTGCCGCGCACGCGCTGGAAGCCGCCCGTGTGGTGGGTGAAACCATGCGCGCCGACATGGCCGAGGCTGGCGCCGAAGCCGACGAGGCCGACCCTGATGACGAGGAGGAAGCCAAGAGCCGCTTCGCGCTTCTGCTCGATTTCGACCAGGATGAGGGCGACGGCGACAACATCGCCTCAGCGACCACGGGAGAGTCGAAGGTGTTCGGTGACGCGGAGCAGGCCTATCGCGTCTACACGACGCGCTTTGACACGGAAGTTGCGGCCGGCACGCTGGTGCGCAAGGCGCTGCTGCGCGAGTACCGCGAACGGGTGGACAAGCGCATCGCCGAACAGGGCGTGAATCTGCCTCGCCTGGCGCGCATGCTCGGTGCGATCCTTGCACAGCCCCATCGCGACGGCTGGCTGTTCGGGAAGGAGGAGGGCACGATCGACGGCGCCCGTCTGTCGCAGTTGATCAGTTCGCCGGCTGAACGGCGGCTGTTCCGACAGGCTCAGTACAAGCCCGCGGCGGACTGCATCGTTAGCTTCCTCGTGGATTGCTCCGGGTCGATGAAGACGCACGCCGAGCCGGTGGCGGCAATGATCGACCTGCTGATCCGTGCGCTTGAAATGGTCGGCGTGACGACCGAACTGCTCGGTTTCACCACCGGTGCGTGGAACGGCGGGCGTGCGGTCAAGGAGTGGATGAGCCATGGGCGGCCGGCCAACCCCGGGCGCCTCAACGAAGTCACTCACATGGTGTTCAAGGAGGCGGAACGCAACTGGCGGCGTTCGCGGGTGGACATGATGGCGCTGCTCAAGCCCGATCTCTTTCGTGAGGGCATCGATGGCGAGGCGGTGGACTGGGCCTGCAACCGCATGCTCGCGCGCGACGAGGCACGGCGCATCCTGATCGTGATCTCCGACGGTTGTCCGGCCGACAGCGCGACCGGGCGTGCCAATGATGATTTCTATCTCGACAACCATCTGAAGGATGTCGTCGCACGCCGCGAACAGCAGGGTGCGGTGGAGATTCTGGGGCTCGGTGTAGGGCTTGATCTGAGCCCGTTCTACCGACGCTGCCTGGCAACCGACATGAGCCAGGCGCTGGACAACAATCTGTTCTACGAAATCGTTCAGCTCATCGGCGGGCGTCATCGGCGCTGATCGCATGCCGCATTTGAGTGTCAGGTGCTGGTCCAAGTGAATTCCCGGAACTGGCTCTACTGCGGGCTTGCGGCGTCCAACTAAGCTCGGCACACAGCCAAAGGTGCCAGGACGTCCGCCCTGCATCGCAGTCGGCGGCATTCTGGCGTAACACTCCTCCACCCTTTCGCAACTCCGGACAAGCATGCAACTCAAGACAGCCGGGACCGATCCCGGGCGATCGCCGCCTTCGATGGCGCATCAGAGTCAGTCAGCGGATGTGCCTCGCCTCGGCAGGCCATTCTTGCTGGGCCTGCTGGTGGCGGTGCTGGCGTTGCTGGCCATCATGCTCGGTTCGATGCCGTTCGGGAGCGGACGGCTTGCCGGCAGCCCGCCGCGCCAGACTGCGGCGATCCTCGGCGCTGTGCTCCTGTTCGTGCCGGTTCTGTTCTCCGTCACCAAGCGCGGGGGGCTGAGCGCTTGTCCGCCGGCGTGGTTTGTCGCCCACGTGCTTGCGAGTTCGGCGGGACTGGCTCTGATCTGTTTCCATGGGCTGGGTGGCAGCCTGCTGTCGCCGCCGGGTGCAGTGCTCGGACTGCTGTTCTTCCTCGTGCTTCAGGGGACGCTGGCGCGCATCTTTCTGTCTGCCCGTTTCTCGCAGCAGTTCGGTTCGCGTGTGTCGAGCTTCCTGCGCGTCGATGGCGTCGACAGAGCGGCGCTTGCCGCCGTGATCGAGCGCAAGCGCGCACTTCTCGCGACCCTTGATCCGGCTGCCAGCGAGAGCGTGTTCTCGCCCAATCTGCGTCATGCGCTGCGGCATCCGTGGCTGACCCTGAAATATGCAAGGCTGGTCGCAGCAGAGTCGCGTCTCGTCGGGGCGCGCCGGCGGGCAGGCACGGTGCTGTCCTTGTGGCGTCGCGTTCACATTGCTGCCGCCATTGCCTTTGTTTCCGGCCTGATTCTGCATGTGGTGGTTGTCACGTTCTTCGCCGCTTATGCGGCCGGTGGCAGGGCGATCTACTGGTGGCATCTCGCCGCGTGGGGGGCATGAGCATGGCCCGTCTTGCCTTGAGCATCGATCTGGAGCGCTGTACCGGTTGCAGGAGCTGCGAGGCCGCCTGCAAGCAGGTCAACGGCCTGGGTCCGCACGAATACCGCAACAAGGTGATGTGGCTGGGCGCCCCCGAGGTGCCTGCGCTCGATTTTCTCACTGTCACGTGTCAGCAGTGCGAGCGTCCTGCCTGCGTACGTGCCTGCCCGGTGTCGCCCAAAGCGCTCTCGCGCGATCCGGTAACCGGGGTGGTCAGCGTCGATACCTCTCGCTGCACCGGGTGTGGCGAATGCGTACTGGCCTGTCCCTATGGTGCGATGGGCTACGACCCGGTCGATCACCACGCGGTGAAGTGCGATCTGTGTGCGCCGCGGCGCGCGCGCGGAGAGGGGCCGGCGTGTGCCAGCGTGTGCCCGACGCGTGCGATTACGTTTGGCGAGCGCGATTCGCTGGTCGCACGGGCGGAGCTTGCCGGAAAGCCGGTGCGCGACCATGACCATTATCTGCAGGGGCCTGCAACCCTGTATCTCGACCGCAAGCAGGTTGCCGGCACAGCGTCGCCCGACCGCCTTGCACATGCGCGTGCGCCTGCATTGCTAACGGATCAATCGACCCGGCAGCGCTTGACTGCGGCGCACACGCAAGCGCCATATCGGCTGGACAATTCGGCGCCAGCCGATGAGGTCAAGCCGGGCGGCTGCCACATTTGCTTTAACGGCTGCACCCTGAAGTTCCATCTGCGCGATGGCGAGGTGGTGAATATTCTCGGCAACGATGAAGATCCGGTGTTTCAGGGCCGGATCTGTCCCAAGTCGCAGATGACCCTGCAGCTCTACAAACATCCAGCCCGCCTGACGCGACCCTTGAAGCGGGTTGGCGAGCGGGGCAGCGGACGCTTCGAGGAGATCAGCTGGGAGCAAGCCCTCGACGAGATCGCGCAGCGCCTGATGGCGGTGCGGACCGAGCACGGCGGCGAGGCCTTGGCAATCCACATGGGTACCCGCACCGGCGTGCTCAACATCATGGGTTACACACGGCTCTTTTCCCAGCTCTGGGGCACGCCAAACGTGCTGACCACCGAGCCCTTCTGCGATGCGGGCAAAGTCGTCGCGCTGGAACTCACGCTGGGTTCGACGAGTGTCGGCAACATCTACACCGAGGATGACATCGGCAGCGCGCGTCTCTTCGTCTACTTTGGCGACAATCAGGCAGAGACCCGGCCGGTCAACTTTGGCATGGTGAATGACTGGCGCCTCACCAGTGGTGCCCGCATGGTGGTCATCGACCCTCGCCTTACTGCCACGGCGAGCAAGGCTGATGAGTGGCTGGCGATCCGTCCGGGCACCGACATGGCGCTGGCACTGGGTCTGATCCACGAGATCTTTGCCACCGGGCAGCACGACCAGGCGTTCTGCGAGGATTGGGTGCAGGGGTGGACGATCTGGCGCGATTTCGTCAATGCGCAGGGCTACTCCGCAGAGTGGGCCGCAAGCATCACCGATCTCGATGTCACGACCATCCGCACACTGGCGACCGCCATTGCGAGCGCCGACGGTTGCATGATCTTCGCCAGTCGCGGCGTCAACCAGCACAGCAACTCGGTGCAGACCAACCGGGTGCTCATGTTCCTTGCAGCGATGACCGGTAACTGGGGGCGTCGCGGCGGGGGCTACTTCAATGTAGCTTCCGAGCCTGACTGGGTGATGGTGCCCGTGCCCGAGGCACGGCGCGCCCCGATCACGAAGCCGGCAATGGGTCGCAGTCCGGTGGCGTGGCTCGATGGCATGCGCAAGGGCAGTCCTTACCCCATCAGGGCGCTGATCACCGGCAATAATCCGGCAGCACAGTGGCCGGGCGGATCTGCAGTGGAAGACGCCTTGAAGAGCCTCGACCTCCTGGTACATGTCGAATTGTTCAGGAACGAGACGTCTGCACTGGCCGACTATGTGCTGCCAGCGGCGAGCGGTATCGAGAAGGGTGGCATCAGTCGCCTTGCCGAGGATCGCCGCATTGTCTGGAACGACAGGATCATCGACCCGCCGGGGGAAGCGCGCTCGGATCACTGGATCTGGATCGAGCTCGGGAAGCGCTTCGGTTTCGAGGACGTGCTCAAGGACGAGTACAAGAATCCGACCGTGTTCTGGGACGAGGTTTTCTGCCGCGCGACGCCCGATCTCAATGGCGTCACCATGGCACGCCTGAAGTCGACCCCATACCGCTGGGTGCGCACACCGGTGGCGCATGAGGATGACCCCGAGCCAGGTACCTTGTATCTCGAAGGCACGACAGCTTTTGGCTGCACTGACGGACGACGGTTTCCCACCGCAAGCGGGAAGCTGGAATTCTGGAACGAGGCGCTCGAGGAGAAGTTTCTTGCGATCGGCTTGTCGGCATTGCCGGTTTTCTATACGGAGGCGGAGCAACTCATCGACTTGCCCCATCTCGCGCCGCACGGCGAGAAGGCGGAGATGCAGGTTTCACCGTTCTTCCATAGTCGCGCAGTGGTTGAAGGCGCGGTCTGGACCGCGGCGACTTCAGACTCGCCCGGCGAGAAGCTGCGTGCACATGGGTTCGATACCGAACTGGTGACCGGACGACCCACCGCACCCCATTTTCATTCGTGGACGCATTACTTCTGGCAAGCCCAGGAGATGTGGCCGGACCTGTACTGCCAGTTGCACCCCGACAAAGCCAGCCGGATCGGCGTCAGGGATGGGGGACGGGTCTGTGTCGAAACCCCGCGCGGGACGATCGAGGCGCGGGCCTGGATCACGCCGGGCATCCGTCCCGACGCAGTGTTTGTGCCAATCGGCTGGGACAGAACGCAGCCCTTCCATCCCGCGGACTCGGTGAATGCGCTCACCGAGGGGGCGCTCGATCCGGTGTCGCATCAGAGTAATCTGAAGCTGCACCTCTGCCGCGTGCGTGCGGCAACCTGATACAACATGAAGGAGAAGAGAATTGGCGATCCAGGTCATCGACTTTAACAACCCGGATACCATCGCGACCACGAGCCGGCTTGCCGACAGGCCCGACCGTGTCGTGGGGGGTGATCCGATTCACACCAACAGGGCGATGTTCGACAGCGCGGACGGCGAACTCATTGCGGGCACTTGGACCAGCACGCCGGGGAAATGGCATGCATTCACCGACCGTGACGAGTTCTGCTACATCATCAGCGGACATGTTCGGCTGATTGCAGAAGATGGCAGCGCGCAGACGTTCAGGACCGGCGATGCGTTCCTGATACCGAACGGTTTTCGCGGTTTCTGGGATGTGGTTGAAACGACGACCAAGCACTACGTGATCCGCAGCTATAAAGCCGATTGAGGGCTGGCACACAGGAGAGACAGGCGATGGCAAAGAAGAGAGTGGTGACCCAGTTCGGGATGGGGAGCTCGATCCGCAGCAAGAATTACACCGAGGCCGCTGCGCGCGCGATTCGCGACGCGCTGTGGCACAACTCGCTGAACGTGGCGGAAGCCTTCGGCTTTCCGAAAACCGCGATGATCATCGACGTGGAGATCGGGGTGCAGAAACCGGAAGAGGTCGATACCTCGGCGCTGCACGGAATCTTTCCCTACGGTCAGCCCTCGATCACCGTGGTCAAGGGCGGACTGGACATTCCGAAACCGCACACCGACGGCCTGACCGTGATTGCAAATGCCGCAATCATCGTATCGTTCGACATGGAGCCCGCAAATGACTGAGGCGATCACGGAGAAACGCATCATTCTCGAGATGGGTACCGGCAATGATCTCTACGGTGCCGACTACACCAAGGCCGCCATCCGTGCGGTGCACGACGCGTTGCATCACTCGTCGATCGTGCTGTTCAAGTCGCTGGGCTACGATCACAAGACTATGCGGGTGCAGGTCACGATCGGTGTGCAGGAGCCGGACAAGGTCGACACCGAGCGCGTGGCTGCGGAGTTGCCGCGTGGCCGGGCAGAGGTGACGGCGGTGTTTGGCGGGCTGAACGTGCGGGATGACGAACAGGATACGACGCATGTGATCGCCACTGCGGCCGTCGAAGCCTATCTGCCGGTGGATGCGGCGGAGTGGAAGCTTTGCAGCTGAGCTACCAGTCCTCGATCGGGATCGGTTTGCTGAAGAGGTAACCCTGGAACTGAGGGCAGCCGTATTCGACCAGCAGGGCATGCTGCGCCTCGGTTTCCACGCCTTCGGCAATGACGTTCAGGCCGAGCGACTGGCCCATGGCGAGCGTGGCGCGAATGATGGCGGCGTCGTTCTGGTCGGTGGTGATGTCACGAACGAAGGCCCGGTCGATCTTGAGCTGGTCGAGGGGAAGGCGCTTCAGATACGACAGCGAGGAGTAGCCGGTGCCGAAGTCGTCGAGCGAAAAGGTGATACCGATTTCTTTCAACCGGCGCATGCGGTCGATGACGGTCTCGATCGATTCGAGCACGACGCTTTCGGTCAGTTCGAGCTTGAGGCGCTCCGGCCTCGCTCCCGTGGCGTCAAGGATGGCGATGACCTGATCGACGAAGTCCGCTTGCAAGAATTGCCGGGCGCTGACGTTCACCGCAATGCTCAGTTCCCTGGTGTCCGCATCGGCTTCCCACTGCTTGAGCTGGGCGCAGGCCGTCTTCAGCACCCAGTCGCCGATCGGAAGAATGAGGCCGCTTTCCTCGGCAACCGGAATGAAACTCGCAGGTGGCACCGGAGCGGCATTGCTCGGGTACCACCGGAGCAGGGCCTCGGCGCCGATCCGGGCTCCGCTGGAGTCGACCTGCGGTTGGTAGTGGAGCTGGAGTTCGCCTGCCTTCAGCCCCTGGCGTAGCGCGGTCTCCATCTGCATTCTTGCGTCGATGGCGGCCTGCATGTCGGCACTAAAAAAGCGGACAGCGTTCTTGCCGGCGCGCTTGGCTTGATACAAGGCGACTTCGGCCTGCTTGAGCAGACCGTCCACGCCGGTGTCTGCGCCTTGAAAGAGGGTGACCCCGATACTCGTGGTGCAGTCATACTGCTGCGCGCCCCTGCCGATGAAAAAAGGCTTCGACAGCGCAGTGCGGCACTGCTCGGCGATGGCTCCGGCCTGCAGCGCGGCGGCGGAGAGTTCGGCGCCGAGGTTTTCAGCGATGATGACGTATTCGTCACCCCCGGGGCGGGCGACGATGTCTTCACGGCGAACATGGGTGCAAATCTGGTTGGCGACTTCGATCAGCAACTCGTCGCCGGCGTCGTGCCCCTGGGTATCGTTGAGATCCTTGAAGCGATCAAGGTCAAGCACCAGCAGGGCGCCAATTTCGCCGCTGCGGCCGCTGACGCTCAACGCCTGCTGCAGGCGGTCCAGGAGCTGCCGCCGGTTGGGCAAACCGGTCAGACCGTCAAAGTAGGCAAGGTTGCGGATCTCCTCTTCGGCATGCTTGCGTTCAGAAACGTCCCGCGCGGTGCCGTAATACCTGAAGGGCTTGCCGTCCGCGTTGAAGTCTGTAGCGACGGTGATCTCCAGCCAGCTCGTGCTGCCGTCCGGGCGGAGCAACTGGATGAAGGTGTCCGGAATGGTCTCGCCCGGAGAAACCGTCTCCATCTGTGTGCAAAGTGCGTCACGGGTTGCCTGGCTGTCGGGATGGATCCAGCTGCGCAGCGTGGCCCAGTCGCACCTTGTTGGCGCTTGGCCTGCGATGCGGAAGATCACGTCCGCCAAGTGAATGCGCCCGCTCTTGACGTCGACGGACCAGTCGCCTATCCCGGCGATACTGAGCGCACGCTCCAGTTCCGATTTTCGCCGAGCCAGTTCGCGCCTCAACTGACGGTTCCAGATCACCGCGCTCAGGTAGGCCAGGCTGACCACCGAAGTCAGGAACAGCAGCCACGGCAGCACGCGACTGGCGAGGCTGTGAGATTCCAGGCGGAACACCTGTTCGGAGCGCAGCGGCAACCAGCGTACGAAGATCGCCGCCCTCTCGTCCTCGGGAATCGCGAGCAGGGCATGGTCAATGAGTCTGGCCAGTTCGGGCCAGTCCTTTCGGACGGCAAAGCGCTGGCCGTTCCCGCTCATCTCAAACCCGGCATTGACTTTCAGGTTGGTGATGCCGCGTCGAATCGCCAGAAAACTGTTGACCCCCAGTGCGCCGACATAGGCATCTGCCGAACCGGTGGAGACGGCATCCAGACCTTCCTCGGGGTTGCCAACGAAGTGAGGATCGAGCCCGGGAGCGAGCTTGAGCGTCTGCCTGGCTGACGAATAATCACGTACTAGGGCGACGCGCAGATTCTCGAGTGCCTCGACCGACTTCAGCCTGGGCTCGTCGTTGCGGGTCATGATGACCAACGGCGTTGGCAGATAGATGCGGCTGAAGACGAAGTCGGCCTCACGCTCGGGCAGCTTCACCATGGTGGCGATGGCGTCGATTTGCCCATGCTTCAAGGCTGCCATCAATCCCGGCCAGTCGAGATGGGTCTTCAGCGAGAAGCGGACGCCCAGCTTCTTTTCGATGTGTCCGAGAAAGTCGGGCACGACGCCCTGTGCGCGGCCTTGCTCATCCAGGAAGGAGTAGGGGCCGTAATTGGGGTCAATGCCCAGGCGGATGACGGGGTGCGCCGCCAGCCAAGCCGCGTCGGCGGACGACAGCGCGCGCGCCGGATCCGCGGTTGAGTCATCTGCAACTGCGAAGCCACTGAGAGCAAGGAAGAGCAGATACAGCAGCGACGGCGTAATGGGAGGTAACGTCAATCTCATCGACAGGAATGTCCGGCGATTACTCGCACCAATCTGGGCTCCCCGTGATTCTACGTGGCTCGCACGTCATTGTCGGCCTTTATGGATTCGGGTTTGCCCTCGGCAGATGCCGAGTGTCTTCGCGCTCGCACCGCGCGGGCAGCCGGCACGAGCAAAGACTGCGCGTGGCCCAGGCGATGCCCGTCTACAAGTGCTTGCGCAGGACCGCGAGGTGGTGCCGGAATGCCCACGTCAGCGCTGCAGCGGTGAAGGCCAGCCACACGGGCAGCAGACCGAGGGCACCGGCCAGGCCTTCATGCGCGGAGCCGGTATCGCGATATGCGCGCAGGGCCATGGCGAAGAGCAGGCTCACGAAACCGTAGCCGAGGTTGAATGCCAGGCCCTTGAACGACAGCACGGTGGCACGATGGCGGGAATCCACCGCAGCATTCAGGTAGTGGGACACGGCGAATCCCACCGCAGCCATGGCTGCAGACAGGGGCAGGGCGAACAGCACGCCCCAGTGCGGGATGCCCAGCGCCACGCCCACCAGCCCCAGGAGTGCGAGCGCTGCGAGCGCGCCGTAAGTGCGCAGCATGGAGCCTGCGGTCACGAGTCTGCGTGCCATCGGCGCCACCACGATACCGATGCCTGCCATCGTGGCGCCGATGATGCCAAAGCTGGCTTCGGGCAGGTCGATCATGCGGTAGTAGGCACTGCCGAAGGTCATGAAGACACGGAGCACACTGTCGATCAGCAAGCCGCCGATGATGACGAACAGCGCGAGCGGGTTGCGCGCAATCCAGCGTCCGGCGTCGAGCATCGATTCGACCGCCTGTCTGGTCGTCGGGATGGCGCCCCCTGACCTGCGGGCAGGCTCCTGCATGCGCAGGCAGACGATCAGGACGCCCAGCGCAGTGAGCAGATTGAGGTAGATCGGAAAGCGCAGCGTGATGGCCTGATCCAGGGCAAACGCGAGGCCGGCGCTGGCGGCAAGGCCGTTGAGCAGGCTTGGGTCGTACACCGCGCTGCCGACCAGCATCGCGACCACCATGCCGACAGCCCTCCACTGCATCAGCCGCGCAAGCACCTGCGGCCATTCCCGTTCCCGCCCTTCGTCCGCGAGGGCGTCAAACGCAAGTGACTCGTCGGCACCGCTGGCCATCGCTTCGGCCAGTCCGCTCAGGACACGGTTGAGCAGGCAGAACAGGAAAAGCAGCAGCCCGCCATTTTGCGGTGCAGCAGCGAGCACCAGCATTTCAGCTACCATGCAAAGGGCAGCAGCGAGGACGAGTGGCCGGCGGCCGATGCGGTCGGCGAGCACGCCGGATGGCACCTCTGCCAGCACGATGACCAGGGCCCAGACGAAATTGAGCAGGGTGTACTGGGTGGCGGTGAGGCCGAGGTCAAGAAACAGTACGGCCAGTACCGGATAGTAGAAGCGCGAGTTGAACAGTACCCGGAACAGGACGAACAGGCGGCAATTTTGGTCGGCGATATGCTGGCCGGAAGTCGCACTCATCGCGTCGTCCCCACGGTTGGCATGCGGCACGGAATATTGCGCATTCCCGGGGTGACGCGATCAGGCATGTCCGAGCGTGCTGGATATCGCATATGAATGGCTCGCTGGCGATGTCTGCCGTGGCGTGAAATGCCTGAAGGCAGGTCCATACCGGATGCGGCTTTCCGCGGGAATGTTCTGGGATCGAGTCAGCTTACCGGAAGCGTCGGGCAAGCGGGCGTGAGCGAATGCTGAATGTGCTTCGGAACACTATGTGCGGGAGCATACATACCGATGCCGACTGGGTCCGTAGGATTAGAAGATGTGCGCAAGCAGCGGGGGCAGGCAAGGCGAATGGTTTCTCGGCCCCTCTCGATCCAGACTGTCAAGGACAAGAAGCATGCTGGCAAGCACTCACGCCCGGGCACCGGGTGCATCAAGCGAAGGGGAGGAGATCCGGGACGCGTTGGTGATTACCTGCGAGCACGGGGGAAACCGGATTCCTCCGGCCTACCGCGTGCTGTTCCGTTCGGTACAAGACCTGGTGGCCTCGCATCGCGGATTCGACGCAGGGGCGCTGGTGATGGCGCGGTCGCTGGCGAGGGCGTTCTCAGCGCCGCTTGCATATGGGACGGTGTGCCGGCTGCTGGTCGACCTGAATCGCTCGGTCGGGCACCGCCACCTGCACTTCGAGACTGTGCGCAAGGCACCACTGGCGGTGCGCGAGCACATTCTTGCGCGCTATTACCAGCCTTATCGCGACGAGGTCGAGCGCCTGATCATGCAGACGGTCGAGCGCCGCGGGCGCGCGATTCACATCTGTTCGCACAGTTTCACGCCCGAGTTGAAGGGGCGCCCGCGAGAGGCCGATATCGGCTTGCTCTATGACCCTTCGCGGCCCGGTGAGGTGGCGTTGTGTGACCGCTGGAAAACAGCGCTTGAAGCGTGCGCGCCGGAACTTGTGGTGCGCCGGAACTATCCCTATTCGGGGAAGGCGGACGGCGTGGCGGCCTGGTTCCGTGCGCGTCTCCCGGCCGATGTGTACGTGGGCATCGAACTGGAGATCAACCAGAAACACGTGGACGCAGCAACCCCGCAATGGACGGCCCTGCGCAAGGCCGTGGTCGACTCGCTGCGGATTGCGCTTGCCGGCGAACGCCGGGGAATCGTGAGACATGGCCGCTGACCGGGTTCGAAACCTGCTTGCCCGGGGCGTGGTCGGCCCTCATCTCAAGAATGGAGAAACACTGTGAAGATTCGCGTTGGTTACGAACTGATTTACGACTGCCCGCAGCCCACGCCGATGATTCTGTCGCTGAACGTGCATTTCAGCCGTGCGTCAGACCTGATCATTCCCGACCATCTGATTACCGATCCGTCGGTACCGGTCACGGCCTATCGCGACCGTTTCGGCAACTGGTGCACCCGGATCGTTGCGCCCAAGGGCCAGATCAGACTGACCGCCGATGCCTTGATCAACGACACTGGCGAACCTGATCCGGTTGTGCCGGGTGCGCGGCAGGTTCCGGTTCAGGAACTGCCCGACGAAACCCTGGAGTTCCTGCTCGGAAGCCGGTATTGCGAAACCGATCGTCTTTCGGACATCGCCTGGGGTCTGTTCGACAAGGCGCCGACGGGGTGGGGGCGTGTGCAGGCCATCTGCGACTATGTGAACAGGAACATCGCTTTCGGCTACCAGCACGCCCGCGCGACCAAGACCGCATGGGAGGTGTTTCATGAACAGACCGGGGTGTGCCGCGATTACGCGCACCTCGCCATCGCGTTCTGCCGTTGCATGAACATTCCGGCGCGCTACTGTACCGGCTATCTTGGCGACATCGGCATGCCGCCACCCTACGAGCCGATGGATTTTGCGGGCTGGTTCGAGGCCTATCTCGACGGCAAGTGGTACACCTTCGATCCGCGCAACAACACCCCTCGTATCGGTCGCGTGCTGATCGCCCGCGGCTGCGACGCTGCGGATGTTGCCATCAGCAACACCTTCGGGCCGAACACGCTGAAGAGCTTCAGGGTGTGGACCGATCAGGTGTTCGATGGCTGAACCGGCTGCAGCCCGGGACCTTGGCCGGCCCCGGCTGCATGCCTAGTGGCGGCTCTGGATCTCGTCGATGTAACCGATCATGCCGGTGCGGATGTTGGCCGCATTGCCTTCGTCGGTGTCGATGTGCATCGCCAGGCGGAACGCCGGGTTCACGCGGACGACGACGTCCCCGAAAATCAGTTCGCGCTCGCCCTCGATCCGCACGCGCACGACGTAGTTGTCGCGCACACGGAAACGCAAGGCATCTTCCGGAGTCATGTGAATGTGGCGCTGCGCGCAGATCACGCCGCGCTCTATCGTGGTGCTGCCGGCGGGGCCCTCGAGGGTGATGCCGGGCGTGTTGGCGAGGTCGCCTGACTGGCGGATCGGCGGCTGAATGCCGACCTTGAACTGCTCCGTCATCGCGATTTCGACCTGCGTTTCCTTGCGCGTCGGGCCGAGCACCCGGACGTTGGCGATGCGGCCCTTGGGGCCGACCAGGTGCACTTTCTCGGCGCAGGCAAACTGTCCCGGTTGCGACAGTTCATGTTCCGGTGTGAGCTGGTGACCGGGGCCGAACAGCTTCTCCACATCGGCCTGCGACAGATGGACATGGTGGGCCGAGATCTCGATCGGGATCGGCGCCTCGGCCTGATCTTCCTTCATCGCCTGAATCAACTCGTTGCGTTCGATCGCACGCAGGCTTTCCCAGGCCACGAGCCGCTCGTCGTCGTTGGCGATCACGATAATCGTGACCGGCGAGTCGTCTGCCGAAATGATCTTGTACGTGTCGAGCTTTCCGACGTTGCGGTTCTTCTCCTCGTCGAGCTTGATGCCCATGTAGCTCAGGCCCTGACACGCCAGGCTGCGCACCGTGGCGCTGGTTTCGCCGATGTCGCCAGTGAAGGTCAGCACATCGATCCCGCCCATTGCCGCCACATAGGCGCCGATGTTCTTGCGGATCTGGTAACAGAAGGCCTTGTGCGCGAGGAGCGCACGATGGTGGCCGGCACTGGCAGCGGCTTCGATCTCGTGAATGTCACTGGAAATGCCCGAGATGCCCTTGAGGCCGCTCTCGGTGTTGATCAGGTCCGACAGCTGGGCCGGCGTCATGTCGTGGTGCTGCAGCAGCTGGATCATGACCGCGGGGTCGATGCTCCCCGAGCGACTGGGCATGATGAGGCCGTCGGTGGGCGTCATGCCCATCGTGGTGTCAACCGAGCGCCCATGATCGATTGCGCACAGCGAGGCACCAATGCCAAGGTGGCAGGACACGATCTCGAGTTCACCGAGGGGGCGCTTGAGGACCTCTGCAGCCTTCAGCGACACATAACGGTGCGAGGTGCCGTGAAAACCATAGCGGCGGATGCCGTCCTTCTTGTACAGATCGTAGGGCAGGCCGTAAAGATAGGCGTAGGGCGGCAGGGTCTGGTGGAAAGCGGTATCGAACACGGCGACCTGAGGTACGCCGGGCAACTGCTTCATTGCCTCGCGAATGCCCTTGACGTTTGCCGGGTTGTGCAGCGGCGCAAATACCGAAAGCGCTTCGATGTCTGCAATCACCGCGGGTGTGATCACCACCGAGCTGGAGAACTTGCTGCCACCATGCACCACCCGGTGGCCAACCGCACTCACGTCCTGCAGGTGAAAGGCAAAAGCCTCGCCGAGCAGGGCACAGGACGCCTGCATGACTGCGAACAGATCGGAGAGCGGAAAGGGCTCGCGCTCCATGCTGCGGCTCTGCGGCCCCACGCTGACGCGGATATGCACACGGTCGCGGTCGGTATTGTCGATGATGCCGTGCACGTCCGAGTCGAGGTCGTGCGTGTCGTAAATGCCGAAGTGGATCTGGCTGATGCCGACGTTCAGCACGACGACCTTGCCCGCCGTGTTGGTTGCGAGCGACAGCGCATAGGGATCGTCCGAGCGTGCTCTGGCCTTGCACTTTGACGCGGCGAGGTCGGACGTCATGGTCCTGATGCGCTCGGCATGCAGGCGCGAGAGATAGGCGACGCACTTCGGATTGGTCAGGATGTACGCTTGGAAGACGTCCTGCGGAATCATCAGCACGAAGCAGCGACTGCCGGCAATGACGTCGGCCACGATGGGTTCGCCGGTGAGCAGCGAGATCACGCCGAACACGTCACCTTCGTCCAGCTGGCTGATCACCGTGCGGGTGCCAGTGTTGTCGGAGACCGAGACCTCGGCGGTTCCGCTGATCACGACGCCCATGAACCTTCCTTCGTCGCCGGTCTCGAGGATCGCCTCGTTGCCCTCGAAGGTCGCAAGACGGGACCTGGAGAGGATCTCCTCCACCTTGTCCGCGGGGAAGCTTTCGAACAGTCGAACCCGCTCGAGAAAAAACTGCTTCAGATCCGTTTCGCTCATACCCGTCATCGCTCAAACCCGCTGTCGCTATCTAGTCAGGCATCAGATTAGCAGCTTGTTGCATTGCACAAAACCGATTCTTTGCTTTGTTCGTGAGCGAGTACATGAAAGCCTGCCGGTTTCATATGTGCGCTACCGAACTGTTTGCCGTCATAGGGGTGACTAAGTTCACAGAGCGGATGCGAGGGTAACTTGGGGGAAGCATGTGTTCTTCTTCCCTGGCCGGATTGCCCTTGATGAGAGACAGCTTATCCGCACCCTCATCATTCAGGAGCTCAACATGAAACAGTTCGGCAAGTATCTCAGCGCACTTTTCCTGGCTTTCTCGTTATTGACCGTCGCGGGCTGCGCCAGCACCGACAAGAAGGCAGGTACGGGAGAATACGTCGACGACACCGTGATTACCGCCAAGGTGAAAGCGGCCATCTTCAATGAGCCAACACTCAAGGTTGCCGAAATCAACGTCGAGACCTTCAAGGGCGTTGTGCAACTCAGCGGGTTTGTGACCTCGCGCGCCATGGCGAACAAGGCGATTGAGGTGACGCGCGCGGTTCCCGGTGTGAGTTCGGTCAAGAACGACATGCTGATCAAGTGATCGGCAGGCAAACGGGCGCAGGGTGAACCTGACGCCCGTTTGCACTTACTTGAGCTCGCTTGAAGTGCGTGTGTTCCGATAGCGCTCAATCATCTTCAGCGAGTTCGCGTACCCGTGGGCAATCTGCTCCGGGTTGTAGCGATGACTTGAGCCGACCGGACAGCTTAACCGGGCGACACAGCTTGCGGCGCAACGCGAGCCCGGCTGGCGGCGGTAGTTGATGCACCGGTCCAGGTCGAAATCACCACTTGCCATCGCCTGCGCAGGACAGGCCGGAATGCAGGGTTTATCGCGACACGTGTCACAGGGCGAGACGGTGTGCCGCGCCTGCGTGACCGGCAGTGCGGTGTTTGCAAGCAAGGCCACCCGGTAAGCGAACCAGGTGCCCCAGTCCTGATTGATCCCCACCTTGAATGGTGAGGCATGGTGCCAGCCGGCAAGGCTGCCAAGCGTCTGCAGGCCGACAGCCGTATTGCCGGGGTAAATGCGTTGATGGCCGCAGTCACCAAAGCAGGTGTTGAACCAGCGCGATACGGTCTGGACGCTGAAGTCATCGATTGGGTCGGTGCTGTCAGTGCCGGCCGCCCTGACGGCCGACCACAGCGCGGAGCCGGCATTGCCGATCAGAATGAGCTGGCGGAAGTCCTGGCCGTCTTTCATGCCCTGCCGCAGTTGCGTGCGGATCGTCGTGGGCAGGGCAGCCACGTTGAAGACCGCCTGCAGGTTGAGGCCGACGCGGTCCAGTTCTCTGAAGTCGCACATGCTCACGCCGCAGACTCGAGCGCCTGGAGCGCCTGCTCGATGTCTTCCTGCCTGCCCGGGCGCACGAGGCGGGCGATTTCCCGTCCTTTCCGCAAAAAAATCAGCGAGGGCCACAGCTTTACGCTGAAACTGCGTCCGAGCCGCCGACCGGGGCCGTCTTCGACCTTGATGTGGCGTACCCCGGCATGAGCGCTCATTGCTGCTGCAACCAGTGGCGCGGCCGCGTTGCAGTGACCACACCAGTCGGTACCGAAATCCAGCACGATGGCTTCGTCGAGTGCGTCAATTTCGTCGCGGGTGAGCTGGTGTTCCTTATACGGCAGGGTCTGGGGCATGGAGTCAGTCCGGTCAGGAGAAGCAGGCTGACAGGATAATGCATCCATGAATTTCGGTCTGAACGCACCCGGGCAGGATGCGGCTTTTCAGCTGCCCGGGTGATCAGGCGCTCAGGCGCGAGCGGGGATGGCTTCCAGAAGCGCTTCGCGACGCTTGCGGCGTCCGATCCATGACGCAGACAGGGCGCTGACGAGGCCGGCAAAGGCGACGTAGGCGCAGATCAGCCACGGGTCACCGTTACCCTTTTGCAGCAGATAGGTGGCGATGATCGGAGTGATGCCGCTGGCGAAGATGCCCGAGAATTGATACACGAAAGAGATGCCCGAGTAGCGGATCTTGGGGTTGAACAGTTCGGCAAACAGCGCGGCTTCCGGTCCGTAGATCGACGCGTAGAACACGCCGAACGGAATGATGATCGCCATCCACACCACCAGCATGCTGCCGTTGCTGTTCTGCATGAACCAGAAACCGGCAAAGGCGGACAGACCAGTCAGCAACGAGCCCCAGAAGTAGATCCGGGTGCGCCCGATACGGTCGGAGAGTCCGCCGAAAAAAGGAATGGTGAAGATCATCACCAGCGCGGCGGCCATGACGCCCAGCAAGGCATCGGTCCGGCTCAGGTGCAGCGTCTGCGTGAGGTAGGCAATCGAGAACACGCCGAAGATGTTGAAGAACACCCCGTCGATATAACGTGCCCCCATGCCGGCCAGCACATTGCCAGGGTATTTGGTGATGACCTCCTTGATCGGCAGTTTGATCTCTTCGCCGGAAGCCTTCGCTTCGGCAAATTCCGGTGTCTCCATCACGTTCAGACGGATGTACATGCCCACGGCGACGAGCAGGAAGGAGAGGATGAAGGCGATTCGCCACCCCCAGGAGAGGAACTGTTCATCGCTGAGCATTGCGGACAGTCCGGCCACCACGCCCGAGGCAAGGCACAGCCCCAGCGCCAGACCAATCTGCGGGATGCTGGCGTAGAAGCCACGTTTTTCCTTGGGTGCATACTCGAAGGCCATCAGTACCGCACCGCCCCATTCGCCGCCGAGGCCGATGCCTTGTGCGATGCGCAGGATGAGCAGCAGGATGGGCGCCCACACGCCGATCTGTTCGTAGGTCGGTACCAGACCGATCAGCACGGTAGCCACGCCCATGATCATCAGGGTCATGACCAGCATGCTCTTGCGTCCGAGCTTGTCGCCGAAATGGCCGAAGATCACCCCGCCAAGCGGACGGCTCAGGAAGCCGACGGCAAAGGTACCGTAGGCCAGCATGGTGGAGACCAGCTGGTCGCTGGAGGGGAAATAGAGTTTGTTGAATACGATGCCTGCGACGACACCGTAGAGGAAGAAGTCGTACCACTCGATGGTGGCGCCGATGAGACTGGCGCTGACGACGCGCCTGACTTCCTTTGGATCGTTCTTGATCGCTTGTTTCATTTTTTGTCTCCGGGAATGCTTTTTACCAACATTCAGATCTGTGTTTTGTTTTCCCTGGGCGAACGCGGCGTGATCTTGCGACCGGACGTGCGTGCTTCAATTGCGCGCACTCTAAACTGAAACGCAGTGTTCCACTTGCAGGAATAGAGACTATTGATGACCTGATAAGCAACGCCAAGATCGATTGCGTCGGCGCCTTGAAATTGAAACGCGAAATGGATTTGGCACACCAGAATCAGCGCCACTCGCGCTCATGCCATTCAGGTTTCAGTCAGCTTTCGCCGGCATCCTGGGCCTGGATGCAATATGCGCACGGTGCCGCACGCCCGCGATGAAGCGCGGTACTGATCGTGAAATCCAGACGGGTGCCTGCGGATGGCGGGCGGAGGCCGCGCGCGTCATTCATCCCGAGCGGAGGTGAAGTGCTCTGCAGTGCCAGGATGCGACCGGACGGCCTTTGCTCAGTGACTCCGCTCAGTGAATCCGGTGTCTGAGCTGCGAGCCGGCCCTGCGCATGCAGTCGCCAAGGCGTTCGAGGATTGCCTTGTCGACAAGTTGTGAGCAGATCATGTTCATCCTGAGTGCCGCCGTGCTTTGCATGAAGGCGCCTGGCAGCGGGCGCATGCTTGCAGATTGCATGAGTGATTCCGGCAGCAGCGTTACGGCAAGCCCAGCCTCGACCGCCGCCGCGATATTCTCCAGAACCGGGCTGCGGAAGACCGTCGCATAAGGGGTACCGGTTCGCTTGAGGTCGGCCAGACACAGGTCGCGCACGATGCAGTTGTCTTCGTAGAGGGCGACGGGGATCGGGATCCGCTCCTCCAGAGCAATGCTTTTCGGGGCACACCAGATCAGGCTCTCCGACCACAGCAGTTGCTCGTCGTGGGTATCGTCTTCGCCCGCGACGATCGCCACGTCAAGGTCGCCTTGCTTGACCAGTTGCCGCAGATTCCGGCTGCGCTCGCAGACGATGCTGGCTTCGAGGTGAGGCAGATCCTGCATCAGGATCGGCATGACCGAGTTGATGAAGTTCTGCGCGTAGTCCGTCGGAATGCCGAAGTTGATCCGGCCGCTGAGCTGGCGCTGGCTGAGCGCCTTCAGGGTGGCGTTGTTCAGTCGCAGGATCTGCTCGGCGTAGCTGAGCAGCGTGCCGCCCGCGTCGGTTAGCGCAATGCCCTGGTTGCTGCGTTCCAGCAGCCGGACCCCGAGTTGCTGCTCAAGGCGCTTGATCTGCATGCTGACGGCTGCCTGCGAGCGGAATATGGTGGCCGCGGCCTTCTTGAGCTCACCGGCTTTGACGACAGCGCAAAAGGTGCGAAGCAGTTCGGGGTCGAGCAGGGTGTCCATTGAGCATCCTCGGATTTCGCGCCTCCCGGTGGGATGTAAGCCCGATGCATTGTGCGCTGATGTTTCGATTCAGAAAATGTGAACTGAAGATTGATGTTAATTCGTTTGTGTGAAGTATCGGGTCGAATTAAGGTGAACGCAAGTCCAGCTTGAAACAGGACTGACTTTCAACCCGGGCTTCGGGCTCGATGACGGAGAACTCGATGAACGAAAACACACTTCCTCGCACCATGAAAGGCGTCGTGCTGGTCGGGCACGGCGGACTGGAGCAGCTTCAGTACCGGCAGGACCTGCCTGTGCCGAAAGCCGGCGCAGGCGAGGTACTGATCAGGGTGGGCGCGGCCGCGGTCAACAACACGGACATCAACACCCGTATCGGCTGGTATTCAAAGGGCGTGACCGGGCAGACCAATAGCGGCGCCGAGAGCGGCTTTGCGGAGGCGGACGACGATGACGCCAGCTGGTCGGGTATCCCGCTGCAGTTTCCGCGCGTGCAGGGTGCCGACTGCTGTGGGGAAATCGTTGCCGTTGGGGCGGGCGTCAGCCCGGCGCGTATCGGCGAGCGGGTTCTGGTGCGGAGCATGCAGCAGGCGCCCGGTGTTGACGATCCCTTCGTCTGCATTACGTATGGCTCGGAGTGCGACGGCAGCTTTGCGCAATATTGCACTGCCCGGGCAGACGAGGCCTTCCGCATCGAAAGCACGCTCAGCGATGCCGAACTGGCCTCGTTCCCCTGCGCCTGGTCGACAGCCGAGAACATGCTGGCGCGCGCGGGCCTGAAAGCCGGCGAGCGCGTGCTGATCACCGGCGCCTCGG
>TARA_R110001583_G_scaffold12927_4_pt1 | contig 21941 bp, 27 predicted proteins | sample TARA_R110001583 | Tara Oceans TARA_R110001583 (sample SAMEA4398432) | marine metagenome | biome: Polar Biome; feature: [MES] marine water layer (ENVO:01000295) within the mesopelagic zone...; material: water (ENVO:00002006), including particulate matter (ENVO:01000060) such as...... | reverse complement strand
AAAAATATTCTGTTCGCTATAGAACATAACGTGATAGATGAAGGGTCATAAATACAAAAACAATATCAAATAAAAAAATTTAAACGTCATTAAAGGTTCTCGAAAGAGCAATCTAAATAGTTTGGACAGGTGCTAAAAGGTATTAAATCAAACTTAGTCAAAATTTGTTGTTCAACTAAACTGGTAACTTTCAGGGAAAATTACACAGGAAAAGATCGGTTACCCTTTTCAATATATGCATTAATTTAATCGGTTCTAAATTTGCAATGTGACCCACTTTACTTAGAGTTAAATAACGGTATTAGGTAGGACAGCTGCATAGAGGAATATCAATTCACCCATTAGCTAGAATGAGCGAGTTGATATATTTTAATACGTCAAATTAACGCTTAATTTTTAACGGTATTTGCTGAACTTTTGCATGTTGTAAATATTTGAACAAATCGCTGTCGGTCGAAAGTACTAAGGTCGTATTTTCGCTAATAGCCAATTCATAAGCTTGTAGAGTACGAGTAAAAGCATAAAATGCCACAGACTCTTCACTTTTATTATATGCTGCAGCGTAAATTGCAGCGGCTTTTGCATCAGCTTTACCACGAATTTCTACTACCTGACGATACGCTTCAGATTGGATTTTATTTAAGTCACGTTGTCGGTCACCCAATATTCTGGCTGCCTCACCTTTACCCTCTGATAAAAATCGTTCTGCAATTTGAAGTCGTTCACTGATCATGCGCTCATAAATTTTAGGTCGTACACTTTCATTATAATTAATTCGTTTAAAACGAATATCTAATAGTTCAATACCGAATACTTTAACCTTTTCTGCAGCCGCGTTAAATATATCCTGTTCAACCAACCTCCTACCTTTGTGGATAGGTACTAAACTGCCCATATCCAGCGCTTTTTCAGCATCAGTCAACAATGCATCACGCAGGGGGCGGCGATCTTTTGATGTACGAATAATTTCAATCAGTTCATGTTTAGCGACTGCATTGCGAGTTTCACTACCAAAAACATCATCTAGCCTAGATTGAGCACTACGCTCATCCCCCAAACGCAAGAAATATTGTAATGGGTCGGTGATTTTCCAGCGTGCATATAAGCTCACCGAAATATACAACTTATCCTTAGTCGGCATATCTGATGGTGTACCTTCCCATTCCAACACACGTTTATCGATGGAATTAACTTGTTGAATATAAGGTATTTTAAATTTTATACCTGCATCAACAACAGGAGATCCAACGGGACGACCAAATTGAGTAATGATCACCTGTTCGACTTCATTTACCGTATAAAATGTGCCGTATACTAACCCACCAATAATTACGAATAGAATACTAGTGAATACAGTTAAATAACGTTTCATTATTTACTCCCTTCAATTGAGGTCAAATCAAGTAAAGGTAAAATACCTAACGTGCCACTATCAATGATAATTTTTTTGTTAATGGTTGGCATAACTTTCTGCATCGTCTCAACGTAAATACGTCTGCGCGTTACTTCTGGTGCCAGTTTAAATTGGTTATATAAAGCATTAAAACGTAATACATCACCTTCCGCTTCATTAATGCGTTTGATTCGATAACCATCCGCTTCTCGTATGCGTTGGTCACGCTCACCTTCAGCTAATGGAATAATACGATTGTAATCTCGACGCGCTTCATTAATTAGTTTTTCTTTTTCTTGCTGCGCCTGATTTACTTCATTAAATGAGGCTTGCACCGGCTTGGGCGGATTGATATTTTTCAGTTGCACTTGGTCAATGCTGATACCCATTACATACTTGGTCGCCAATGCCTGCATTTTTTTGAGTGCTTCTACTTCAATTTCTTGACGGCCAATAGTGATCACTTCATCAACTGTTCGGTCACCCACGACTTCTCGCATCACTGATTCAGAAACATAACGTAACGTGCCTGCAGGGTCTCGTACCTCAAATAGATAATTTTTGGGATCGGCAATACGATATTGAATAACCCATTCAACCAGTGCAGTATTAAGATCACCTGTTACCATTTGAGTTTCTCCAACTTGATTACGTGACAACTCCAAATTGCGACGATCAGAAGCACTAAATATATTGTTTAATGAAATGTTTTGTTTAGGATCTGTTGCGCCGGGTGTAGCAAATCCAAACTCTTGTTTTAACTGACGCTTTGTCGGCACAATATTGACTTGGTCAATCCCTAAGGGTAATTTGAGATGCAGGCCTGCAGATGAAATAGTGTTGAATTTACCAAATCTCAATACTACTGCTACAGAGTCACTAGGCACGGTATATACCGCAGTATAAAAAGCGCCAGCTAGTAATATCAAAGCAAGGAAAATCCACTTCGACTTTTTGCCGCCGTTAGATAGCAACACTTGGCATTTACGAAATAGTCCACCTGCTAAATTATTTATATCAGGAGGCCCTGATTCCGTTTTATTAGTATTGTTTGTATTGTCTGACGACATAGAGTCCTCGCTTTATAGAATTGAGAAACGTTTAGACTTCCACTACTTAACGATTGAATAAACTCCCGTTTAAGCAGTATGTTTACCGTATACAGATAAATTTTATCCCCTTGAACAAATCGAGGACCTTTCTTCAAATCTATTTAGTAACACAATTACATCCTCTTATTTTTATATTAATTAAGAGCAATATAAATTTAAAATCCATTACCTTTTAGGTGTTCACTCATTGGTCAAGTCAGGATTTATAGAAACCTTTAGTTATTATTTATTTTTTAACGTTTTGTCTGGCAGTATAATGGTTGGTTTTTCAGGTCTTTTAGGCTTATTTTTTTTTACTGATTTAACTGGATTTTTTTCGATAGGTTTTAGCTCATGGCTTGGATTTTTCACAATTACCTCTAAATAATTACCAATTACGATATTGCAATAGGATTAACTGAAAGTGTACGACAAACAATATTAGGCTTCTGTTCGATAGCCAACGTAGCACTCAAATATTAATGTTATTCAGACTATATTGAATTGATTTTTAATAGAATTGGAGAGAGGATATTATTTAATATCAAGGAGGTATATTTCAAAAAAAGTTAAGTTAGTTACGTTTTTTACTCTCTGAATACCCAATAATGCTGAACTAAGGTTATCTACAGATGCTTGGTTCAGAAGATATACTGTTCATCATTTAATGCCCTATTAAAGCTACTGCAAATTGTGTTATACCATTTTAAAAAGTGAAAAGAGTTATCTTTTACAATTAACGCTTTACTATCAGTAATTTAGCCTACTCAATACTAGATCATTTAATTAACTAATTTTATATAAATATTAATTCAACTGTTATGTGTTGAAGGAAACTTTAAAATACCGTTTCTAATATTGCTTGCCTTTTAATAAGCTCCTTCGCTTAAATTAATCTCTAGAAATAAAGTATAAAATACCCGTCCCGACAATACCCGCAATTAATGAACCTAAAAGAATACCCAATTTTGCTTGCTCGATTAATGCAGGTTGCCCTTCGAATGCTAATGCTGATATAAACAATGACATTGTAAAGCCCATACCTGCCAAAAATCCTATTCCAACAATATGAGAAAACTGTACATCTGGTGGCAACCTGACCATGCCCACTTTTAACCCTAACCATGCAAAAAAACTAATACCAATACCTTTCCCTAACACCAACCCTAAAATAATTGCAATGGAGACTACCGTGTCTTTAAATTCAGGTATCACAGTGGGTAACATTACCCCCGCATTTAAAAAAGCAAACAAAGGTAAAATAATAAGACTGACTGGTTTGTCAAGCGTGTAACCCCAGCGTAATATCGGGGCTGTTGTTTGCTTAGCAATATCTTCAGCCCTAACAGCAAGCGCATGTTGTTGTTCATTTTCCAATATAGGAGTGTAGGGCGTATCCGCTTTTTGAAAGTCTTCTACGATGTTTTGCATTTTACGACGAAACCATCTTTTATTTGCATAGGGACGTGTCGGCACCATCATTGCTGCTAATAGTCCTGCTGTTGTAGCATGAACACCTGATTGAAGAATAAACCACCAAAGAAACACGCCGCCAGTTAAATAGAAAAAGGGTTTTCTTATACCCACAAGGTTTATCAATAACATTATTAATAGCGTCAGACCTGCCCAAAATAGCGATTGTGCATCGATTTGTTCGGTATAAAAAAAGCCAATAACAGCCACTGCTCCCATATCATCTACAATCGCTAGACCTGTAAGTAAAATATAAGCTGCTCGTGGCGCTTTTGCGCCTAATAATGTAAGAATACTGATCGCAAAAGCTGTATCAGTCGCCATCGGGATCCCCCACCCCTGATGTGCATCTGCTCCATTAACCCAAATAATCGCTGAATAAATAAGTGCAGGTAAAACCATACCGCCGATGGCCATAATAATAACTAACGCAGCATCTTTTAAGTCACTAAGTGCCCCAACCAAACATTCATACTTAATTTCTAAACCCAAAATGAAAAAAAACAACACCATTAAGCCGTCATTAATCCAATAATGTATAGAATGGCTTATTTCCCAATCGCCAAGAGACATAGTCAATTTCAGTGCATTCACAGCTTCATAATTATGTTGCCCCCCAAAATTAACTATAAGGATAGCTGCTGTTGCTGAAATAAGTAATAATATTCCCGCCACAATCTGACTATCAATAAATGATTCAAAAGGTAAAGAAAATTTAAGAAAACTCTTCTCTAGTGGCGCATGCTCACGACTTGCTTCTTTTATTTCATCACTCATAAGCTTATCTCCACAACGTTACTATTTGGTTTATTTTATTCGAATACGTTTTCTAAACATTATTAACGATTGAGTCTATTTTACCTAGCACATTAACAGTATATTGTATGGGCTACGATACAATCTTTCATGCCTATTAAAGTGAGACTAAATTCTATAAATATATTTAATTTACTAACTTACCTACCATTATTCTTATCTCTTTCATCAATAGTAAATAAAAAATTAGGTTATACTCAACAACCACCGACTAAATTAGGATGGTTAGTTTTATGGACTAAAGTCCGGGTACAGGTCACAGACCCGTTTAGTTAACCTTCCGTTCTAAAGTTATCATCACCGTTAACTTCAAAGTGGTGTTCTAGATATTCTTTAATCATTTCTTCGGTAACATCTCCAGATGTTACACTGAAATATCCCCTAGCCCAGAAGTGACGCCCCCAATACCTCTTTTTAAGAGCGGGGACATTTTCGAATAGTTTATAGATGAGCACCCTTTAATTCTTCTCATTAATTCACTTGGAATAATATCTGCTATCTATATCTAGTAATATAAATAAAGTGATATTGAATTTTAAAAACTGTATGGTTATCATATCTATAATCCATGACTACCTCTTAAAATCAATAAAGCGATTATAGCTGAAGCTGACCAGCTCAAGCCGATGGTTTTCAGCTTTTAGTTGACTAATAAAGTGATTAAGTTGCTTTAAGCATCTCTCTAAATTGTATTGTAAAACCATTTTCAGCTTCTTCTAAGACTTCTGCCAGATGGAATATTAAATTCACGTAATAGCGCCATAAGTTGGTTCTTTAATGCAGCACGCTGTTTTATACATTGATCGCAAGATCGCAAATTTCAGTATTGATTGTACTTGTTGCTGTTGACTCGTTTTAAATGCGACAAAATTAATATCAAGTCTTAAAATCCGATGTACCCTAATTTATCACTATCTAAGTGCTTGTTTAATAATTATTATTCCAATTAAACTTTCAACTCCCGAACAAAGCATCTATGTACATAAATATTCATCATTAAAATAGTATTTTCAACCACATACTCCCAATAGCTAGTAATCTAGTAATTATTATCCTCAGACTAAAAAAACTTTTAGTCTGTACGACAGCGAACCGACACGATTAAGTAAGTGATGTAGTTTAATAGAGGAGATTGACAAACCCATCAATTAATATGTAAGGATAATCAAATATGCTACGCAGCATTCACGATTTAGAAAATTACAGTATTGCCGCTACAGACGGCGATGTAGGTAAAGTGACCGATTTCTTATTTGATGACAAGCAATGGGTAGTACGTTATTTCGTTGTTGAAACTGGTAGTTGGCTATTGAGCCGTAAAGTATTGATATCCCCTATCGGAATACAGAAAACAGATTGGCGAGAAAAAGTATTTCCAGTATCCATCACCCAAGAGCAAGTTAAAAACAGCCCTGAAATTGACACTGATAAAACGGTTTCACGCCAAAATGAAATCAACCTTCTTGAATATTATAGCTATCCAAATTATTGGGGTGACACCGGCATTTGGGGGGGCGGCATGTATCCATACCTACTTAATCCAGGTTTTGAACAACCTCCAGAAACACCAACACAAGCACTCAAGACGACACTTGCCCATGCAGACGCGAAGAGCGAGCAACATGAAAGCGATGATCCCAATTTACGGAGTTGTAAATCTGTCATCGGCTATCATATCCACGCTATCGATGGAGATATTGGTCATGTTTCTGCAGTCTTAATTGAAGATGATTCAATGGTAGTTCGTTACCTAGTCGTCGATACAACCAATTGGTTTGGTGGTAAAAAAGTACTCATATCACCAGAATGGATTGAAGAAATTGCATGGTTTGATAAGTCAGTTACCATCAACTTAATTTGTGAGAAGATAAAAGAAGCACCAGAATATCAACCAAACTTAGAGCTAAATCGAGACCATGAGCTAGCCGTTTATAAACATTATGGTCTCGCTTGTTACTGGGATGTATATTAAATAACAAACTTGTAAAATAAGTTAAACAGAAACAAACTTAATATTCTTTTAACTGTACGAAAAATCCCACGACGCTTGATTTTAAATAATATACCAAGCGTCAATAAGATTATTTATATCACGACGTAAAGTGAGCCTATAAATGCTAAAATTCAAATTAAAAATATTACAGTCATTGCTCTTGAACTTTTTAACGTGATACAAAATTACAAATAATACCAATTGCATTAAGTATGTTATCTAAATTTTGCGTAGCAGAAACAATTCAAGGCATAAATTGACGCCTTTCGAGAGGTTAACTTCGTTAATTCTCTATCGGTAGTGTTAAATTAAACATTTTTAATACCTTAATGGTTGTTCCCTTTACGAAATTTATAACGAAGAAGTAAGTTGTTTTAGCCAGTAAAATAGATCAGATATTTACTGCAATTGGTATAAATAAGCTAAACCTTTGATTAACTAAAGAGGGAGCACAGAAAATGCAAAATAATGGAACGAACAATAAACGACAAAGTATCGCAAACTTTGCTGCTATAAAAACGGCAATAGCGAATAATGAAGAAAAACTTCTCAAAGAATTATTGGCAGACCAAATGATGCAAGCACTTGAAAAAAGCTATCTCATCGAGCTAGCCCAACTCAACAATAACTCTGCCATTTTGGAAACACTGAAAGCTATCCCATTGGATAAATAGAGCCGTGAAGGTTCAGTCAAAAAACTATAAGCTAGGGTATTAGTTACCCCTAGCTTTTATCTTCAGATGACGCGCTGAAGAGTTATATCTACCGTACAGAATAGAAGATTCAACTTTTCCCCTTCAACAAAACAACTGTTGTATCAATATAACTCCATCTCCACAACTAAACTATTCACTCTAGTTCCTGCTTTACCTTTAGCAATCTGATCTAATTCACCTAAAGATCCAATCACGACGACTTTGCCAGTTTTTTCAACAAATTGCCAAGCGTCTTTTACTTTCGGTCCCATAGATCCTTCGGCAAAATCATAGTTAACGAGATCTGAATAATTGATGCTTTTTATGGTTCGTTGTTTAGGTCCGTCCCAATCCATGGACACAGCATTAACACCTGTAGCCATAATGTATAAATCGATGTCCAGTTCTCTCGCTAACGGTCACTGGACAAATATTTATCAATAACAGCTTCTACTCCTTCTAAATTATTATCTCCGTTACGCATTTTAGGAATCCCTCCCCCACCACTGACAATAACGATAGTGTTTTTTTCTAATAACCAACGAATCGAATTAATTTCAAAAATACGTTTTGGTAATGGAGAAGCCACAACTCTACGCCATTTTTCCCGTCAGATTTAATCGTCCAATTGTTAGCCTTAGCTAGTTTCTGAGCTTCAACTTCTTCGTAAACAGGACCAATAAATTTAGTTGGATTTTCAAACGCAGAATCATTTGGATCCACTTCAATCATTGTTAATAAGGTTGCTAGCGGCCGTTCTAAATCAACTAAATTACCCATTTATTGTTCGAACATGTAACCAATCATACCTTACGTTTCTGCACCTAATACATCTAGCGGATACAACTCATCACGTTTATAAGCATTACCTTGCAACGCAAGCAAATCTATTTGAGGCCCACATTAGAAAAATCAGCTAATGGCGCCATGATAGGCATGGTCAGACAGCGAATCCAAAAGATGAGGTAACAAAAAACGACATCAATACTTCAATACCAAACATAACGTTAATAAAAACAACACTAGATAACCCGCTGAGAGTTTCTTCACCTAAATGCAAAATAATATCTGTCATGTTACCTGCACCCATGATGACGACTATGCCACGTGCAATGCCAATAATAATGGCGACACCAAGAAGATCACGTGCCCCATTGATAAAAAAGCCCGTAAAGGTCAGCCACAATAGAGAGTTCAGGATTCTTTTTGATTTTTGCTGCATAACGCATCACATAAACAACGCAGACTAACCAGCCACTTAGTAAAATAAATAAACGTAAAAACATTTTTTGCGTAAAAGCTATATCTGCAGCATTGGCAGCGATCACAGTGACAACCGATACCCACTCTCAGCAAAATAATGCCTACCACCACAACAGAGTCGTAACCAGCGGTAAGCATTACAGGGATCAGTAAGGCATAGAAAGCCAACGACTCCTCTGCCATACCATACGTGCTACCACCCAATGCAAATAAGGCCATCAGAATCGAGATCACCTATTTTTCATGACCTTTCAGATTCACCATAGCCCGGAAAATTCCCGTATCAATCGCCCCAGTTGCAGGCCTCCATCTTATGGCAGGCAATGTGATATTAATCAAACATGCTGGTTCTGTTACACAATGCGCCACTGCCTTTGATGAATTAATGACAGAATCTGGCCCTCCCGAAGGCTTGTATACCAACTTATTCATTAGTCATGATCAAGCCAACAATCTAATCAGCAATCCTCGAATAAAAGGTGTTGCGCTAACGGGCAGCGTCTCAGCAGGGAGTTCTGTTACATCAAGTGCTGGGCAGAACCTCAAAGTATCATCAATGGAATTAGATGGCAGTGATGCTTTTATTGTCATTGAAGATGCCGATCTAGAAAAAGTGGTCAAATCGGCAATATGGGGACGCATGTACAACGCAAGCCAAACCTGTTATGCAGCAAAACGCTTTATCGTTATTGAAGAATTGGCGGACGAGTTTCTAGAGAATTTTCAGTCAGAACTTAGTAAATTCAGACCAGGCGATCCAATTGATAAAACAACCACACTTGCGCCTCTATCGACTGACTCTGCGTTACTTGGTTTGATCAAGAAAGTAAACTCTGCTGTTAAGCATGGTGCAAAATTGTTGATCGGTGGTAAGCGCTGCGATCACAAAGGCGCTTTCATGCAACCGACTATTCTCACCGGTGTATCACCATACAACGCAGCTTACCGCGATGAGTTTTTGGACCAGTTGCAATGTTTTTCAGTGTTAAAACTGAAGATGAAGCCATTGCGTTAGCAAATGACTCAGATTTCGGTCTAGGCGGTTCCATTTATACAAAAGACATCGAACGCGGCAAACGTGTCGCGACTCAAATTGAAAGTGGTATGATGTTCATCAACAACATAGATTGGACGGATGCAGAATTTCCTTTCGGTGGTATTAAGAATTCAGGCTACGTTCGAGAACTAGGTAGCATGGAGGTTCAGCAATTTTTTAACAAAAAACTAGTACGCATAGTCACTCTCGACGCCCCTGAATAGTGGTTTTGTGATGTATGTAATTCTTATTATTTTAAAAGAAACGGCGCGGTTTCTTGGTGCTTTCATTAACAGCTAAGTGGGTCAAAATTTCACGCAAATGGATCAAAGAGATTAATTCGTTCGATAAACTCATCATCGTCGACTTAACTCGTCAATTGTCCAAAAGCGCACCAGAATACGACTCAACTGAGCAGATTAATCGACATCAAGAAGCTGAGATTTGTGAACATTATTGGCTCATTTGTTATTAGACTCGTGCGCTAAAATCCAACCTAGTGAGGCCACAATGAAAACATTAACGACGTCTCAACTCAACCATTGGGAAACCAGTTTTAACTCCCAGCGCGGACAGTATGATAAACTACTACACGCCCTTCTCAGCACAACTCAAATGGCTGAAGCCGACCAGTTAACCATTGCTTATGGCATCAATAAAATCACTCTAATGGAAAATGCTGGTCGCCCAGTGGCTGATGCTATTATTAATGGTTGGAGTTTGCGTCCTGTATTGGTACTTTGCGGTCCTGGTAACAACGGTGGCGATGGATTTGTCGTTGCTCGGTGTTTGGCTGAAGCAAACTGGCCAGTGCGCGTCGCCCTGCTTGTCAACCGAAATCAGCTTCATGGCGCTGCAGCGCATCATGCTTCTCTTTGGAATGGTCCAATTGAAACACTCACACCCGCCGCGCTAAAAAGCGCAGAGTTGATTGTAGATGCCATCTTTGGCGCAGGATTAAATCGCACCTTAGTCGGTCCAGCTGCGGACACACTCGTTTCGGCATCGGCTAAAAAACTGACCATCATCGCTATCGATGTTCCCAGTGGACTCATGGGCGACACAGGTGAAGATATGGGCGCAGTACCTTGCGACCTCACCCTGACTTGTTTTCGAAAAAAGCCAGGCCATTTGTTGCAACCTGGTAAAAGTTTATGCGGTGAACTGATTGTTGCTGACATAGGCACACCCGCCTCTGTATTTTCAAACATTTCCCCAGCTACCTTTGAAAATCATCCTGCTTTATGGGCCGATGCAATGCCATTATTAAATCAGCATAGCAATAAGTTCGACCGAGGACATGCCCTGATTTGGGGTGGTTGGCCAACTACTGGCGCGGCTCGAATGGCTGCTATATCAGCTGCTCGTATAGGTGTAGGGCTAACGACAGTCGCGGTGGATATGAGCAACAGTAACCTAGCTCTTTCGGTATATGCCACAACACTGACAAGCATCATGGTCAAACCAATCAACAAACATCAAGACTTAGATAAATTACTGGCAGATAAACGGTTTACTGGCCTATTGATTGGTCCAGGAGCAGGGGTTGATCTAGATACTCAAACAAGGGTATTGGCTATGTTAAAGACTGGGAAAGCAACCGTGCTCGATGCCGATGCGCTTACTTCCTTTAAACACAAACCAACCACTTTGTTTGATGCGATCATCGGTCCATGTGTGTTGACACCGCATGAAGGAGAATTCACACGACTATTTAAGGACATAATTGATTCTTCATTGAATGACAAGCTATCTCGTACCCGAGCTGCGGCTATAGCCAGCGGCGCCATTGTGATACTCAAAGGTAATGATACTGTCATTGCGGCACCCGATGGACGAGCTATCATCAACACTAATGCCCCATCTACTTTGGCAACTGCAGGATCGGGAGATGTATTAGCTGGCATAGTACTGGGTTTACTCGCACAGGGTATGGACTCCTTTCTCGCTGCTGCCGCGGCTGTTTGGTTACACGGTGCAGCAGCAAATCAGTTCGGACTGGGATTAATTGCAGAAGATTTACCCAACCACTTACCTGATGCACTTAAAAAATTAGACCAGCTAATGAAAAAACAGAATGAATTGCGCCCTTATTAAAGAAATTACCGAAGCACTTGCTATTTGAATCTAAGAGCAATAAAAGCGTCATAAAATCAGAGTATAAAAAATCGTATAAACGAACTATCTGACTCAATAGCAAATATGTTTTTCCATTTTCTTTATTTATTAAACTAATTATTAATTAGACAATTTGTTGGACAACCAATAAGGCAACAATCGATCCGTTTCTGTTTTCACTACAGCGTAGCATTCACAGCTTAAGGACTCTAGTTTTACTCTATCTAGAACTGCGATATGGCCACGGTGATAATCAATCACACCGAGCTTTTGCAGTTTACCTGCAGCTTCGGTCACACCTTCACGGCGCACACCAAGCATATTGGCAATCAATTCTTGAGTCATAGTGAGATGATTATCTGGTAAGCGATCGAGAGATAATAATAACCAACGACATAATTGTTGATTGATCGAATGATGACGATTACACACGGCAGTTTGTGCCATTTGAGTGATCAAAGATTGCGTATACCGTAACATCAATTCCAGTAGTTTACCGTGGCGATGAAACTCTTCAGTTAATCGACTACTTTTTAAACGATAAGCATAACCTTCGCTTTGCACCACTGCTCGGCTGGAAGTACTTTCACCGCCCATAAACAGAGCGACTCCAATCAATCCTTCATTGCCTACAACTGATATTTCTGCTGATGCACCACTCTCCATCACATAAAGTAAAGAAACAATGGAATCGACAGGAAAATGGACATAAGCTAATTTGTCACCAGCTTCGTACATCACCAGCCCTAATTCCAGTTTTTCAAGCTCAATAAAAGGGAAAATACGATCTTGAACGTCCTTAGGTAAAGCTGATAATAGATGGTTCTGTAACGGGGAAAAAGTAGTATCAACTGCACCATGCATAGAGGGGTTCTTATAGGTTTAGTGAGAAAATCAGGCCGCAATAAAACGGTATGAATCGATCCTGATCAAACAACCAGGTACTTTTATTGGCGCACATCAATGCACTGTACACGGTTTAAAGTGAACATGTGGTTTATTCTCTTAAAAACGACTCAAATTCTAATTTAAAGCATTAAACCCCGATATAACATCGAATAACTCTTCGTCTATTTCACTTTGGCGTAAACGGTGGAAGGTTTGGTTTAAGTTTTCTTGTATTTCGTCAATATTTTTTTCGGCTCGTTGCATAGCAGCAAGTCGACTTGTATTTTCACTTGCAAGCGATTCGGCACAGGCTCGAAAAAGGCTAACAAAAAGATATTCACGCACAAAGGCGCGATGTGTTTTACCTTGATCTGGCATCACTTGGGCAAGGTTATTACTCGGCCAATCGATAGCGATAAGTTCACTCTGCCATTCTGCGTCTAAAGGCAAAAGCTGCTGATTGATCGGGCGAGAAATAGAGTTAGCTTCGGGTTTATGATGAAACAAAAATACTTGATCAATCAGTCCTTGATCTCGTTTGGCTTCTAATTCAATTAAAATTTCACCCACTAGCGAAGTAATAGTATTGATAGAATTGGGCAACTCGAAGCTTTCTTCAGTTTTTAAGTCAGTATCTAACAAGCGAGACTCAACGCGTTCCCCAACTGCCCATACCGTTTTATTACCCGATAACTTTGCTAAAGAATCGACAACAAATTCAACCATCACTTCATTAAACTGTCCGACTAAACCTTGATCGGAACCAAACACAATGACCCCGATAGCAGGTTCAGTCTGCTTTGAGCGATTGACGATCGAATTAGGCTGCTGCTCTAAATCAAAATTTTGCGATAAGCACGCCGACAAACCCAATTGCACGGTTTTATAATAATCGTCTAATGAATATACCGCTTTTTCATATTGGCCAATACTCGACGAAGCAATGCTTTTCATGCTGCGCACGACAGATTTAAGATCTTGAGCACTAGTTATTTTATGGCGTAAGCTGGCGATACTATCAGTCATACTGAATCACCTGAATCTGCATCAACTTTAAACCCCTTAAGCGCTTCTAGCCCAAGATCCAAAATCGTTGTTTTGTCTTTCTCACTTAATTTGTCAGAACTTTCTAAGCGTTCAACAAGCTCATCTGTAATATTCGCCGCTACATCACGAACCGCTTTTTCTGCTGCTGGCATATGTTCTAAGTCAATGTCGTCAAACAAGTTTGCAGTCAAAGTAACTAATACTGCAATTTGTTCTGCCATGGAGACAGGCGAAAATTCAGGCTGCTTCAAACAGGAGCGAATGCGCCTTCCATGCTCAATTATTTTCAATGTGTCATCATCTAATCTCGCACCAAAACGAGCGAAGGTTTCCAATTCCTCGAATTGCGCATAAGCCAATTTCAGATCAACTGTCACACCCCGATACGCTTCTCTTTGTGCTTTACCGCCCACACGAGAGACAGACATCCCAACATCAACGGCAGGTAAAATACCCAATTCAAATAAAGTAGGTGAAAGGTAAATTTGCCCATCGGTAATGGAAATAAGATTAGTTGGAATATACGCCGAAATATCCTGAGCTTCAGTTTCAATAATGGGTAAGGCCGTCAAAGAACCTCCACCCAATTCTTCACTTAAATGTGTTGATCTTTCTAACAAGCGAGAATGAATATAAAAAATATCGCCGGGAAAAGCTTCTCGACCAGGAGGACGACGTAACAACAAAGACAATTCACGATAAGCGCGAGCATGATGAGTCAAATCATCATAAATAATCAGTACATCACGACCGTGCTCCATAAAATATTCTGCAATGCTGGTTGCTGCATAAGGTGCAACATAGGCCAACCCAGGGGGTTCGTTACCTTCAGTCACCACCACAACCGTGTATTCCATAGCGCCTTGTTCCCGTAAAGTCGCAATAACTTTGGCAACACCAGAGGCACGCTGGCCAATAGCACAATACACACATAACACATTTTGACCACGTTGGTTGAGAATGGTATCCATCGCGATCGCAGTTTTACCGGTTTGTCTGTCGCCAAGAATCAATTCTCGCTGTCCACGGCCCACGGGAATCAAAGCATCAATAACTTTAATGCCGGTTTGCAATGGCACACTTACGCCAGCACGATCCATAATAGCAGGCGAAGGCCGCTCAATAGGCAATCGTTCAGTATTCGCCAACTTTTCTTTACCATCTAATGGGATACCAATTGGATTGATAATTCGCCCAATTAAGCTATTGCCAACCGGCACATCAACCACGTGACCAAGTCGTTCAACTTCATCACCCGCTTGTAAATGCCAGTATTCACCGAGCAATACCACGCCTATTTCATCTTCATCAACATTAAAAGCAATGCCATAAATATCACCGGGAAAAAGCAATAACTCATCATAACCGACATTGGGTAAGCCAGATAATTTGGCAATACCAGTAGCGACACTGGTGATCACACCAATTTCACGAGGTGATAAAGTAGGTTCGAAAGACTCCCGAGCTTGTTCAAAGTCGGAAAATACACCATCAAATATTGACATTATGAAACCTGCTCTTGGCTTTGTTCATTGCTTTCTTCATTATTTTCCTCATCGTCATTATGATGGGACTGCATCACCTCAGTAACTCGCTTGGTCAGCGTGGCGAGGTAATCATTAATGCTCCAGCCAATTTTTTGGCCGTGACCATTAATTTCAATACCACTGATCACATCTGGCTCAGTGATAAATTGAATAGTTAACTCATCATCCAACAATTTATTCAACGTTTTTTTAATCAAGGTCTGTTGTTTTTTAGCAAGATCAAAGGCGCTATGAACGATTAATGCTTCCTTTGAATCACTAAAGGCCGATTTGAAACTGGCTTTTTCATCGTCACTCAATCCGTCCAAGCGTTTTACAAAAATAACCGCCATACTCTCTTCTAAGCTAGCACCAGCAAGTGAACTAAGCGCTTTGCGTACAATAGCAAAAACTTCCTCTCGAGCACGCTGACTAAGTGCATCTTGCAAACTTAACTGTTCGTTTTTAAGTGCAAGTTCTAACTTATTGCGCAGCGCATCGGACTCTTGTCGAACCGAATCCAACAAACGAGTTCGTTCGGCTTTCACTTCCTCATTCATTTTATTCATGCTGGTCGTACGTTGTTGGTCGAACTCCGTATTCTTTTGTAGGAACTCCTCGCGCTGTTGCTCCGCCTTCGCTTTTTGACTATCGGCATCAGCAAGTTCATCGACAATACGTTTTTCACGATCATCAATCGTATTCATAATGGGACGATATAAAAAGTGCTTGAGTAACCACACCAACACGAGAAAGTTGACGAGTTGTGCAATAATGGTGAACCAGTCTATTAACATAATTTATTGGCCTGTTACTTGTGCTATGCTGTAATTCCAAAAAGGATTAGCAAACAGCAGAATCATCGACACTACAAAACAATAAATAGCTGTAGACTCGATCATGGCTAAACCTACAAATAAGGTTCTGGTGATGGTAGCCGAAGCATCTGGCTGTTGAGCTAAAGAAGACAAGGCTGAAGCAACCGCCCGTCCTTCCCCTAAAGAAGGCCCAATAACGCCAATAGCGATAGTGATACCCGCAGTAATAATTGATACCATTGCAATAATTGTCATGCTGTCCATAGTCGCTCCATAAAGGTTCATAAGATTAATTTAAAAGGTTAACTGGCCACCGTTGACTCAGTTTTAGCGGTTCGAGTGGCCGCTGCGATATACACAGTTGCCAGAATAAAAAAGATATAAGCTTGCACAATGCCCGTTAATAAACCGAGCAAGGTCATCACAATAGGAAATAAGAAAGGTGTAATGGTGAGCAGAATCCCAATGATCATTGCACCGCTCATCATGTTCCCAAACAAACGTACTGCCAACGCTAAGGTTCGTGATACTTCACTAATAATATTAAACGGCAGCATGATAATGGTCGGCTCAGTATAAGATGATAAATATTTAACCACTCCTTTCTCTTGGACACCAAACAGCGGCACAGCCACCAATACACACAAGGCTAAAGCGGCGGTGGTAGAAAGCGATCCTGTTGGTGGTTCAAACCCTGGGAAAATAGTCCCCAAAGTAGAGAGTGCGATGAACAAAAACAGCGAACCAAGAAAACCGATATACTTTTGTGGATTGCTTAGGCCCACTTCTTCAATTTGTTTGTTAATGGTGATCACCAACACCTCTAGCAAGTTTTGCCAACGAGAGTGTTTTAAATTAGTCGTCAAATTTCGAGTGATCAGTATCGACCCAACCACCAGCACCAACATCACCAACCAAGTGAACGCAATAGTGGCGTTGATTTTTAGAAACCCCATTTGCCAATAAATGATTTTATCTGGACTCAGATTCATAACTGTTCACCTTCACATAATGATTTTTGTTTAAGAGATTGAATTTCTTTGTTAATGGCGGAGTTCTCTTTTGAACGAATCCTCCGGGTCACAAATAAACGCAAGATAATAAACCCAAGTAGAGCCAATAAAATTGACTGCCAATCTTTACTTAGCAACACATAAAACCCCAACATCACAACACTCATTCGGAACAACATGCTACAAAGCAACAAAATGCCAATAAAAGGACTGGAATCAATGCGGCGCACTGTCCACCAAAGCCCTATAAAATAAAAAGCACCGAGTACACCTCCCACTAACAAGGAATAAAGCCCACTGAGCCAAAGGTTATCGCCAAAATCAATTAACATCATCATCGTCCTCATCATGTTGGTGAATATATTGGTCTTCTTTTTCAACCCAATGCCAGGCATTAAAGCACCCTAAACAGAGGCCAAGGACTAACAACGCTAACGTCCACGAACGCTCGCTTGGATAAGCCCCATCCAACCAAATCCCCACGCCTGCACCCAGCACAGTGGGAATAGCCACCGACCAACCAATCAAGCCCATCATGCCTAAACCAGACCAGACCGTTTTAGTGACATAGCGCTGTGCTTTTAATTTACGCGCAGCGACCGAGCCAACTTGTTGACTATAATTATTAGCCCTTTTTTTATTCGATTTACGCAGCGCTTTTAGTTCATCTTTATCGTGATTATCGTTTTTCATGACAAATTAGTATCCCGGTTAAACGCCACAAAACGTTGAATAAAACCACTCTCCATTTTACTCAACACAGTGCGCAGCTTCTGCTGTTGTTCATTAAGCTGTATAAATTCTTCTTCTACTTTGATACGAAGTTCATCCAGCCCCAACCCACTCATTGCGTTACGCACAGAAATCCGCACTTCCGATCCTGTTTTCACCAAAACCCCTTCATCAACAGCAATGTAAACCTCTTTGGCGCCTTCGACTTCAAACACTAAAATACCCGCCGACAACGACGCTACACAATCTAATCGATTCGGTAAAATACCAAATGCGCCTTGGGGGGTTATCGCCACGATACGAAGTACCTTGTGTTCCTCGGTAAACACATCATATGGAAGTAAAACCCTAAGCGTCATGTGGGCTTGTGGCATCTTCATCCTCCTCAGCGTTGGGCTCTATTTTATCTTCAGTAGAAGCTTGTTTAGTTTTTTCATGGGCTTCGTCAATGGCCCCAATCATATACAGTGCGCTTTCAGGATAATCTTCGAATTCATCCTTTAAAATACGTTCGCAACCATCCAAAGCATCATCAAGACTAACTAACTTGCCAGACATGCCAGTGAACTGTTCGGTGGTAAAAAAGGGTTGAGTCAAAAAACGCTCTAAACGCCGAGCGCGACCAACAACCTTGCTATCTTCTTGTGATAACTGCTCCATCCCGAGCATGGCAATAATATCTTTCAACTCACCGTATTGTGCCAAAGTACGGCGAATGTCTTGCGAAAGGTCATAATGACGTTGCCCTATAATACTTGGCGTCGCCATTTTAGAACTGGACTGCAAAGGATCAATCGCAGGGTAAAGCCCTTCACTGGCACGTTTACGTGATAAAACGATAGAAGCAGAAAGATGCGAAAAGGTATGCACCGCGGCAGGATCTGTAAAATCATCGGCAGGCACATAGACAGCTTGAATTGAAGTAATAGCGCCACTGCCTGTATTAGCAATGCGCTCTTCAAGTTCCGACAACTCAGTTCCCATCGTAGGCTGATACCCCAAGCGCGATGGCATTTGCCCCATTAACCCAGACACTTCCATACCTGCTTGAATAAAACGGAAAATATTGTCAACTAACAACAACACGTCTCGATGTTCATCGTCTCGAAAATATTCAGCCATGGTTAAAGCGGCATGACCAACTCGAAAACGTGCACCAGGAGGCTCATTCATTTGCCCAAACATCATCACCATGTTATCCAGCACACCTGCTTCTTTCATCTCACGGTAAAGCTCTTCCCCTTCACGACAACGTTCTCCGATACCGCAAAAGATACTCACACCCGCGTGACTCCCAACCATGTTATGAATCATCTCGGTCAATAAAACTGTTTTACCCACACCCGCACCACCGAACAAACCCGCTTTACCGCCGCGCTCTAATGGCATCAACACATCAATCACCTTAATTCCGGTTTCAAATACTTGTGTTTTGGTAGAACGATTTGCTAATAGCGGTGGCTGGTTATGAACCGACCGCCATTCAATGTCTGTTGGTGCTTCTTTTTTGTCAATGGTATTGCCAAACACATCATACATGCGCGACAAAATACCTTTTCCAACAGGCGTCTGTAGCGACTTGCCGGTATCCTCTACAGACATGCCACGAGCTAAGCCTTGTGTCGGCGTTAAAGCGATGCCTCGGATCCGCTTGTCATCCAATTGAGAAAATACTTCAATTGCAATTTCATTGTTTTTACCAGTACGTAATAAATGACGGATCGCAGGTAACTGAGTATCAAATCGGAAATCCACCACACTGCCACGGATAGAAATCACAGTGCCAGTATTGTTAAATGAGGTTGCTGATGACATAAGCGTGGAATACTCCTTGATTTAAAAATCGGGTGGATAGATTACTAACATCAATATAATCAAAAGGTAAAGACTGGATCTGTGCACTACCGAACACAAAGTAAATTTAATATATAGAGAAACACTGAAAAGACATTTGGCTTTTCTACTGTCTCCATTGAGTGTTCAAGTAAATACGTTCCTCTCTAATGTACTAGCAAGGGAACGTATCCAGCCTCCGTTGCGACCTTCTGGCCAGCAGTGGAAAGTGCATAATCAAGAAATGCCTGCACGGCTGGAGAGGCTTTGCTACCTGGAGGAAGATTGATAATAATACTGAGCTTGCGCGCAAGCGGATAACGCCCACTTTGGATAGATTTAATGGTGGGCAAAATAGCTGCCTCACCCACCAAGGGAGAGATCGCCAGCGCACGAATACCAGCGGAGTTCCGCGCACTGCTGTAGAAACCGATAGCGGCAGTGTTATTCATCAAAGCTGTTTCCACGGCAGCTGGGCCAGCCAGAGCCTGAAAATTAGCATGAAAGTCACCTTCACACAGAGCTACCTGTTTGAACAACTGGTAGCTACCATTGGCGGTCGTCATACCCATAGCAATAATCTGATTCTTACTCAATTCTCCTTTCACACCAAGTTGCCCCCAGTTGCGCAATGGCAATCCAGCACCACAAAGCAGAGTAACAGAGTAGATAGCATCAAGTTGTTTGATCGATATTTGTCGTAATGGGTTGAACGAACTGACATAAACCGCCACTCCTCCCATGGCCACAGGATAAAGAGTCGGAGCATAACCAAAGCGTTCCACGAATCGGTCCTCCTGCTGCCTACTTAAAGGCATATCTGTGAGTACGGAATCGGCACTACCATTGAGTAATGCTTCAACTCCCACTTCACTGCCTGCATCGGAGACGGTAATGTAAACATTGGGATTGTGAATGGTGAAATCGTCCGCCCATAGGCTAATTAGATTAGCCAGAGCAACAGACCCTGTGACCACTACATGCCCGCCTGACGATGGTTTAGGCACAGATACTGAAGCGGCATAACTCGGTGCTAGGGAAATCCAGAGCAGAACAGGCAGTAGTAGAACAAACCGCAACACACGCGTTATCGCACGGCGGTAAAAAACAAATGACCAAGCAAGATTGTTGAACATGGTAATTTCTCCTATTAGGGGATCTGAGGACATCAAGACTAGCGGATCTGAGGGCATCGATACAACATCCAAAACAAAGACCAATAACTAGAAAACAGTATAATAAAAATTAGGCACAGACTCTGTGCACTAGCGAACACAAAAAGTGTAAGGCCTTTTAAGATCAAAAATTATTTAATATTGAAACCCCTAAAGTTTTTAGTTACTAATCTTGTAATTTTAGATAGCTTAACGCATCTTTATTTTCTTTATGTACAATATCAAGATTACTATTTAACGTATTGAAGTTATTGTTAATTAGTTCATAGAAGTATTTACTACGACTGCCACTGTGTTTAGACTTTGCACTGACATTAGTGAAGTTACCTAATATCAGGTTAGCAAGTTCTTTTTCTCTATCAGATAATGTGGCAAATTTTTTTATTAAAAACTGCTTGTATTCATATAATGCAGACATATTCACCTATTAAGACACTGGTAAGGTGAGTTTTTTGATAATTCAACGAGCTAAAAAATTAGCTTACTATCTCGACAATATAAAAAATCAACAGGTATCTGCTTTGCAGCAATTTGAAAGAAATAAATAATAAAGTGTAAGTTGATTTTCTAACTCACTTTGTGATGTGATGGACGCCCTTCCTCTATGCCTAATGGCACCACCTTTGCCATAATTAGATTAGTTCGTTTAATCAAAGGAGCATCGCATGAATATTAAAGTGGTTTGTATTGATTTAGCAAAACATTATTTTCAGGTCTGTATTCTTACCGATGAAAACAAGATATATTCCAATAAAAAAGTCACTAGAGCTCGTCTTTTAGATATCGTTCGTCAATTTACTGAAGTTACATTAATCGCAATGGAAGCATGCGGTAGTTCAAATTACTTGGCGCGTACTTTCGCGAAGATGGGCTTCGAAATAAAACTCATTCCTCCCCAACATGTGAAACCATTTGTAGGTCATCAAAACTAAAGTGGGTGATCTACTACTACAGTCAGTGGCGAAACGATTGACCAGCAGTGTGCGGAACACCGATACTGTCTGCCTCAAGGCGGAGACGAATTTGTAATA
>TARA_R110001583_G_scaffold2068_5_pt1 | contig 21968 bp, 19 predicted proteins | sample TARA_R110001583 | Tara Oceans TARA_R110001583 (sample SAMEA4398432) | marine metagenome | biome: Polar Biome; feature: [MES] marine water layer (ENVO:01000295) within the mesopelagic zone...; material: water (ENVO:00002006), including particulate matter (ENVO:01000060) such as...... | reverse complement strand
TCTCATCTTGCTGAAATCTGCATCTTCAAGTGGAGCGGGTATATGTTAAATCTTAAGACGATCCTTGTTATCACTTAAGATTTTTTCGCCTATACCTTTAACTTGTATTAATTCACTCACTGATTTAAAACCTCCTATTTGTTTCCTATAAGCGACTATGGCTTGCGCTTTCTTCTGACCTATTCCTTTTAAGGTCACTAAATCGTCTATAGTAGACTTATTTAAATGTACACTTTGCTGCATAACTTCAATATTAGTTTTTATATTGGATTCAGCAGAAATAACATTAGTAGTAAAAAATAACAGGCTGGTCAATAATGCGCAGAGAAGTGCTTTAGGTGATATATTCTTCATAAATAATTCCTTATAATACATCCATTAATGTATACCAATCCGGATAAACATTTGTGCAATTTTCGTTCGAGTCCTTAAACGAAATGGTAATAATATAGCGAACAGATAATTTATTAAAACAAATTACCCAACCACCCTATTAGGTTTAGAAGTAAAAAAGAGCATTGTCAAATAACACATAACCGTAACAAGCCATTGAATTGGTGGCACACCTTAACTAGAATAAGCGATTATAAGTTCCATCTACCAAGTTATTTTATTTCATGAGCAAATCAAGCTGTTTACTATCCCCTGTTTTAGCAAAAAACAATACCAAGACTGTTGACAAAAAAACTTGGTTAAATTTACAAGGTTCAAGTGCGAGTATTGCCTTATATCAAGGCGCTATTTCTAGTGATGCGCCTATATTACTGGTAACTCATGACACACCGTCGGCTTTAAGGTTAGAGCAAGAGTTACTGAGTTTGTCTCAAAAAGAACATGAACTGACTATTTGCTTATTTCCCGATTGGGAAACACTACCTTACGACACGTTTTCACCTCACCAAGACATTATTTCACAACGTTTAGCCACACTTTACCAACTCTCTCGCATGGAGAAAGGCATAGTGATTGTACCTGTAACCACACTGGTACAGCGGTTAGCGCCTAAAAAATATTTAGAAGCAAACAGTTTAATCATAAACAAAGGCGATAAAAAAGATTTACATCAATTAAAGCAAAGTCTTGAAGCGAGTGGCTATCGTTGTGTCGATCAAGTAATGGAGCATGGCGAATTCTCTGCACGTGGCGCCATTTTAGACTTATTTCCAATGGGCAGTAAAACACCTTTTCGTTTAGATTTTTTTGATGATGAAATTGATGAAATACGTTTATTTGATCCAGACAATCAACGTTCAAATGAAAAAATAGAAAAAATCAATTTATTACCTGCGCATGAATTCCCTACCGATAAAGCCGCAATCAATTTATTTCGCAGTCAATATCGAGAGTTATTTAAAAGCTCTAACGATAAAGAATCTATTTATCATCAAGTCAGTAATAATATTCTTCCCCCTGGTATTGAATATTATTTACCCCTCTTTTTCGACAAAATAGAGACTAGAGACAACAATTCAGATTTACTGAATAATCAAAGTACTAGCACCTTATGTGATTATTTAGCACCAAATACCATGATAGCTGTCTCTGGTGATTTAGATAAATCGCTAAATCAGTATTGGCAAGACATTGATTATCGATATGAAAATAGACGTTACGACCCTACTAGGCCACTATTGCCACCAGAGCAATTATTTTTAAGCTCAGAAGCCCTCTACAGTGCCTTAAAACCTTTTGCCCGCATCACCATTGTTACTAAAAAAGTTGATGATGAAGAGCAAGTACAAGAGAAACAAAAATCTAGCGCCATCGTTTTTGATGTTAATCCCCTACCAGACTTAACCATCGACCATAAATTAAAACAGCCTTTTTCATTAATTAATAATTTTATTGTTGATAAAGAAACACCCGATAAAATTTTATTTATTGCCGAAAGCCAAGGTCGAAGGGAAAGTGTCTTAGAATTACTGGCCAGAGATAATATTAAGCCAACCTTGTTTCATTGTATCGATGATTTTATCGAATCAAACGAAAAATTAGGTATTAGCGTTAATGCACTTAATCAAGGCTTTATCTTTCAGTCTAAAGGCACAGCTAAAAAAAATGCCATTGCGCTAATAACGGAAGCTGAATTACTCGGCGATCATGTTCGTCAATCAAGGCGACGTAATAAGTCTCAAGATATTAGTACTGACGCTATCTTTAAAAATTTAGCTGAGTTGGCCATTGGACAGGCAGTTGTCCATATAGATCATGGCATAGGCAGGTATTTAGGCCTTCAAACCCTTGAAACTGGCGGTATTACTACTGAATTCTTAATGCTTAGTTACGCTAACGACGCCAAATTATATGTACCGGTTGCTTCTTTACATCTGATTAGCCGATATTCAGGTACTAACAGCGACAATGCACCACTACATAAACTCGGTAGTGAGAGTTGGAGTAAGGCTAAACAAAAAGCCGCTGAAAAAGTTCGCGATGTGGCGGCTGAGTTGTTGGATATATACGCGAAGCGTGCGAGTAATACTGGTTATGCATTTAAGCGTGATAAAGAAGATTATTTAGCCTTTAGTGACAGTTTTGGTTTTGAAGAAACCTTCGACCAACAACAAGCCATTAATACCGTAGTAAGCGATATGTTATCGCCAAAATCTATGGACAGATTAGTGTGTGGTGATGTCGGTTTTGGTAAAACCGAAGTGGCAATGCGCGCCGCCTTTGTCGCAGTGAATGATGGCAAACAAGTGGCTATATTAGTGCCAACCACACTGCTTGCTCAACAGCATTATGACAACTTCCGTGACCGATTTGCTAACTGGCCAGTCGCGATTGAAGTATTGTCACGCTTTAAAACCTCGAAACAACAAAATGAAGTAATAAAAAAAGTCGAATCTGGGCAAATAGACATTTTAATTGGCACGCATAAATTACTACAAAATAGCATAAAGTATAAAGATTTAGGCCTGTTAGTGGTTGATGAAGAACATCGATTTGGCGTAAAACAAAAAGAGAAAATTAAAAAATTACGCAGTAATGTCGATATTTTAACGCTAACCGCAACCCCTATTCCCAGAACATTAAACATGGCGATGGGCGGTATGCGTGATCTATCGATTATTGCCACACCACCCGCCAAACGATTAGCCGTAAAAACCTTTGTGCGTCAACGAGATGAAGCATTAATTCGCGAAGCTATTTTACGTGAAACGCTACGTGGTGGGCAGGTGTATTTCTTACATAATCATGTTGATACCATCGAGAAAACAGCCGCTGACATTCAAGCATTAGTACCCGAGGCTCGTGTATCAACGGCCCATGGACAAATGCCTGAGCGCGAACTTGAACGCATCATGAGTGACTTTTATCATCAACGTTTCAATGTCATTGTTTGTACTACCATTATTGAAACCGGTATTGATGTACCTAGCGCAAATACCATTATCATGGATAGAGCTGACCATCTAGGTTTAGCGCAATTACACCAATTACGAGGACGTGTTGGTCGTTCACACCACCAAGCTTATGCGTACTTGTTAACACCACATGAAAAACGTATCACCAAAGATGCTAAGAAACGCCTTGAAGCGATTGCTTCACTGGAAGATTTAGGTGCAGGTTTTACCTTAGCAACGCATGATTTAGAAATTCGTGGTGCTGGTGAATTACTGGGTGAAGATCAATCAGGCTCAATGAGCCAAGTAGGTTTTAGTTTATACATGGAAATGCTCGATCACGCAGTTGAAGCGTTAAAAGAAGGTAAACAACTATCGCTAAGCCAAGTAACCGCAAAACAAACCGAAATAGAATTGCGATTGCCAGCTCTTATCCCGGAAGAGTACATTTTTGACGTGAGCATGCGTTTAAGTTTATATAAACGTATTGCCAGTTGTAAAAATAAAAATCAACTAGACGATGTGCAAGTTGAATTAATTGATCGCTTTGGTTTACTGCCGCAAGCAACTAAGAATTTAGTGCATATTGCTAAGTTACGTTTAAAGGCGCAAGCAATAGGTATTAACAGAATAGAAGCCAGTAGTACTGGCGGCTCAATTGAATTTAGCGATCATACTAAGGTAGATCCTATGCAATTAATGAAACTAGTACAAAAACAACCAACAGTCTACAAGATGGTACCGCCAAACAAATTCAAATTTGTGAAAGCAAATGAAGGAGAACAAGATAGATTCACTTTAGTCACTACACTGTTAAATGAGTTAACCCCTTAACCCTAGAGTTAATTCTAGAATGAGTTTTAAAGTAAACCCTAACGTAAAAAGCCTTTGTAACAAATTTTGTTACAAAGGCTTTTTATTAAAAAATCACAATTCTTAATCAATCAAGCGTGATATCTATAATCAATTAATTACGCTTTAAAGTCACTATCGGCGAATGCTTGTAATGTTTGTCCAAATAACTCATTACGCCAACCAGTTAAAATATCAACATTAGTAAGGTTAGACAGAGGTGCTTTAGTTGATGAACCTAGAGCTAAAGTCCTCACATCATTGACGTTGAAGTGCCAAGTTAAAAATTGATTTATTTGCTTCTTAGAGGCTAGATTTTCTATCGCCAAACCATTTTTTTCTGCAATGACAACAATAAACGCTTTCACTGTTTTAAATATTTGTTTGTAACCAGGGTATTCATCTAAACGCGTAATCGTTTTAGGATAATCACTCTCGTCAGTTTCTAATGCTAGCTTAACTACCGACAGCATAGTTTTGCCTTTATGGCGAATATCGAGTAATTCAGCCCCCTTAACTCGATTCATCGCTTCAACAGTTTGTGGGTTATGCTGAGCAATTGCCATTAGGGTATGATCTTTTGCAACAAAACCGATAGGTAAGTCACGTTTTTTAGCTTGTTGAAAGCGCCAACGTACCAGATGTTTCAAGGTATTAAGCTGCTGTGAATTCAATCGACAAGCCAATTTCATTTGGCAATATAAGTTATCTTCATCAATAGGAGTAAACTTTCGCTCTATTAACAATTGCGTTTCTTGCTTAGCATAATCCAACTGACCCGCTTGTTCTATTTCAGTAATAAATTTGGGGTAAAGTTGAAATAAATAATCAACATCAGCACTGGCATAATCAAGCTGCCTCTGAGTTAAAGGCCTTTTCATCCAATCAGTACGCGACTCAGACTTATCAAGTTCAATGCCAGTATAATGCTCAACCATAGCGGCATATCCCATTGATAAACCATGACCAAGAAACGACATAACGATTTGACTATCAATTAAATTAACGGGCTTACAATTGGCACTAGTTAAAAACACTTCTAAATCTTCAGAACAGGCATGCAGTACTTTAACAATATTTTCATTGGTCATTAGTTGCCAAAACGGTGACAAATCATTAATCGCAACAGGATCAATCAACGCCAACTGTTTACCATCAAAAATTTGCAATAAGCCCAACTTAGGATACAAAGTACGAGTGCGAACAAACTCGGTATCTATAGCGAGTATTTCCGCATTGTTATATTGTTGACATAATTTTTGTAAACTAATTTCATCTTCAATTAATTGATACTGCATAGTCATATAATATATCTACTTCCGGCGACGGCGATTAGCCTGCTGATTACGTTGCTGATGTTTTTTAACTGAACGGCGTATGCGACGACTCTTCGCATTATCCATCGCTTTTTCATCAACTTTAACTTTTGATTGCGTTTCAGAGGTTAAATCGACTAATTTACGGAAATAGTTAACTTCTTTTAACCCCAGTTCAGTCCAACCACCCAGCGGTAATTGACGCTGCATTTCCATATCACCATAACGCACACGGATTAATCGACTTACTTGTACTTCTTGGCTTTCCCATAAACGACGTACTTCACGGTTACGCCCTTCAGATAACACCACATGGAACCAATGATTACGACCTTCTCCGCCGCGATAAGTGATTTTTTGAAAACGTGCCATACCATCTTCTAATTTAACACCAGCGCGAAGTGTTTGTAACATAGCTTCATTAATTTCACCAAACACACGTACGGCATATTCACGCTCTACTTTTTGTGATGGATGCATTAAACGGTTAGCTAGCTCACCATCGGTGGTAAACAGCAACATGCCCGAGGTATTAATATCTAAGCGACCAACGGCAACCCATCGACCTGATTCAAGTGGCGGTAAACGATCAAAAACTGTTATTCTGCCTTCAGGATCTTTACGAGTACACATTTCCCCTTCAGGCTTGTTGTACATCAATATCCGGCAAAGATCATCTTCTTGAGCCGTCAACTTAACTTGATGACCATCAATACGAATTTGTTCCGTACCGTCAACTCTATCGCCTAAGTAAGCATTGTTGCCATCAACACTAACGCGTCCGGCACTAATCATCGCTTCTATTTCACGACGAGAGCCTTTACCGGCTCGCGCAAGTACTTTTTGCAGTTTTTCCGAATCTTTCACCGTTGCTTTTTGAAAATCAACCTTAACTGGCTTTTCAACGAGCTTACCGCCTTTACCTGCACCTTTTTTTGGCTCGATCTTTGCGCCTTTAATAGCACCTTTTTTAGCGACAGATTTTTTACCTGCCCCACGACTACCATATTTATTATCAGTAGAAGCCTGCTTATCTTTAGGTGCTTTTTTATCTTTAGATATTTTTTTGTCTTGTGACATTTTTTTTACTCGGTTACGTCAGTAGCAATTCCCTGGTAATTAACTTCTGACTCATTTATAAACGCTCTACTTAAGGATGCTCATTTCAGGTATCTTCAAGTGGAACGGATATGTACATTATTAAATTATAAAACGTTATTCGAACGGTGAAGGATCGCCCTCACCCACTCGTAATATTTCAATATCATCATTAGAAAAATCAACAACAGTAGTGGGATGTTCTCCCAAGTAACCACCATGAATAATTAAATCTACTTGATGCTCTAGCAAGTCACGAATTTGTTCAGGATCACATTCAGCCATGGTTTCACCTGGCATGATCAAACTAGTAGACATTATAGGCTCTGCCAGTTCAGCCAACAAGGCTTGGCAAATATTATTATCTGGCACACGAATACCAATAGTTTTCTTTTTCGGATTCAATAACCGTTTAGGTACGTCTTTGCTGCCTTTAAAAATAAAAGTATAGGCACCTGGTGTGTTATTTTTCAATATGCGAAAAGCGGTATTATCAACCCGCGCATATTCAGATAGCTGTGATAAGTCTTGGCAAACTAAGGTGAAATTATGATTTTTATCTATCTTTCTAATTTGACAGATACGCTCCAAAGCTTTTTTATCCCCTAAGTGACAACCGAGGGCATAACCTGAATCAGTCGGATAAACAATAACCCCCCCTTGATGAATAATGGCAACAGCCTGCTGCATCAAACGACCTTGCGGGTTATCTGGGTGTACATAAAAAAACTGGCTCATGATATTTTCCTATTTGTAATTACTGCCACAACGCCCATACAGGTTTTGCGCGATCGGGTAAGATTAAATTTTTACCTAAATCTGACCATTTATTAGGCTGATGAAAATCAGAGCCTGTTGATGCATGCAAATCATATTCTAAACAATAGTTTAACATTATTTGTCGTTGTTGAGGGGGCATTTGTGGCAAAACAATTTCCAAACCATCACCAAGACTTTCTTTAAAATGCACAATTAAGCGTCTGAGCCACTTTGCTGATAAATCATAACGAATGGGATGTGCCATTACCGCACTGCCACCGGCGAGATGAATCGCTTCAACAGCTTGTTCTATAGAGCACCAGGTTGGCTTTACATAAGCTTTTTGCGTATTACGACCTTTTTTACCTAAGTAGAGATCAAACGCTTTTTGCATGGTGCTAACATGGCCTTGCTGAAATAATACTTTAGCAAAATGTGCCCGGGTAATTGAACCTTCACCGGCACTTTTTTTAGCGTCATCATAAGCATCAGGAAAACCACATTTTGCCAGTTTTTCACCAATACTAATCGCTCGTTGCTCACGTGCTTGCTGCTGGTCGCTAATTAACTGCAGTAACTGGTCATTATTTTTATCAAAATTATGGCCAACTATATGAATTTCAAAACCTTGCCAAGCCGTCGATATTTCCACACCTGGAATTAACGTTATTGAAACATTTTGTTCCTTGATATAGCGCTGTGCTATATCAATGCCTGCTAATGTGTCGTGGTCGGTAATCGCTAAAACATCAATTTGATAATTAACAGCTCTATCTATCAGGGTTTGCGGGGATAAACTACCGTCAGAGCAATTAGTGTGACTATGTAAATCTATTCGGCCATGAGAAAAACCGTCTCGTTTTTCAATAATTAAAGGAAAATCAGTAGTTGACAGCAACGCCATAATAAGGTCTTCTATAGGAACTTTCTTGCGAGTAGGCTTTGACTAACGTTAAACTAGACAAAAGCGCTACAAAATATAACGGCAAGTTTACTGAGAAGAATGAAATAATGATACTAACAAAGCAATTTAATTTACATAACCTTATTTGGTGGTGGCATAACTCTACATAACTGGGTTGTGATAATTGCGTGTATCTCGTTAAAGCTGAAAGAAACATTAAAGCTAAACAGAACAATAAACAAATTTCAAAAACCCGCTAAGTTAAGCGGGTTTTTTGCGTTAAGCGCTTGTAAATAAAAATGCTTTAAATTTTATACAACCTAACAGTGAATAGGATTTACAATGAATAAAACAAGAACATGGTTCCTTTGGTGGCTGCAGCCAATTTATGCCGGATGACAACCCTTTAACTCCCTGATTTTAAGAAGAATACCATGACACAAGATCACCAAAGTTTAACAACCGTTTCAACGTTAACGGATAACGCTAATTACCAAAGCGACCCCTTAAGTGTATACCAACTGCTTTGCCATAATAAAAAAAACAATCTGCTACTTGAGTCAGCAGAAATAACTCAAAAACACTTATTAAAAAGTTTATTACTCACCGATGCGGCTGTTAAAATTGTTTGCAATGGAAATACCGTTACCTTTAGTGCCTTAACACTTAATGGTCAAGCTGCCCTGAAATTTGCCGCCGTGCAACTAAAGAAAAATGCACAGTTAGCACTTACTGACGATCAGCAAACCTTAACCGCTATTTTCCCCAATATCCCGACAGAGCTTGACGAAAAATCGAGATTAATGGCGATAAACCCTTTTGAAAGTTTACGTTTATTTAATCGTATGGAAAACAGTCACAATCATCATTTTGCTATTTTTCTTGGCGGTGCTTTTGCTTTTGATATGATTGCCATGAGTGAAACACTTCCTGACGTACCTGATGGTGAAAACACCTGTCCAGATTTTGTTTATTATCTAGCTGAAACCTTGGTGATTATTGATCATGAGATAAAAAGTACCGAAATTATTGCAAATATATTCTCAGCTAAGTCTGAAAAAATTCAGGCGCAAGTGCAACAACAACTGACCGCGCGTGTAAGTAGTATTAAACAGAAACTGTCAACCAATATTACACCCGAGCATGTTCCAGCATTAGCCGCCGATAAGTCATCTTCAGCCCAGCAAATTAATCATGCTGAGTCACAAGAGGTATCAGTTGATATTAGCGATGAAGAATTTTGTCAAACAGTTGAACTATTAAAAGAAAACATTCGTGCGGGTGATATTTTCCAAGTAGTCCCATCACGTACTTTTTCAATACCATGTATTGATAGTGTCGCCGCTTACCAAGCATTAAAAATAAGCAATCCTAGCCCTTACATGTTTTATATAAAAGGCAGTGATTTTTGCATGTTTGGCGCATCACCGGAATCAGCAATAAAATATCAACAAAATTCCCCTGAAGGAAAGCGTCAAGTAGAAATTTATCCTATTGCTGGCACGCGTCCTCGTGGATTTAATAGTGATGGCAGTATTTCTCTAGATTTAGACTCACGCATTGAGCTGGAGTTAAGACAAGATAAAAAAGAATCAGCCGAACATATAATGCTAGTAGATTTGGCCCGAAACGATGTTGCCCGCGTATGTAAAGCCGGTACTCGCTATGTCGCTGATTTACTAAAAGTAGACAGGTATTCTCATGTTATGCATTTAGTTTCTCGCGTGTGCGGCACGTTACTTGAAGAATTGGATGCGCTGCACGCTTATCAAGCGTGTATGAACATGGGGACTTTATCAGGCGCTCCCAAAATAAAAGCCACTTCGCTTATTAGAGAAGTTGAAGGTAAAAGGCGTGGCAGTTATGGCGGTGCAGTCGGTTATTTAACTGGCGATGGTGAAATGGATACCTGTATTGTAATTCGTTCAGCGTTTGTTAAAAATAATATCGCCCATGTTCAAGCCGGTGCTGGTGTTGTCTATGACTCTGTTCCTCAAAGTGAAGCGGATGAAACCAAACAAAAAGCGCAAGCAGTCATTAATGCGGTGCTGCTATCAAATCAAGTAGCAGATAAAGCAGCAAACAAAGTTGTAAGCCGAGTAGTAAACCCAGCGCAAGGGGCAAAGTAATGACTAATAATATGAGTAACCGTATACAAAAAACAAAACTATTTATGCTCGATAATCTCGATTCATTTACTTATAATCTAGTCGATGAATTTCAATGTTTAGGATTTGAGCCAACAGTTTATCGTAATACCTTAAACGCCGACTTCATTTTCAGTAAAATGCTTGAGCACACTAAACAAAGTGGTGAAAACGTTATCTTAGTCTTATCACCCGGCCCTGGAGAGCCAAGTAAAGCCGGTTGTTTAATGGCGCTAATCAAGTTATGCGCAGGAAAAATTCCTATGCTAGGTATTTGCTTAGGTCACCAAGCACTGATAGAACATTATGGCGGCAACGTTGGCCGTGCAGAGGAAATAGTTCACGGTAAAGCCTCTGCAATTAATCACAGTGGTAAGGGGCCTTTTGCTAATATTCAAAACCCACTACCCGTGGCACGTTATCATTCCCTGATAGGCAGAAATATCCCCGAGACATTGTCGGTTATTGCTGATTTTAATGGTATGCCTATGGCTATTTCTCGTGAAACTGATGCCATATTAGCGTATCAATTTCATCCTGAATCTATTTTAACAACTTTTGGCGCTAAATTATTAGCGCAAAGTTTCGATTACTTACTCGCGTTAAGCGAACGCTTAAATACTAAAGCGCAAGGAGCATAATGATGAAGAATATATTATCAACCTTGGTTGACGGACAAGATCTAGACCAACAAACTATTCAAGCATTTTTTGAACAGATGCTTAAAGGCGAAACGGATCCTATTTTATTGGCAAGTGTTCTCACCGCATTAAAAATCAAAGGTGAAACACCCGAAGAAATTTCAGGCGCAGCCATAGCGATTAAAGCGGCCGCGACAAAGTTTCCACCACAAAAAAACACCGTTGCTGATTGTGTCGGTACCGGTGGTGATGGCGCCAATACAATCAACATTTCAACCACTGCAGCAATTTTAGCGGCCACCTGTGGTTTAAAGATGGCAAAACACGGTAATCGTAGCGTTTCAAGTATGTCTGGCTCTGCTGATTTACTAGAGGCTTTTGGTGTTAATTTAACGATGTCACCCGCTACTGCGAGCAACTGTTTAGATAAAGCAAACTTATGCTTTTTATATGCGCCGGCTTATCACAGCGGCTTTAAACATGCAGCAGCGGTACGCAAAACCATGGGCATTCGCACCTTATTCAATATATTAGGCCCATTAGCTAATCCTGCTTACCCTAAAATTATGCTACTAGGTGTTTACACCCCTGACTTATTAATGCCCATGGCAGAAGCGCTACAACTGACGGGTGTTGAACGTGCTTTTGTCGTTTATGGTAGTGGCTTGGATGAAATAGCTCTCCATGGTGAAACACAAGTCATTGAGATTAACGGAGAGCAATTAATTGAGCGCACTATTTCGCCACAAGATTTTGGTTTAAAAAATTACTCACTAGAGGATATCAAAGGTGGCACCCCACAAAAGAATGCTGACATTATTAAAGCGATTTTATCTGGCAACGGGCAAGAAGCCCATAATGCAGCCGTTATTATTAATTGTGCGGCACTACTTTACTTACATAATAAAGCAAAGGATTTAAAATCAGCGGCTCAACTTGCCAGTGACGCATTAAAAAGTGGTAAAGGCTTAGCAACGTTAGAACTCCTAGTGTCACTCTCTAATGAAAAAAATGCTGATGAAGAAAGTGTTGATAAGGAAAACAAGTAACATGACAAACATATTAGAAAAAATCACCGCCAATAGACGCATTGAAATTGAGGCGCTTAAAAAAGTAAAACCCTTAGCAAGCTTTATTGATGAACTAACGCCGACAAAAAAAGATATGTACGCAGCACTTAGGCGTACCAAAGACAAACCCGAAGCAGGTTTTATTTTAGAGTGTAAAAAAGCCTCGCCATCAAAAGGCTTAATTCGCCCCGATTTTGATGTCAAAGCTATTTGCCAAACCTATGACAAATATGCGGCGGCTATTTCAGTGCTTACCGATGAAAAATATTTTCAAGGTAACTTTGATTACTTAAAGCTAGTGACTGAAACCGTCAATTGTCCGGTATTAAACAAAGATTTTTTTGTTGAACCTTATCAAGTTTATTTAGCCCGTTATTATGGCGCTGATGCAATTTTATTGATGTTAAGCATATTATCTGATGAGGAATATTTAGCGCTAGCAAACATTGCTGAGCAGTATAACTTAGCCGTTTTAACAGAAGTTTCTACCATTGATGAATGTGATAGAGCGATTAAATTAAACGCAAAAATGATTGGTATTAATAACCGTAATTTACGTGATTTAAGTACCGATATTGCTCGCACCTTTGAACTTGCACCAACATTACCTGACGAGACAATAATCATTTCTGAATCGGGTATTTACAGCAATGCGCAAGTACGAGAATTAGCACCTGCCGTTGACGGATTTCTCGTCGGTAGTTCGTTAATGGCTATGGATAACAATCGTTATAGCGATATTGATTTAGCCTGTCGTAAACTTATTTTTGGCAATAATAAGGTCTGTGGTTTAACCGCACCCCAATATGCTGTAGCCGCCGCAGAGTCTGGCGCATGTCTTGGTGGGTTGATTTTTGCTGAAAAATCACCTCGCGCGGTAACTAAAGCCCAAGCACTAGAGATAATAAACACTCTGCCACACTTAGACTATGTTGGCGTTTTTGTTAATCATCAGATAGCTGACATTATTGACTTAGTTAATAGCCTCAACTTATCTGCAATACAATTACACGGCAGTGAAGATGAAGCTTATGTAGCCGCACTTAAAGCTCAATTAAGCGAAAACAACAGTGATCATTGTGATCTTTGGCAAGCAAAAGCCGTATTAGACAATGTCCCTGATTTAAATGAGCAGGTTGCTCACTACGTACTTGATGGAAAATCTCCAGGCTCAGGTCAACCGTTTGATTGGCAAATATTAGCCACAAGTGAACAAGATTTATCACGGTGCTTTTTAGCCGGCGGCCTTAATAGCGAAAATATCCAATTAGCCCTTAAGCAATTAACCGAATTAGATTTATTTGGACTCGATCTCAACTCAGGTGTTGAAACTAGCCCAGGTATAAAATCCAGCGAAAAACTTGCCCAAGTTTTTGCGCAAATTAGGAATTACTAAAAATGAGCAATGCAGCAAAGAATACTTTAGATGGCACAACCGATAGCACAGTAAAAAAGACATTACCTGCCTATTTTGGCGAATTTGGCGGCATGTTTGTCGGTGAATTATTAGTGCCGGCATTAGAGCAGTTAGAGCAAGCTTTTATTGAATCACAAACTGATGAGGCATTTTTAACTGAGTTTAATAATTTACTGACCAAGTATGCGGGTCGTCCAACACCGCTAACCTGTTGTCGAAATATTGTTAAAAATCCACTGGCAAAAATTTATTTAAAACGTGAAGATTTACTTCACGGTGGTGCACATAAAACCAATCAAGTTTTGGGCCAGGCGTTACTTGCTAAACGTATGGGTAAAACTGAAATTATCGCTGAAACAGGCGCAGGTCAACATGGTGTTGCCACAGCTATTGCTTGTTCATTGTTAGGATTAAAATGTCGAGTTTATATGGGCGCAGTTGATTGTCAGCGTCAACAACCTAACGTGTTTCGTATGAAATTAATGGGCGCTGAAGTTATTCCAGTAACCGCAGGCTCTGGCACCTTAAAAGATGCCGTAAATGAAGCATTACGTGATTGGTCAGCTAATTATGAAAATTGTCATTATTTATTAGGTACTGCTGCTGGCCCACATCCTTTTCCAACTATTGTTAGAGAATTTCAGAAAATAATAGGCGAAGAAGCAAAAGCACAGTTTCTTGAAGAAGAAGGTCGTTTACCTGATTATGTTATTGCCTGTGTCGGTGGTGGCTCAAATGCTATTGGTATCTTTAATGATTTTATTCCACATGAAGAAGTAAAATTAATCGGCGTAGAGCCCGGTGGTAAAGGCATTGAGACTAATCATCATGGCGCAACCTTAATCGCCGGCACTAAAGGCATGTTGCACGGAAATTACACCTACGTAATGCAAGATAAGTATGGTCAAATTCAAGAGTCTTACTCTATTTCTGCTGGGCTAGACTACCCTGCAGTAGGTCCTCAGCACGCATTTTTAAAAGAGACCGGTAGAGCTCAATATGTCGCTATCAATGATGACGAGGCTTTAGCTGCTTTTCAAGAACTGGCAATAACTGAAGGGATTATACCGGCACTTGAATCGGCTCATGCGTTAGCCCACGCTCTTAAGATGGCAGAAAAAGTAACAAAAGAAACTATTTACCTAGTGAATTTATCTGGTCGAGGAGATAAAGATCTTGCCCATGTTCATGCCATTTTACATCCAGACGAACAAGATAATAACACCGGCGTTAAGCAAAGAGGAGAAGCGTAATGAGTCAAGCAACTAACACCCAATCAACACAGCAAGCTGGCTATCGTTACCAACAAGCGTTTGCTGAATTAGCTAAAAAAAATGAAAACGCTTTTATCCCTTTTGTTATTATTGGTGATCCTAATGCTGAACAATCATTTGAGGTTATCAAAGCATTAGTTGATGCTGGCGCTGATGCGTTAGAGTTAGGTATTCCGTTTTCAGATCCAAGCGCCGACGGTATCACTATTCAAAGGGCAGCCCTTCGTGCACTAAACTCAGGTATAAATACTGACATTTGTATCGATATACTGGCTAAAGTTCGTGAATATGCACCTCATATTCCTATTGGTTTATTGTTATATGGTAACTTAGTTTTTGCCCGTGGCATTGATAATTTTTATCGAGATATGGCACAAGTCGGTGTTGATTCGGTGTTAATTGCTGACTTGCCGATTCGTGAAAGCTTACCCTTTAGAGAAGCCGCATTAAAGCACGGCGTAGCCCCTATTTTTATTGCGCCACCAAACGCGAGTGAAAATACTTTACGCGAAGTTTCATCTTATAGTCTGGGTTATACTTACGTATTAAGTCGTGCGGGTGTTACCGGTGTTGATGTTATTGAAAAAAGCACTGAGACAACGTCTCCTGCAGAGGGCTTAATTAATAAATTAACACAATACCACGCTGCCCCCCCTGTTTTGGGGTTTGGTATTTCAGCACCGCAACAAGTGAAAGATGCGTTCACGGCGGGAGCAAGTGGTGCAATAAGTGGCTCTGCAATAGTAAAAATCATTGAAGATAACTTAGCTGACGATGACAAAATGCTTACTGAGTTGACAAGCTTTGTTAGTAAAATGAAAGTAGCAACTAAGTAACAAGCTCAATAAAAAACAAAGTAAATAATTAACTGGCAGCATATAGAGCGCTGCTAGTTAATTTCTATTAGCTGTAATAAAATTGTCACATGAAAGACTTAAAGTACTCTCGTAATGAATAATGAGAGTATTTAATGAAAGAAACGATCCAATCTATAATATCAAATAAACTTATCACTACTGTTTTTCAACCTATATTTGATATTGAAAATGAAGTAATTGTTGGCTACGAAGCCCTAACCCGTGGCCCTAAAAAAACGCCCTTATATTCCCCAGATCTATTATTTCAAGCTGCTGAACAATACAATCTACTATCAGAGCTTGATCTACTTTGCCGTGCAAATGCTATCTCTCAATTCGTGGATCTAAAATTAACAGGTAAGTTATTTATAAATATCTGTTTGAATGTCATGCTTAATAAAGATCACCCACATGGTGAAACGATCAAATTAGTAGAACGGTCAGGTTTGTCACCCCAACAGGTAGTTATTGAGATCAGTGAGAAGTCTCCTTTTCCAAATAACGATATACTACTTAAAACATTGAATAAGTACCGACAATTTGGTTTCGATATTGCCATAGATGACTTAGGTGCAGGTTACTCAGGTCTTAAACAATGGAGTCATCTTCGCCCAGATATTGTAAAAATTGACCGGTATTTTATTGATCAATGCGATCAAGACGTAATGAAAAGAGAGTTTCTGAAAATCCTTTTTGAATTAGGCCGTATTTCCAATGCCCATGTGATTGCTGAAGGTATTGAAACAAAAGAAGAGTTTGAACTTTTACGTGAATTAGGTATGGTTTATAGTCAGGGGTTTTTCTTAGCAAAGCCTAGTGAAGTACCGACTAGATCCTATCCTACACTTGATGTTTGTTCATACTCTGAGAAGGAGTCTCGATTAGGCACTATTGCGATACTAGTAACATCAGCGCTTACGATTAAGTATAATCAAAGTGTCGATGATGCCTACGATATTTTTATCCAAAACACTCATATTCATGCCATACCCGTACTTAATGGAACAAAACCATTAGGGATGATTTACCGTAATGAATTAATGGAATCATATTCTGATATTTATGGCCGTGCCCTATTTGCAAAAAAAATGGCAGTAGATATCATGTTTAGTAAACCTATGATTATTGAGCACACCATGCCATTAGAGCAAGTGAGTGCTTTGCTAACGGCTCGAGCAGATTCAGAGTTTACTCACCCGAGTATTATTATCAAGAATGGTCATTACCTTGGCGTGGTTTCACCACGAGATTTACTCAGAAGTATTACCGACTCAAAACTAGAAAAAGCCCGCTATGCTAACCCGCTAACTGGTTTACCAGGGAATGTGGTGATAGAAAAAGAAATAGATTACATGTTAAGAAAACAGAAAAATTTTCATATCGCTTACTTAGATTTAAATCATTTTAAGCCCTTTAATGATATTTATGGCTATGCGAAGGGCGATTTACTTCTAAAAGCGTTAGCCGATTGCATTATGATCAATACCAACAATAGACATTGTTTTGTTGGTCATATCGGCGGTGATGACTTCATCATTATGTTTAAAAACGATGACGTAGAAGTTATTTGTCAGAAAATATTGGACGACTTTGCCAAACAAAGTTTAGTTTTTATTAGTGATGAGCATCAAATCCAACAAGGCTATAGCGCACTTGATCGCAGGGGTAATGAAGTGTTTCATCCCTTAATAAGCTTAGCTATTGGTGTAATACAACCCGATGCCGCTTGCTATGCCTCATATCATCAAATTGCTGATTTAGCGTCTAAAGCTAAATCAGAAGCTAAAAAGCACGCGGGCAATAACCTGTTTATTTGCCGAAGACGAAAATCACAAAGCGATGATGAAATCAATAGGATAAATAAACTTAACACGAATGCGGCTTAAACCCTTAACATTCTAAAAGACAGTAAAATAACCGCTATCGATATAATAATAAAAACAAGTGACAACACATAATAAAGACCTCGATGAAACTTGTTTTTTATTCTAGCTAAAAAAGAACTTTTACTTTGCAAAACAAAAGGTACTCGAGAAAAAATCTGTATCATTAGGTTAACTAATATCAGCCAAGCTAAAGCAAGAAAGTTTAACATTATTTTATTAGACTCTGCGACGCTGGGCATAACAGAAAAAACCAATTGATAACCAATGTTAACAATAAGCACTATTGCTAAAAGATAAATAAACTTATTGAAGGGTTTTAACGCTAAGGAAATTTTAACTAAGGAGGTAATCATTTACTCGCCATTGATTCAAAATAGATAATATTTAATGTAAAATAAATATTATCTATTAGTCAACTAAGCAGTATAAAAATTATTGTTTTGTTATTTGACTGTACTCTCCACCATTCCCCGTTTGACTTAATTCACCATCAATAAATTCTAAATAAGTGCACTCATCTTTAGTGGTTAAACCATCTTTGTGTTTACGTTGGGTACGGTAAAATAAAACCCGTACAGTTTGCTCATTGATAGAGTAAGTTTGAGAGAAATCAGCAACCCCTAATTTTTCCTGCATATCCGCAAAGCTAGATCCAAGTTGAATTTTTGCTATTTTTTTACGGTTTTCATACGTTCTATCTTCACTGTCACCCATCAGTGAATGATCAATTTCACCGTCATTCACCGAAATAACACAGCCGGATAACGTTGATGCTAATGGTAAGGCTATCAATAAAACAAGTAGTGATTTTTTCATTTTAAACTCCAGTTTTTAACTATTGTTATCAATAATTATTAAAATACAAAGCTTATAAAGCAAAAACTAAACCAAAATTAAAAAGTTCAATTAAACCATTGATTATTAATGAATAACTATTATCTTTTGTTTTTTATAGCTGACATTTATAGTAATATTGGCTAAAATATAGCAAATCTAACAATAGAGTTAATCAAAATGACAATAAATGATGAAATATTAATCTTAGCTAATCAATTAGCCAATGCAGGCTATAAACCAACTGTCGCTATGATCAAAACAAAATTAAATAAGAAGGTGCCTTTACCTGTGATCATATCAACATTAAGAATTTGGCAACATGATCCCAGCTTCATTTCAAAACAAGAACAACAACAACACGATATAACTGAAGAAACCAACATCGCAGTAGAAACTAACAATTTCAGACAAAACCTTAATGATGAATTAGCCCAAATAAAGCAAGAAATAATTGAATTAAAGCAGCTAGTAACCCAATTAATTGAACAGCAAAAAAGCTAAGTTACGCTATTTAATAACAGGGGTTAACTGAGCGATAAACTCAGCTAAAGAATCACTAAGTAGCTTATGAGGTTTACAACCCACACGTTCAACCCAAACAGCCCCACTAGCATTATCGACAGAGATAATCATGTCTTCTTCATCGGTTACCGCAAAGAAAATAGTCTCTTGTTGCTTTAATCTTCGCTTCATTAAAATATGGCCAATGAGGTTTTCTTGTAAACGCTCAAAGTCACTTTTATTCCAAGCAAATAATAATGACAGCTCTCCTTCATCGCAACGTGCCTCTAGGCTTTCACTATAAAGTAAGGTGAAGTAGGCTTTAATATCATTATGCAAGGTAAAATCTAACGCTGACTCAACGTTCTCAAAACTTAACTCTTCATTTTTATCGATGGGAATTGGCTGCCAATAAACCTGACCTTGGGGTAAATCATTTGGCTCTGTAGCCCTTTTTTCACAAAGAGAAGGCCATTCTTCATCTTGTTCAACACAGGGCAAGCACCCATGGGTTTGTTGATAGTCAGTAATATATTGCTCAGAAAATTTTTGTAGTATTTGTACTAAATTTTCATTTATTTGATTTGATGATGTCATCGATACGAAGATCCTTTAAAATAGCCATGATATCATTATAATTACCATGGAAAACAATAGAAAAATTTATGGCTACTTACCAAAATTCAAAAGAATTAAACAATTTAACACTTGGTAAAAGCACTGAGTATTGCAGTGAATATAACCCAAATTTATTACAAGCGGTACCTCGAAGCTTAAATAGAGACGACTTATCTTTACAAAGTAATGATTTACCTTTTACCGGTGAAGATGTTTGGTATGGCTATGAGTTATCTTGGTTAAATAACAAAGGTAAACCTATTGTTGCTGTAGCCGAGTTTCGTTTTGCTTGCACTAGCCCTAATTTAGTTGAATCCAAATCATTTAAATTATATTTAAATAGTTTTAATCAAAGTAAATTTGCCAGTGCCAATGACGTTGAACAAACGCTTATTAAAGATTTATCAGCTACCGCGCAAATTCAAGCTGAAGTGACATTATTTAACGTTGAGCAATGCCCGGCATTAGCTATAAAAGCTACTGCACAAGAGATTATTTGCATTGATGACGAAGACGTTACGATTGACAGTTATCACTATCAGGCAGAGCTTCTAAGCGAAGCACAAGCTAGCTCACCTAATGGTAGCGTAGTAGAAAATTTGGTTAGTCATTTATTAAAATCAAACTGCTTAATTACCAATCAGCCTGATTGGGCTAGCATTTATATTGACTATAAAGGTAAGGCTATCGATCACGCTATTTTACTAAAATATTTAATATCGTTTAGACAGCACAATGAATTCCATGAGCAATGTGTTGAACGTATTTATTGTGATATACAGCAGTATTGCCAAGTAGAAGAGTTGACTGTGTTTGCCCGCTATACTCGCCGAGGTGGTTTAGATATTAACCCATTTAGAAGCACACATTTAACGCGTGCCCCCATCATGAGAACATTAAGACAGTAAAGTTAAGTTTCGAGTAGCGAAGACAACATCCTGATAGTAAGGTGTTTTCGTAACTCGTCACTTTTCTTGCTCGGCGTTTATACTTGGCTAGCCGCAAGTGCTTGAATAAGATCGGCTAATATATCGTCGATATGTTCAATACCGATAGATAATCGTACCATTTCTTTACTCACACCCGCTTTGGCTAGTTCTTGCTCATCAAGTTGTCGATGAGTTGTTGAAGCTGGATGACAAGCTAATGACTTAGCGTCACCGATATTGACCAAACGTACCACAAGATTAAGCGCGTCAATAAATTTTGCACCGGCTTTTTCACCACCTTTAATGCCAAAACTTAAAATACCGCTGCTACCTTCGGGTAAATATTTTTTCGCTAATTGATGATCGTTAGACGTTTCTAAACCGGAATAGTTAACCCAAGAGATATTTTCATGCGTCGTTAAATACTCTGCAACTTTTTGAGTGTTAGAACAATGACGTTCCATGCGAAGTGGTAATGTTTCTAAACCTTGTAAAATCAAAAACACATTCATTGGAGAGATTGCAGCGCCCATATTTCTAAGCGGTACAACGCGTGCTCTAGCAATAAATGCTGCAGCGCCAAATGTTTCAGTATAACTTACGCCATGATAAGAAGGATCAGGGTTATTTAGCTGGGCAAAGCGCTCTTTATGTTCGCTCCAAGGAAATTTACCCGAATCAACAATAATGCCGCCTACAGAAGTACCGTGACCACCAATATACTTAGTTAACGAATGAACAACAATATCTGCACCGTGTTCAAATGGACGACAAAGCGCTGGACTAGCCACGGTGTTATCAACCATTAATGGCACACCATGCTTATGGGCTATTTCAGCCATTTTAGCGATATCAGCAATATTGCCTGATGGATTACCGATAGTTTCACAGAAAACTGCTTTGGTATTTTCATCAATCAAGTTTTCTAATGCGTCAAAGTCATCGTGGGCAGCAAATCTAACTTCAATGCCTTGTTGCGGTAAAGTATGAGCAAAAAGATTATACGTGCCACCGTATAATTTATTAATACTAACAATGTTATCACCTACTCTAGCGATAGTTTGAATCGCTGCGGTAATTGCTGCCATACCTGATGCTAGCGCTAAACCAGCAATACCGCCTTCAAGTGCGGCTACTCGCTGCTCTAATACCGCTTGGGTTGGGTTACCTATACGAGTATAGATATTACCTTCAACTTTAAGATCAAATAAATCAGCACCGTGTTGAGTGTCGTCAAAAGCATAACTTGTGGTTTGATAAATAGGAACGGCAACGGCTTTAGTCGTTTGTTCTGGGCTATAGCCAGCATGAATGGCTGCGGTTTCTCTGCGCATAAAAATCTCCAATTGAATTGTTGTATTGTAAATAAAAGAGTAATGATTTACCCATAGTAACCAATAATCAAATAATTCAACAAGGTAATATAGTGCTTAAGATACATTATTTAGTTATATACCCACTGCAAAGGGATCTCTCAGGAGCGAGTTCAGGAGCAAGTATAATTAAAAACTCCTG
>TARA_R110001583_G_scaffold75621_1_pt1 | contig 21978 bp, 22 predicted proteins | sample TARA_R110001583 | Tara Oceans TARA_R110001583 (sample SAMEA4398432) | marine metagenome | biome: Polar Biome; feature: [MES] marine water layer (ENVO:01000295) within the mesopelagic zone...; material: water (ENVO:00002006), including particulate matter (ENVO:01000060) such as...... | reverse complement strand
TACAAAATCTAATCAACCTAGGGCTTTGCCCTAGGCTGAATTATATATGCCTTTCAGGCATTTTTTTTGAAAATGATTTACATACTTTTTATTCTCAGCTTTAGTTGGGGTTTTCTTAAGCCTCAACAAGCACCTCTGCCTTAATAATATCTGCTATACGTTTAATACCAGTTATTGCTTTCTCGTTGTTCACATATGAGAAATTCAAACGTATGGTATTTGTTCCGCCACCATCGCAATAGAATACATTTCCCGTTACAAAGGCAACCTTCTGTTCAATCGCTTTGTGGAAAAGATTTAAAGCATCCATGTTCTCAGGAAGTGTGATGAATAAGAACATACCACCTTCAGGACGTGTCCATTTTACACAATCAGGCATATGTTTCTCCATCTCAGCTAACATCACATCACGACGCTGGTGATACAAATCAATCGTCTTTTGAAGATTGGATTCGAATACACCAGAGTTCATATAACGAACAGCAATTTTCTGTACAAAAGTTGGTGTACACAAGTCAGCTGATTGCTTGGCAATAACGATTTTCTCGTTTACATCTTTTGGTCCTAAAACCCAACCAATACGGAATCCTGGAGCAAAAATCTTAGAGAAAGTTCCCAAAGTGATCACATGATTGTCATTGTCCAAATCGTACATCATACGCTGAGGCTTGCCTTCGAAACGTACTTCGCGGTAAGGGCAATCTTCAACAATTAATACATCGTATTTGTGAGCCAATGCGATAATTTCCAAACGACGCGATTCAGGCATAGTAATACCTGTTGGGTTTTGGAAATCAGGAATCACATAAATGAATTTTGGCTTAATGCCTTGTTGCTTTAATGCTTCGAGTTTGGCTTCCAATAGCTCAGCACTCATGCCTTGCTCATCCATTGGTACACCTTCCATTTTTGCACCATAACCTTGGAAAGCTCCAATACCACCTAGGTATGAAGGAAGACCACAAATAATCACATCACCTTGGTTCACAAAAACCTTACCTACTAGGTCTAGTCCTTGTTGCGATCCAGTTGTAATGATTAGGTTATCTAAATCGGCTTTTGTGCCTTCTGCCTCATATTTCTTTAATAGAACTTCTCTTAGCTCTTTTACACCTTCGGTTGCATCGTATTGCAATACGGCTGCACCTTCTTCGCGTAACATATCCGAAACAATAGTATCTAGAGCATCTACTGGAAATGATTCTGGAGCTGGCAATCCGCCTGCAAATGAAATGATATCAGGGTTCTGAGTCAATTTCAAGATTTCACGTATAGCCGATCGTTTGTTGTTATTGCTGATTTGAGAAAATGTTCCTTTTAAATCGCTGATCATATTTTCTAATTATTAATTATCAATGATTAATTATGAATTCCCATTGCTGAGAATTCATTGTTATTTTCAATCATTAATAATTCTGAATTTATAATTGTTAATTTTTTAAAGCCAATTCTTACGCATGCGAGACCATTTTTTGTCGCGATTTGCGATCACAACGTCCATATCTGCATCTTGCATATGCTTGAATCGACCTTGCTTCTTCAAATAGTCTTTTACCGGTGCAAATTGCTTTGGGTTACGGTTCAATTTGTATTCGCCATCCTCGAATTCTGCAAGGAAGATCAAACCACAGTCAACGGCATCTTTTGCAATCTCTACTGATGTTTCAGTTGGTGTTCCCCATCCTGTTGGACAAGATGCATACACGTGAATGAAAGTTGCACCTTTGATATGCTTCGCTTTGTTTACCTTATTCAAGAAATCTTGAGGGTAACCAATACTTGCAGTTGCTGCATAAGCAATATCGTGAGCGGCAATAATCTCGAACAAGTTCTTTTTGTGAGTGATCGTTCCTGGAAGATTCTCGCCCGCAGGTGTCGTTGTTGTCTTCGTCCCATAAGGCGTCAATCCACTCTTCTGAATACCAGTATTCATATAAGCTTCATTGTCGTAGCAGATGTAAAGAACATCATCGTTACGGTCAATCATTCCTGATAGGGCTTGGAATCCGATATCAGCTGTTCCACCGTCACCAGCAAAGACAACTGTTTTCACATCTTTTTGCCCTAGAGCTTTTGCTCCAACAGCAATTCCTGATGCCATACTCGCTGAGCCAGGGAAAGTTGTGATAATCGCATTGGTATTGAATGCCATTTGTGGAAAAATAAATCCTACTGCCGACATACATCCGGCTGGTAGTGCAGTATAGGTGCGCTCACCCAATACTTTAAGTGCCAATCGTACTGCAATACTTCCACCACATCCGGCGCAAGCTTTATGACCATAGAAAAATTCCTTTTCGGTCATGTTTTTGGCATTCACTTTTGGGATATCTATTAGATTAGTCATTGGTCTCTACGTTAAGGCTAAAAAATTCTACTTTTTCTTCACTCTTATTCTCAACTCCGCTGAATAGCTTGTTGAACATCTCTTCGATCTCATTTTTTGTGATATCACGTCCACCTAGTCCGCCAACAAAATTGCTCTTGTAAACGTACTTGTCGATTTTAGAGATTGCTGAGTTTACATTGGTGTAAACAGTTCCTTCGTATCCGAAAGAAATATCCTTATCAATCACACCGATTGCATTAACACGACGTGCCAAATCTTTGACTTCAGTTTCAGGGAAAGGACGCATATAACGAATCTTCAATAGACCTACTTTCTTACCTTCTGCACGCATCTTGTCAACTACGACACGAATGGTTCCACAAACACTACCCAAGGCTACAAGAACAACCTCTGCATCTTCGCAACGGTATTCTTCAACCATATCGTAGTACTTACGACCAAACTTCTCAGCAAATTCCTGATCTACATCACGAATCACATCGATAGCATTAAACATCGCCTCGTTCTGCTGATATTTAAATTCAGTATTATCATCTGGCTTAGAGCTAAAACCTAAGTTCTTTGGCTCTTCGAAAGACATTTTGTTTGGTGTTTGGAATGGAGGCAAAAACTCATCCACCATTTTTTGCTCAGGAATATCAACCAACTCGTAAGTGTGAGTTAGGATAAAACCATCCAAATTCACCATCATTGGCGTCAATACATCTTTATGCTCAGCGATTTTGTAAGCTTGGATAATCATGTCCAAAGCTTCCTGTGCATCTTCCACATAAACCTGAATCCATCCACAATCTAATAGTGATAAAGAATCACGCTGATCACCGTAAATACTCCATGGCAATGCCACCGAACGGTTAGCATTCATCATTACAACTGGCCAACGACCACCGCTACAATAATGCAGACCTTCTGCCATATACAATAGTCCTTGTGAAGAAGAAGCTGTAAATGTTCTAGCACCAACTGAACTGGCACCCATAGTTGCTGAAATTGCAGAGTGCTCAGACTCTACGTGCATGTATTCGCCTTCCATTTCGCCAGATTCTGCCATTTCTGCTAGGCGCTCAACGGTTATGGTTTGCGGGGTGATTGGGTAAGCAGCAACTACATGTGGACGAGATAATCTCACGCCCTGAGCAACTGCCTCATCACCTGATATGAATATTTTATTTGATTTCATTGTTTTAATGTTTTTTACCCCTATATCCCCTAAAGGGGACTTTCTTATAAAAAAAGGGGTTGAATTACATATAACCTTAAGCCCCTTTAGGGGTTTGGGGTTAATTTAGACGCGATTAATCGCGTCTCTACTCCTTTACCCTTCAACTTATAGTTGTTCTTTTACCATTTCAATTGCATCCTTTGGGCATTCGTGTGCACATACACCACAGCCTTTGCAATAATCCATGTCGAATGTGATTTTACCATTGTCTTTAACGACTGTGCCATCTGGACAAAGTAGGTAGCAGCGAAGACAATAAACACAAGCATCGTGATCAACAACTGGACGGACTGTTCTCCATCCTGCATTGGTCTCTGGAAGAAAACCAGCCGCGAATTGTGGGCCAGTTGGGTATTCATCTATATGAGTTGGGAATTTATATTCCGTTTTTTTAGGTCTATCCATGATATTCAATTACGAATTATGAATTAATAATTATGAATTGATGTTGATTATTAACAAACAGTAGCTTGTGCATTAATAGTTTCAAAGGCTCTCTCTACAATTTTTTCATTCAGAGCTGCTAGTTTAGGTTTCATCTCTGTATGAATACTAGCGATTGCAGCTTCTTTGCTTACTAAACCAGATGCAGCAGCTAAAGCGCCGTACATAGCCGTATTTGTAATTGGTCTACCCAAAATCTCCATCGCTAAGCTTGATGCATCAATACCTACTACTTGAAATCCTTTTAGAGGCGCGCGGTATTTGTGAACATTCTCTGTGTTGATAAGAATAGTAGCACCCGGTCTGATTCCTTTTTCGAATCCAGGAGTCACCAAAGTCTCATCCATCACCACAACGTAGTCGCTGTTCTGAACTTCACTACGATCGTGAATCTTAGTATCATCAATTTTGGTGAAGGCTAAAACTGGAGCACCTCTACGCTCAGGTCCGAATGATGGAAATGCTAAAGCATGCTTACCACCGTGAACACTAGCTGCAATTCCTAAAAGGCGAGAAGCTGTAAAACCACCTTGTCCGCCTCTTCCGTGCCATCTAATTTCTTTCATTTGTATTTCGATTTTGTTAGTTGTTTTGATTTTTGTGTTTTTTAACCTATCGTTTAGGTTAAAAACTCTTGTAAATTTACTTGAACGCCTAATTATTTACTAGAATGTGGTTTAAATACAGAAAACTGTTCTAGTATAGTGTAGGTTTTGAAGAATTAATATCTTTGTAAGGCTTCATTAGGAGCGAATCAATAGAAAAATATTCTTTTATGGAAAATCTCGATCGTACCGATAGAAAGATATTAGAACTCCTTCAGCAGGATTGTCGTATTACTATCAAAGAGTTAGCTGGGAAACTACACTTGAGTAATACCCCTGTTTACGAGCGAGTAAAAAAGCTAGAAAGAAGTGGGATTATAAAGAACTATGTTGCCGTACTCGACCCTGAGCAAATCGACAGAAGCATGGTCGTTTTTATCTCTATATCCTTAACTAAGCATACACGAGATGTGGTAGAGAAATTTGAATCCGAAGTATTGGATCTGCCTGAGGTAATGGAGTTTTATATAACCTCCGGAAACTTTGATGCGATGGTGAAGATTATGGTGAAGGACATGAATGCTTTTCAGTATTTTATTCAGGAGAAACTTTCCAAGTTCGAATACCTAACTCGTTTCAATAGTACGTTTGTGATTTCTTCTTCGGATAAGATTGGGTATGATTTGTAATTATGAATTAGAAATTACGATTTTCTTCAACCGCAAGAAGGGGAAGAAAAAGCCCAGCGGCTTGAGCAAAAGTAAATTAAAGTCAGAAAACTTTTTTAACTTGAAGCTGCATTAATTTAAAACAGACCTTATGGAAAAGACTTATAAGAATTGTCAAAGTTGCGCTATGCCAATGAAGAAAGATCCCGCCGGAGGTGGAACAAACAAGGATGGTAGTAAAAACACTATGTATTGTTCCTATTGTTTTGTTGAGGGAGATTTTACCCAACCTGAAATTGATACTGCAGAGAAGATGCAAGCGTTCTGTAAAGTGAAGTTGAAAGAGATGGGCTTCCCAGGTTTTCTTGCTGGCTTTTTTACTAAAGGAATCCCTAAGCTGGAGAGATGGAAACAGCAATAATAGGCTTATAGAATGGTTAGGCTATATGTAAACTAATAAGTCTTAATCCTTATATTTGAGACTAAATTGCAATTGAATGATTAAACCAGGACTGAAAATAGGTATTATACTGAGTCTAATTCTTGTATTACCTTCTATCTTTTTCTCGGCTTACGAAATTGGCAACTTGAATAAAAACGAGCAGGTTATCGATTCGATATACTCCAGCCAATTAGAGTCTATTCTATTTTCTGTGAACCAGTATTCTAATGATGTACTGAGTGGATGGGCTAATCAATTAGATAGGCATGAGTCAGGAGCATCTCGCATTTTAGAGAAGAACTATGCTATTGATGCGATTTGCTTGATTGATTCTGCAAATTTTGAGCTTCTCTCTAAAGAGACAATTACCGATGATAGCCTGAATTTACTCACACTTAATCTTAAAAGTGCTTTTGAAAAGAACCCAATTAAGATTGAGAGTTTACAGCGTTATTTAAAGAGTGGCTATCAGAAAATAGAGATTATTGATTGCAATATCAAAGAGAAAAATCTGTGTGCTTTTACGAGTATGGCTGATAGTTTAAATATTCAAACTATTTTTCTTTTACTCGATACTCAAAAGTTTATTAGTGAAAATTTAGGACCTAAGATTCAAGGTATAGCTCAAGATCGATTCTTTATATCGGTGTATCAAAAACAGGATAATAAAGAAATTTATTCGAATGTGGTACACGAAAATGAGGCGAAAGCCATACAGCAGCGTAAAGACATTTGGCTATTCCCAGATTATCAGCTAGGCATTCAGATGAGGGGGAATACTGTAGAAGATTTGGTAAAGAAACGAACACGGACTAATGTCATTCTTTTAATAATCATGGATGTTGTTTTGCTACTGGGCGCTTGGTTCGTTTATAGAAATATCCGCCAACAAATCCGTTTGACTCAATTGAAATCTGATTTTGTATCTAATGTTTCCCACGAAATAAGAACACCTTTAGCTTTAATTAATATGTATTCTGAAACCTTGGAAATGGGACGAATCTCAAGTGAGGAGAAGAAGAAGGAATACTATAGAGTAATTAACACCGAGGCAAACCGTTTGTCTCGAATGGTGAATAATATCCTCAACTTTAATAAGATTGAAAGCGGTAGAAGGGAATATCACTTTGCAAGTTCGAGTTTGAATGAAGAAGTGGAATCTCTGGTTGAAAATTACCGACAGCATATTGACAAGAAAGGATTTCAAATTGATTTAAAGTTAGATACTAATCTTCCTAATTTGAAGATAGACAAAGAGGCTGTATCTGAAGCCATTATTAATATGATTGATAATGCGATGAAGTATTCTGATGACATCAAGTGTATTAAAATTGAAACTGTACTGGAAGAGGGTCTTGCTTGTGTTAAAATCCTCGACTTTGGAATTGGGATTGCACCAGCTGATCAAACCTTGGTTTTCGATAAATTTTTCAGAGTAAGCTCGGGCGATTTGGCATATAGAGCCAAGGGATCGGGGATTGGTTTGAGTATCGTTAAACATATTATGGATGCGCATAAGGGTAAAGTAGAACTAGAAAGTAAATTGGGAAAAGGCTCTTGTTTTAGCCTGTATTTTCCCATTCATCAATAAATTAACAAACAATGCTTCCTATATTAATTGTTGAAGATGAGCCTAGCATGTTAATGGGTTTAAAAGATAATCTTGAATTTGAATCTTATCTGGTTGATACGGCTGAAGACGGAGAAGTTGGGCTCGAAAAGATTTGTTCTAATCAATACAGCTTAGTTCTTTTGGATGTGATGCTGCCTAAAATTTCAGGTTTTGACATCTGTAAAAGAGCTAGAGAAAAAGGAATAGAAACCCCCATCATTTTACTAACTGCCAAAGGGGAGGAAATCGATAAGGTATTGGGTTTGGAATTTGGTGCAGACGATTATATCACCAAACCATTTAGTTTGAGAGAACTCCTGGCTAGAATAAGAGCCGTATTGCGTCGAACAGTTAATCATTCACCTCAGGTTGAGGAAAGCAAGGTTCAGATAGGTAGATTAAGCATGAACTTTATTTCATTTGAAGGTTTTGTGGATGCTGATGAAGTAAAAATGTCGCATAAGGAGGTTGAAATATTGCATTACTTATGGAATAATAGGAATCAGATTGTAAGTAGAGATGACTTGTTGGATCAGGTGTGGGGAACGGATTATCAACCAACATCACGAACCATAGATAATTTTATATTGAAACTAAGAAACAAAATAGAAGAAGATTCCAATCATGCTAAAATAATATTGACAGTGCATGGGGTTGGTTACCGATTAGTACACTAAAATCGATAAAAATGTTAACGATGACAACTTATGACATTTGTTAACTTTGGTGTGACAAAAATGTTTTTTTCTCGCCCTAATTTTACCATTAGAAGTTTAAGATAGATGAAGGAATGGAAGGCGTACGATTCCATTCTTATTTCTAAAAAAATTAACTGGTAATTTAAAAAGGGAAAAGATGAAAACTATAACAACGACACTAATCATTTTGGTTTGTTTGCTAAGTACAAATTTATCCACGGCTGAAAAGCCAGAAAAAAAAGCTATTGAAAGAGAAAAAGCTGAGCTAATTAATAAGATAAGTAAAACCATTTCGTCTCTCCGCTTTGTAGACTTTGTAAAATGTGGGGAACATGAGCAAGTGGTATTACGTTGTGTTGTGAATGATAATGAAGAACTGGTTGTTAAAAGTATTGTTGGTGTAAACGTGAAATTGAAGCAAGCTATTTTAAGAAGAGTTGAAAAGAAAGCTATAAAAACATCACCAGCACTTTGTGGTCAAAAATTGGCCTTTCGGTTTAAATTTGAGAAACACCAGAGATAGTAAACAAGCGATTAAAATCAGTCAGGTATTAATGATATAATATGAATACGAAAAACAATATAAGTTTAGCATCTCGATTGATCATTTTAATTTTAATGTTTCAAGTAGGGGTTAGTAAGGCTGAGAATGTTAGAACTTTAGTGAACCTAAGAGGTAATTGGAAATTCTCGGTTGGTGATGATATGGCTTGGGCTGAAAAGGACTATAACGATTCGGGATGGGAAAATGTTTTTGTCCCAAAATCATGGGAAAGTAACGGTTACGAAGATTATAATGGTTTTGCCTGGTTTAGAAAGTCATTTCAAGTTAAATTACCTTTTAGTCAGGAGTTCCTTTATCTAAACATGGGACAGATTGACGATGTTGATGAGGTTTATATCAATGGACAATTGGTAGGAGCTTCAGGCAATTTCCCCCCTTTGGTAAAAACGGCTTATGATGTGCCTCGAATGTATCCTATTCCTGCTAGTTTGATTCAAAATTCGGGTAAGAATATAATTGCTATACGCGTTTACGATGAGTTTAACGAAGGAGGAATTCTCAATGGAGAAATTGGTATTTATGTTGATCTCGATCAGGAGAAGATGGAAATTGACCTGACTGGTTATTGGGATTTTGAATCGGGGAACAGAGTTGATAAAGGAAACTTAAATTGTATTACTTATCGTAAAGATAAAATATTTGTTCCTGGATTCTGGGAGGCCAGAGGTTATAATGACTGTGATGGACAAGCTAAATATTCTAAGGAATTTGAATACCCATATAAATATAAAGCATCTGATAAATCATTGGTTCTGGGAGTAATTGATGATGAAGCTAAGGTGTATTTAAATGGAGAAAAGTTAATATGGCGAAAATCAAAATTCAATAAAAGGAGTAGATTCAAGTACTCTAATCATTTAAGTTTTCGTGTGTATCCAATTCCAGAAGTTTTATTGAATAGAGGTGGTCGAAATATTCTAGAAGTTATGGTAAAAGATAATGGCGGACCTGGAGGAATATACAAGGGACCTATAGGTATCACAAGTCGTGAAATTGCTAATGAGATTCAGGTCAAAGAAGACAAGATACAAAAATCAAATTGGGAAAGTTTTTTCGATTTATTTATGAATTAAGCCTTTTAGCCAATAGGTAATGATATATTTAGTGTAGATGAAAAATATGAGCAAACATATGGGCAGTTTGGGAAGGACACTATTGGTGATTGTAGGCCTATTGCTTGTTATAAGTAGTGGATTAGCGCAAGATTATCAGAAAATAAAGGATTTAAATGGATCTTGGAAATTTTCAATTGGAGATGATCAATATTGGGCCTCACCAAACTTTAACGATTCTAATTGGGAAAGTATAACTGTGCCTTCAGCATGGGAAAATCAAGGTTTTAACGGGTATGACGGCTTTGCTTGGTACCGAACAAAATTTTCAATATCACAGAATCTTGAAAAACGAAATCTTTATTTGCAGTTGGGAAATATTGATGATGTAGATGAGGTATTTATAAATGGAAAGCGAATAGGTAAATCAGGTAATTTTCCTCCACATTTTGCTACGGCATATAATTCTAATCGTATTTATGCAGTGCCAGTTGAATATCTTAAAAATAATAATACAATTGCGGTTCGAGTTTATGATGATATGGGCGAAGGTGGAATTATTCGAGGTGACATTAGCTTGTTAATTGATCGCTCAGCTGTTCCATTGGACATCAATATGCAGGGAACATGGAAGTTTAAAACAGGAAAATATGCGCATGAAGATATTGCAAATATTAAGAACTGGGATGATATCATAGTTCCAGGATTTTGGGAAAATCAAGGCTATAAAAATTATGATGGTTATGCCTGCTATGCCTATGAATTACAAATTGATTCGGATATTATTACAGATAAAATGATCTTGCTTCTTGGGCGAATAGATGATATTGACCAAGTATTTATAAATGGTGTCCTCATAGGCCAATCTGGTCCATTTAAGCCTTCTACAGTTGACGAACGAACCGATTGTTATAGGCAAAATCGGGCCTATTATATTCCCAAAGAACTACTTAAATCAGAAGAGAGTTTACTGATTACGGTACGAGTGTATGATCGATCAGATGGAGGTGGTATTTATAAGGGGCCTATTGGTTTAATCTCACAACCAAATTATATCAAATATTGGAATAGTAGAAGAAAAAGACAATAGACTTTATTTTTAGTTGAACGAGAATAAATAGTTGAAAAACAAGAGTCTTTATCTAGATCATTGTAATTTTGTCGATAGCTAAAGTCGTTTGATTAAAACATTTCTATCGTGAAAGATATTTTTCTTGTTACTCCACCCTTTACACAACTGAATACACCTTATCCAGCAACTGCTTATCTGAAAGGTTTCTTTAATACCAAAGAAATATCATCTTATCAGATGGATTTGGGTATAGAAGTTATATTGGCACTTTTCAATAAAGAAAGTTTAGAGAATATATTTCACTTTGCGCTTGAACAGGATAGTATTAGCTCAGAGAATTCTCAACGTATTTATGCCTTAAAGGCAGATTATCTAAGAACTGTTGATTCAGTCATTGCTTTTGTTCAAGGTAAGAATCAAAGTTTAGCTCGTCAAATTTGCACTGACGATTACCTTCCTCAAGCTTCCCGCTTCGATCAAGTGAACGATATGGAAACAGCTTTTGGAATGATGGGATTTCAGGATAAGGCTAAGCATATTGCAACGCTTTATTTAGAGGATATTTCAGATTTTATAATCGAATGTATCGATGAGAACTTCGGTTTTAGTCGGTATGCAGAACGTTTGGGTCGATCGGCTTCGAGTTTCGATGAGATGTATGCAAAACTTCAAGAAGAGCTCACTTATATTGATGAGATCAGCTTGCAGATTCTCGATGAGAGACTAAAAGAAGTGCAACCAAAGTTGTTCTGTTTATCGGTCCCATTCCCAGGGAATTTATATTCTGCTTTTCGATGTGCTCAGTTTGTAAAGGCAAATTACCCTGCGATTAAAATTGTGATGGGTGGCGGTTTTCCCAATACGGAACTTCGTAGTTTGGCTGATGCTCGTGTTTTTGATTTTGTCGATTTCATCACCTTGGATGATGGAGAATTACCTTTAGACCTACTATGGCAACATATTTCTAATACTTCGAACAATATAGACTTAAAGCGAACTTACTTTTGTAAGGAAGGAGAGGTTTTATATCAGAACCAATCAAGCCTGAAAGATCATAAGCAGGAAGATTTGGGAACACCGGATTATTCTGACTTATTACTAGATCAATATATTTCCGTTATCGAGATAACAAACCCAATGCATAGCCTTTGGAGTGATGGCCGTTGGAATAAACTCACCATGGCACACGGTTGCTATTGGGGGAAATGTACCTTTTGCGATGGCTCTTTAGACTATATCAAGACTTTTGATCCACTTACGGCGGTGACTTTGGTTAATCGAATGGAAGAGCTGATTGCTCAAACAGGGGAGACTGGTTTTCATTTTGTTGATGAGGCTGCACCACCCGCTTTGATGAAAGCCTTAGCTATTGAAATTATCAAGCGAAAGCTTAGCCTAACTTGGTGGACGAATATTCGTTTCGAAAAAGGCTTCACGAAGGATATGTGTGCTTTATTAAAGGCATCAGGGTGTATTGCAGTTTCTGGTGGCTTAGAAGTAGCTTCCGATCGAATGTTAGCTCTAATTAATAAGGGAACAACCGTTGAGCAGGTGGCTCGTGTTACTAATAATCTTACTGAATCAGGAATCATGGTTCATTCTTACCTGATGTATGGTTTCCCTACTGAGACTGTTCAAGAAACGGTTGATAGCCTTGAGATGGTTCGACAATTGTTTGAAGCTGGCATCATTCAATCTGGCTTTTGGCATCAGTTTGCCCTAACAGCTCACAGTCCAATTGGGCTAGATCCAGAAGGCTATGGATTGAAACCTCTTTACGATAAAATTACCTTCGCCAATAACGATGTACAGTTTAAGGACAAGACAGGAATCAAACATGATAAGTTTAGTTTTGGATTGAAGAAATCGCTTTACAACTATATGAACGATATTGGTTTTGATATGCCTTTACAGGAATGGTTCGACTTTAAGATACCGCGTACAACAGTCAAACGAGGCTTTATTCAAAACTGTTTGCAAGCCGAAGAAGCATTTATGAGCAAGCCTTCTGCAAAGGTCATTTGGTTGGGAGGACTTCCTTTAGTTTCGTCATATACCAAAAAGAAAAAAGGTAGAACCCAAGAGATTTTTGAGATGAGTTTTCACAATAAAACAGGTATTGTCGATGTAAGCATGGAAAGAGAGCATGGGGAATGGTTTTTAGATATTCTCGACCGACTTTCGATAAATGAAGAAATGGTTTTTACATTTGCTTCACTTAAAGAAAACTTTGAGGAGCAATTTGAAAACTTTGAATTATTCTGGTACTCTAAACCAATTCTGACCCTTAGGGAGAATGGTTTATTGATGGTTTAAAAGCCTGCTAATTTTAAAATACTGAGAACGGCTACTACAACCAGTTCAATACCAATTGCAATCACAATAAATCCGATAATTCTCGAAAGGGCATTTATACCTGATGCACCAAGCATTTTCACGATATAATGTGATGATTTAAGGATGAGGTAAATACTCAAGCTACTAGCTAATACAGATCCCAAAATCGCGAAACAATCGATCAGACTCGTGTACTCTTGATTGTAAGCTATTAATAGAGAAATTGTTCCTGGCCCTGCAAGCATTGGAATAGCCAATGGGGTTAATGAAATCTCCGATCGAGTATGAATATCATCTTTTACACGACTCTTTTTCATCCCTTTGTGTTCGGAAAATTTACCTGTTAGAAGTGCAAAACCTGATGAGGCGATAATGAGTCCACCTGCGATCTTTAGAGAATTTAGACTTATCCCGAAAAAAGAAAGTAAATACTTTCCTACGAAAAAAGAAAAAACAAGGATAATAAATACGTTGAAAGAGGTCCAGAATGCAATACCAGCACGTTCTTTTTTATTGTTGTTTTGCGTTAACCCGACAAAGATTGGAACGGTGCCCAATGGGTTCATGATTGAGAATAAAGCACCGAATGATAAAATAAATAATTCCATTTGTTTTTTATTCAAATCTAGATAGTAAGCGGCTTTTTAAGATTAAGCTAATGTTATTCTCCTATTAACTTTATGTAAGTTATCCTTGATTCCCTTTAGTGTATTTCCTGTTTTATTTTACCCAATGTGTCAAATGAGTAGAGAATCAAGCTATCTTACAAGACTTAAAAAATTCTGCCTTATGATTTGGAAAAAGCCATGGTTTCAATTTTCTATTCTTATACTTCTTGCTTTTGTTTGGGGTTCTTCTTTTATACTGATGAAAATCGGTTTAAAAAGCTTTACTAACGAACAGGTTGCTGGTATTAGAATGTTGTTAGCATCGCTTGTTTTATTGCCTTATTCAATAAAGAACTTGAAACATTTAAAAAAGAAGGATGTAAAGAGTTTGTTGATTGCAGGTTTTATCGGCAGTTTTATCCCAGCTTTTTTATTTACAAAAGCTCAAACACAAATTGATAGCGCATTAGCTGGTATGTTGAATTCAATGACACCTGTATTCACACTTCTTGTGGGTATGCTATTTCATCGAACAAAATTCTTCTTATTACAGGTTATAGGATTGGTAATGGGATTATTAGGTGCGATAGGTTTGATTGCTTCGGGGAATGGTTTGGAAATTGGTCATGTTAATCCATATGCTTTACTTATTATTTTGGCAACTTGTTTTTATGCCATCAATATTAATGAAGTTAAGGCTAGATTATCTCACCTTTCAGGGATGCAAATTACATCATTAGCTTTCTTCTTCACTGGACCAGCGGCTCTAATTTATTTATTGACGACTGATTTTGCCCCTGCTCTTGAAAACCCTTCATGGCCTATTCACTTACTTGCTTTGGCAGGTTTGGGGATTATAGGAACAGCACTAGCTATGGTATTGATGAATAGTCTCATTCGTTACGCATCAGCAGTTTATGCATCATCAGTAACATATATTATTCCTATTTTTGCAATTATGTGGGGAATACTAGATGGCGAAAATATTACAGTTCTTCATTTGGCTTGTATGCTCTTTATTCTACTAGGAGTTTATCTTATTAATAAGAAGAAGTAAGATTTAAACGCAGGTTACTTTTTTAAGACTCAATGTCTATTAGCTTTTGCTTTAAGGAATTCCCTCTAAATTCATTGATCTCACCTTTTTTTTTGTTAAATTTATTCTACGAGTCAAAATGTATCTCGTAGCCTAAGTTTATATCGTATTCTCTTTAATAGAGTAGCTATGAAAAAAGAAGAAAAGAGCTTAAATCCCCAAGTTGATTTGTTTGGAAATATTGCTATTGCTTTTAGTGGTGGGGGATATCGTGCTTCTTCGTTTGGTTTAGGCGTTTTGTCATATTTAAAGCAAGTTCAGTTCAAAGACAAGACTTTATTGGAACAAGTTAAAGGCTTGAGTACGGTTAGTGGAGGAACACTAATGGGGGCGACTTATGCTTATTATGCTGCTAAGGAAGCTCGTTTCGAGAGTTTTTATAAGGATTTTTATAAAGTTCTCGATGAGGATAAGTTATTAGGAATTGCACTTGAGAAGCTCGATTCTGATGAGTTATGGAAGACCTCACACAAAAGAAGGTCGCTAATAAATGCTTTTGCATTGGCGTATAATGAACTGCTTACCAATGAGGACTTTAAGTTTTTGAAACAACACAAGTCACATCTTGAAGATATCTGTTTTAATGCAACTGATTTTTCTTTTGGCTTGGCTTTTCGATTTCAAACAACAGGTCGATTCGGGAATTACCGTCTTACTAACCACTATTTAAGTCAACTTTCTGATGAGATGAAGATCGCAGATGCCATTGCTTCTTCTTCTTGTTTCCCAATAGGCTTTGAGCCTTTACTGATGCCCGATGATTATGTGAGTGATCACAATTCAGAAGTTTACAAGTCAATAAAGTCGCAGCCAGAATTTAAGAATGGAGTAGGTATTATGGATGGTGGCATTGTGGACAATCAGGGAATAGGTAGTATTATGAATGCTGAGGTTAGACGAGTTAATGAGGGGAAATCTTATGATCTGATCATGGTTTGCGATGTGGGAAGTTATAATATGGATCCTTGGGAGCCTTCAGAAATTGAAATGGTAAGAATGGGTTGGTCTAAGAGTCCTAAGCAGTTATTTAATCTTTTGGTAGAAAAATTGAAGCTTAGTTGGTGGTTGTGGTTACCACTTATTATCAGTTTCGGTTTATTGGTATCTGGATTTATGAATATGCCATCTGTTGGCTTGTTTATAGGTGGAGGAGCAATGGCTATGTTTGCTCTTTTTGCAGTTGCTCTTAAGTATTTTATCGGTAAAATGGAAGAGAAATCGATGCGATTGTGGACTTGGATGAGTGGGATGGTTCCGAAATTCATGAAAGGGAAGTTGAAAAGGTTTCAAAACTTAAAGCTTCGTTTAATCCAGAGAATGATAGAAGAGCGTGGAACTTCATCTTTGATCATGATTAGTGATATATTCTTGAAACAAATAAGACGATTGAACTATGATTTGCTTTATAAGGACGATAGTTTAAAGAATAGAAGGATTACTACCTTGATCTATGAACTAACTAAAGATCAGTATCAGAAAGGCGATTCCGACGAGAAAGAAATGGACATTAAAGAGGAGCTCATAAATGAGCCGACTGAACTGATATATAATGCTGCCAAGATTGCCTGTGAAATGGATACCACTCTTTGGTTTACAGAGAAGGATAGGGAAGTTTTAAGACTTAAAAATCTTGTGGCATGTGGTCAATTTACAGCTTGCTATAATCTATTGAAATATTGCATGGATCTGAAGAAGAGTGAAGCAAATTTCGATGAAATCCTACTTGATCAGATGATTGAAATCTTTCAGGCTGATTGGAATAAATTTATAAAAGATCCTTACTTCTTGCATGATTATCTTGAAATAGAAGAAGATATGCTCAAAAATGTTGGCTAGATAATGGAATCAAAGCCATTAAACTTAACTTTAAGAATTAGTCGCGTGTGAAATTTTAATTTTCAAAGCGATATGACTCCTTTATTACAGATTATATGAAAACAAATGAAGATTTAAAACTTGCTGTTGTAATTGATGCTGATAATGTGCCTTCACGAAACGTGAAAAGCATGATGGAAGAAATTGCCAAATATGGGGTGCCCACATTTAAACGAATTTATGGCGATTGGACAAAGCCTAATTTGGCTGGATGGAAATCGGTTCTTCTTGAGAATGCCATTACCCCAATTCAGCAATACGGTTATACTACGGGAAAAAATGCGACAGACTCAGCCATGATTATTGATGCCATGGATATTTTATATACAGAAAGAGTTGATGGATTCTGTATTGTATCTAGTGATAGTGACTTCACTAGATTGGCAATTAGATTAAGAGAATCGGGAATGAAAGTGTTTGGTTTTGGGGAACAAAAAACGCCAAAACCTTTTATTGTTGCTTGTGATAAGTTCATTTACCTTGAAATTCTAAAAAGTTCGAGTCCAGCGGAACCTTCAGTTGTTGATGAAGCGCCTAGGAAGGAAGTGGTGAAAAAGACCTCTATCTATAAGCTCGATAAAAAGATTATTAGCCTAGTCGCTTCCAGTGTTGATGATATAGCTGATGAGGATGGTTGGGCATTTTTAGGTGATGTAGGAAATCTTTTGATTAAGAAAAGACCAGATTTTGATCCACGAAACTATGGTTTTGAAAAGTTAACCCCCTTAATCAAATCTCTTAAAAAACATTTTGATATCGACGAGCGTGAGACGGATAGGGCCACAATAAAGCATGTGTATATCAGGACAAAAAAATAAAGATATTATTATTATCAATCTAAAACCTGCATTTCAATTTTGATGCAGGTTTTCTTTTTATCTATAGGTTAAGGTGAAATGACGGTTAACCTAGTTTTGAGAGAAATCAGGCGGCAGGTTTATATCTTTTGGACCAAGATCATCGTCAAAGAAATCTTCGTCATCAAAATCATCCAATAATTCACCAGTAAGGTCCATAACGTGGGATGAACTCTTTATCTCGAACCATTGTAAGAATTCTATGAAATTTATTTCAGGAAATTTGGTATCGCTATTGATGTACCTTGTTAGTTCTATTTTAAATATTTCTTGAAATTTTTCATGAAGCTCCTGTTCCAAATCTGATTCCAATTCGATATCAGGAACTAAATAGACATTAAAATCCTTTTTCATATTAGGAGAAATATTGTCCAAATCGGTTTGTGTGGCTACCCAATCCCAGAATTTTTGTTTTGGGATAATTGTTATGGCACTGTAATCCGACTTTGGAATAATAGGGCAATCAGGATGTCCAGCTTGCTTTAAAATCTCTTCTACATCAGTCTCCGAAACGCCAAATTTCTTAATAATGACATCTTTAATTCTATCGATAGGATTTTTGTGTTGTATAGATTTAATTTGGTATTGAGGGTTGTAAGAACTTATCTCCAATAGGTCTTGTATCTTTAATGATTTGCTCTCTATTGTTTTTGAATCTGTATTAAAAAACTGATTAAACTCTGTAAGGCTGATATTGGGTTCAGAAGTAGAATGGAATAAGAAATTAATAGAACCAACTGTATGTGCAATACTCGCAGCCCAAATATTCTCTTGGTCATTAGCTAGTGGTTTTTCAGGATACGCATCAAGTTGATTCAATATTTTGAGGCATATTTGAGCATATTCCTGACTATTTAAGACTTCGTTGCAGAAATTGTTTATCAGTTTCCGTATAATTTCTATTTTTGAAGGCATATTTTTTAGCTTTAGATCTTATTAAAATTAAGAAATATTGAGGATGAATTACATTTAATGTGATGAATAACAATTAACTGACTTTTACCATTACTATATCTATTACAAATGAAGATCTCTATTTTAGAACCCATTGGAATTACTGCTTGCAAATTCAATCAAATACAACAGGATTTTGAGAAACTTGGCCACGAAATCGTCTTTTTTTCTGATCGAAATGAGGATGAAACTGAATTGATTAAACGTGCCGAAGGTGCTGATGCAATAGTTGTGAGTAATATTCCACTGTCTGCAAACTTTATCACAAATTGCCCGAATCTAACTATGATTTCAGTAGCCTTTACAGGTGTTGATCATATCGACATGAAGGCTTGTAATGAAAGAGATATATTGGTGAGTAATGCTGCTGGATTTTCAACAGAATCAGTTGCTGAACTAACTCTTGGTATGATTCTATCTCTATATAGAAAAATTGTAGGAGGAGATGCTATTACGCGCTTTGGAGGCAGTCGAAGTACTTTTCTAGGAACTGAGCTTAATGGTAAATGTATTGGAATTATTGGGGCAGGAGATATTGGCCTTCGTGTAGCTGAGATTGCAAAAGTTTTTAATTGTAGAGTATTGGCGTATAGCCGAACAGAAAAACAGATTGAAGGGATTGAGTTTGTTGATAAAGCCACACTTTTAAAAGAAGCAGATATTATTTCACTACACACACCTTTGACTCCAGAAACAAAAGGATTGATGGGTGAAGAGGAATTTAAGGCGATGAAAGAAACGGCTATTCTTATCAATACAGCTAGAGGTCCAGTTGTAGATAGCGAGGCACTTTGTAAAGCTCTTGAAAATGGCGAAATTGCAGGTGCAGCAGTTGATGTTTATGAGAAGGAACCACCATTGGAGAAGGAACATATCCTACTTACGGCACCAAACCTTATCATGTTACCACATCTCGCATTTGCAAGTCATGAGTCATTCGATAAGCGAATTGATATTGTGATGGATAACATAAAACTTTGGTTAGAAGGAAAACCAAGAAATATAATGAACTAGTTTTGGATAAGTTTAGTTAATCTCTTTGTAGATATTCCAAATCCAAACAATAAGAAACAGGAGGATAATCGGTATGATTATTCTCTTTTTTTTTAGTTTATCATTGGCAGTTAGATAGAATTTATAGAACCCATCTTTCTTGAAAGTTACATCATAGATCACCCAAAGTGAAGATACAATTAGTATGATGAGTGAGCTGAAAGAAAAAGGGTTGTAATGAAATGCTTTATGAAAATTACCTTTGAATATTTCTACAATTCCTGACGTAGAACCACAGGCTGGGCATGGTAATCCACTTATGGTCTTAAACCAACAAACAGTAATTCCTTCTTCGCTTGTGTTAAGAAAGAAGGAATTGTAGATAAGCCAGCTGTAGGCTAAAACTGAAAGTAAACTAACCAACTGGTATAAGCGTTTTTTAGGCATTATACATTAATGCTTGTTGCAGTTTTTCGAAGTTAAGCTGACGGGTACGTTCCATAATGATAAACCAATCGACGATAATCCAAATAAAGAGACCACCACAGGTTAACAACTTGATAATTCCTAAACCAATATCACCAATATAAAAGCGATCGAAAGAGAAAGGTGCGACGATATTCAGTAGAGATAGAATAAGAGCAACTGTTGGATCTTTAAGATTCAACGTTTGTAATACGATGAATTTATCATCATCAAGATCTTGAATCATATTCTTGATCGTAGATATTTGATAACTCTCAAAGTATTTAGCGTTTGTCATTAGGAATAAATCAACTTTGCTCGTATCCATTTTGTGTCATTTTTAAACAAGAAGCCTTGTTTATCTGGTAAGATTTGATCTTCTAAATTTAGAAAAAATTACTCAGATTAAAAATCTTGCTCATAAAATGCTAAATTAAGACTTGAAAGTATTTAATTTGTATAGAATTTGAGAAACAAATATTAAACAAACCCTATTCAGAATCGAAAACTCTGAATTAATTGTTACTGTTAGATGAAGATTTTAGGTATTAAATTAGAAATAGAACCTGTTACTGAGCTTGGAGGTCGTCCGGAAGTTACTCGACCTGATGTGAAGTTGTTAGAAAGTATTGGTGAAGCAGGCGTTAGAAAAATGGTGAGTGATCATTACGACATTTTACGCGCTGGTGAAATAGGAGGAATGTTTCCTCGTTGGGATAAGGAATTTGAGGCAGCGAAGCTTCGCTCATCAGATTTTTTCATTCAAGCCTTGGGAGGACCAGATTACTTTAATCAAAATCAGGGAAGCCCGATGTTGGTATCGCGTCATGTTCATTTTAAAATTACGCCTCAAGCAAGAGAAATATGGTTGAATGCGTATCAGGAAATTCTACCAAGACTGAATGCTCCTGAAGAACAGATTATTTCATTTTGGGATTATCTGAACATCTTTTCAATTTGGATGGTGAACACTAAAGAATAGATCTGATTTCTTAAAATACAAAAGCGGCTACCTCGTAAGAAGTAGCCGCTTTTGTATTTTATAAATTGTAGAATTACAAACCGAGTACTTTCATACCTTGCTTGTAAACGATATCCTTAGGAATACCGGCATTGTTTACACGATCTAAATCTGCTTGAAGACCTTCACTAATATTACCTTTTTCAGCGATTAATTTCTTAGCGCCTTCGTAATTAGCGTCACCTTGTAGTACCATCAACATCTCACCCAGAGTGATCATTGCTGCTTTCATCTTCTCGAAATCAACTTTGTAAGTTCCTGTAGCTTCATCACGAGCAAAAGCACCAGTTTCTTCGAAATGGTAGAAACGAATCATGTTAGCTTTACCGTGAGCACTTGATGCTCCAAAACGAATAGAACGGAAAGTACTAGCCATAAAGGTTACGTAGTTATCCATTAAGTCTTTGTCTTTGATTTCTCCCCACTCAGCAAGCTTAGTTACCATGTATAAACCTAAAATATCAGCCTTACCTTCTTCAATAGAAGTATAAGCATCCTTAAGAGCTTTACGAACAGTTAAGTTTTTGTCAGCAAGAGTGTATTTAATACCTAAACCATGAGCTACTTCATGGAACATTGTGTTCTCGAAGAAAGCGTCAAATTTCACGTGCTTACGCTGACTTTCATCCATTAGTAAGTTTGAAATAGGAACTAAAATCTTATCGAATTTAGCCTGCATTGCATTCTTTAACTGAAGCTTACGGCTGCCTTTTGCAAGATGTACTCTTGGGTCGTTTGGTAGGTTAATTGCAATATTCTTGCTACCTGCATTACAGTCACCACCATAGTAAATTACATCATAAGCGTTCATGTCTGCATTCGCATTAGCTTTTTCAGCTTTGTACTCAGCAGGAACAGGAAGACTCTCTTGTAAACGTGGAAGTAGTGCTCCAAAACGAGAAAGTGTCTTAGACCAAACCTTATCCTTAACTAGGATTTGAGCAGAGTGAGAAGCTTTGTATCCGTAAAGAGCATCTTCATAAGTTTCGATAGGACCAACTACAAAATCAATTGTATTGTCTTGCATGTCCATCCAAGCCATATCCGAAGCTAAATAGTCATCAGTAAGCAATGCCGTAGCACGTAACTCTAAATATTTTTT
>TARA_R110001583_G_scaffold26509_3_pt1 | contig 22006 bp, 35 predicted proteins | sample TARA_R110001583 | Tara Oceans TARA_R110001583 (sample SAMEA4398432) | marine metagenome | biome: Polar Biome; feature: [MES] marine water layer (ENVO:01000295) within the mesopelagic zone...; material: water (ENVO:00002006), including particulate matter (ENVO:01000060) such as...... | reverse complement strand
CCCCACCACGGGGTCCTCCTCCGCCTCATCATTGAGGTGCGCCAAGTAGTGTCCCTCCGACAAAGAAAGACGCTATGAAAATTATAAATAGTTGTTTCATTTTAATTTTCTATAGAAGGAATTTCAAGTTCAGAATTCGCCATTTGCAATCTAAGACTCCAGTTTTCCATTTCCGTTTTTGTAAAACTATTCTCTAACTTAAGTTCAATTGTTTGCAGTTTGTAATCAATATCCATTAAGGTAGAATTAATCCAAAGCACACCGCCCATTATTGCAGCGACAAGACCTACAGGTAATAAAGTCTTTTGAGAGATAACATTTTTTAAATCAGCCATAGTTTTATATTATACTTTATTTAGAACGGTTTATATAAGTTTGAGCTATTTTAAAAGCTTCTTTCAAACTTGCTTTTCTTTCCATTAGATTGTTTACAACCTTTCGTTTAATTGCGTCTTGTAGTTTCTTTTTCATATTATGCACCGTAAACTCGTTTTGAAGCTTGTGTACCAAAACTTCGTTTAGTACCTTGAGAATTTAAATCACGTTTTCTACCTTGAGTTCCTAACGCACGACCAAAAGATTGAGCTGCTCTACCTCTTTTAGCAGCGCGAGATTGAAATTCACGCTCGTAGGCTAATCTACTTTGACCACCTTCACCTTTGTTCTCTGAATTTCTTACAATTTGTGTATTATCATTCATTGCATCAGTTGCTGCAACCTCTTCCGCTTCTGACTCTTGTGAACGTAATTTTTGACCATCCTTCAATGCTCTAATAAAAACATAACGATTACTACTTGTCTTATCACCTGAATTGTCAATAAGATTTTTTATAAGGGATTTAAATTTTGCTCGCTCTGATTTAGAAGAAGAGCCTTTTAGTTTCTTCTTAATATCACCCAAACTACTAGAAGTACTACGTCCTTTAAGGTACGATGATACTCCTTTCTTACTTAATTTCTTTTTAGGAGCTTTAGAAGCTTCTTTTGCTGCATCTGATTTACCTACTGATTTTGGTGTTCCAAAATTAAAAGAGAGTTGTTTTATTGGTTTTTTCATAATTTAATGTCCGTTATATTTAGTGTCCTTTTGCATGTCTAATCATTCTTTTAATTCGACTTAATTCTGAAGGGTTATCTGCTAACTCCTCTGCTCCTTTTGTATTTGTAGCTGCCCGATTATCCTCTTTTGTTCTTAAGCCATGAGCTTCAATAGCAGACCAAGGATGTTTTTCCGTCCCTGTTTTTTTTGCAGCAGCCGCGTCTAAAGCATACTTACCTATTTCTTTAGAAAATTTTGAAGATGCTCGGACTTTCCTTAATTTTTTTAAAAGACTTTTAGATTTCTTTGATAGTTTGCGCGTATAAGCTTCGTTTTGATTTGCTAAGTTGTGCAATGTTCTTAATGTTTCTTCAGGTTTTCTTGTAGAATAAGAAATATTACCTTTATCTTCAACAGCGTTTCGATACACAACTGTATTTTGGTCATCCCTTGGTCTCATTCTTGTATAGGAAGTATTATTCATAGGGGTACCATGCTGTCTTGTATGGGTTAATTCTAATGGAAGAGGAGGGGACCCAGGAGTGAGAGTGTTATGTTTCCCAAAATTTGATGCATTCGAGTCAGAAAATGAAGAAGCTCTTGAACCTAAAGCGTGAGAATCTTTTCCTACATTAACAGTTAAAGGTATAATTCTAGGAGAAATTGGTTGTAGGCTTCTAGGGTTATAACGCCCTGTTAAGTCTTTAGTTTTTAACCGGTCCTGAGCAGACCTTCTAGTTCCAACATGAACAGCATTACTTAAGAAATTTTCACCTTCTCTTCCTAGGCGGGTAGCAACTCCTACTGGTGGACCTTCAAATTTATATGGGGTACCGTGATAATGCATTTTACCACGTTTCTGTAACCAATCTCGTAAGTGGCTTTGAATCTCTATTTCCGAAGACCCTTGATTACGTAAATTTGTTGATAATCTATGTAACTTAGCTCGGTCTCTAGTTCCTGTAAACCCGGAGCGTTTTTCCGAAATTAAGTTTACGTTCATCGATTACGCCTTACACCTGCGTTAGCTATATTATAAGGAGCATTTCCCCATACAGGGTCTTTACCCTTTTTCCAAAAAGCATTGGCTACAGAACGTGTTCTTTGGTCCCCACTTTCAGGTGCAGTCGTTCCAGGATTATTATTTGCCCACCTAATTCTTCTATCATCTGCTCTTCCGGACAATTGGTCTTCTAATTGACGAGCGCCATGTGTTGCGTATTTTTCTGCAGGTACTGAAATAACATCACGTGGGGAGTCCTCTCTTCCTGCTTCTGAATCTGCAATATCTTGTGTCATTGTCCGCGTACGACCTCCACCTAAAGTTTCTTGGTTACCTCGTAAACGTGAGTCTGGGGTCATAACTACTTGCGGAGGAAAGGCATCTGGGTTAGTTTGATGCGTCTTAATCATGTTAGGGATATTTTGCATCGCACCTCTATCTTTTCTGCTTCGCCACGCTCTTGTCATAAGACGAGCCTTATTAGCAAATCTTCCTAAAAAACCTTTTTTAGAAAGAGCTCTACTAGCAGGTAACTCACCTGCTGCTCTCATTCCTGCTAAATCTTCTCCTGTCCTCTGCTCGAATTTTGAAGGTTGGTTACGTTTTCTTATTTCTCTATTCATTCGAGCTCGGTTATAACCAAAACCTGCAACAAGACCCGTCGGGTGTGATGATGTACCTTGGAACTCATCAACTTCTTGAGGGATTTCACGATTAGCAAATGCTCTAGCTTCTGATACTAAATTAACCTTAACGTTTTTGTTTTTACGTTTTTTTTTAGTTTTATCGTACTTCCGTTTTCTCGAACTAATATTAGAGATTGCCTGAGTAAACTTAGCAATTCCTTTTCCACCTTTGCGAGCACCTATCAAATCCTTTATCCTTTCGATTTGCGCTAGGGTTTCACCAGGAGTCTTATTTGGATTTATTTGTTCAGGATTATTTGAAAGCACGGCACGAGCAACTCGTACCCCCGTTAAACCGGGATTACTTCCTGTAGTTTCTCCTTCACAAATAAGGTTAATTTTCATCTACCTACCGTTTGGCATCCTTCGGATTACTCTTCTTATTGGTGAGTCAGTAGGGTTGACAGGTTTAGACATTCTCATATGTGCATCACGAGAAACACCTCTCCGAATAGCTTCTTGTGGGGCTGGGGGGAGAGTACCTTTAGGTGGAGGGACTGGAGGGAGAGTACCTTTAGGTTTTACAGGTGGATTAGCTCTCATACCTGTAGCAGCTCTCATTCTACCACCCGCCATTTGACTTGTATTTGGTCCTACCTTTGGTAGTCCTGTCCGAGTAATGGTTTCCGGAGCAATTGCAGGATTAATATAAGGAGCTTCTATTGTAGTTCTATCACCTACTTTATTACCGATTGCTGGGTTAATATAAGGAGCTTCTGTTGTAGGTTTAACAGGTGTAGATGGAGGATTAGCTCTCATACCTGTAGCCGAAGCCGGAGCCTTTCCAAACTCCCCTTTCATATGTCTAACAGGTGAAGGATTGTACCCTGGAGTTGCCCCTGTTTTAAACGCAGGTTGATTAGGGTTCATTATATTAAGTCTTCTATTAGTACCTTTACTATTAAGCGCTTGACTAGCTCTGTGTTGACGACTTATCTCGTTACTTACAGTTCCAGCGCGAAATGGGTTTTTACCTGCCCAACTCCTAGGGATACTGTTATTGTCCTCTGTTCCACCAAAAACCCCAGTTCTTGGCTCCACTTGTCGCTCTCTATCATGATAACGGTTACTTTGAACCAGGTCAGGATTTACTACTCCACTCTCCCCACCTCTGATTGCTCCCATCGCTCTACCCATGTTAGCATCTCTACGAAATGCTCTATTTCTAGGTGAGCTCCAAGCATTGGTACGATTTTGGTGTTGACGGATGGCTTGTTGCCCACCTGATTCTGATATTAAGTTAATTTTCATACACTCATATTTAGGTTAGAAATTAAAGAGCAGCTATTACTTTTAATGTAATATCTGTTGTAGGGTATTCAGTTACCCCACCTTTTTCCACAATAAGCACATAACCTTTCCTACAAGCGCGTAGCGCTTTTTTGTACTTTTTTGTACAAGTCTTCATTAAAGCGAAGTAACGTGCTGTATCTTTCTCCACTTTCTCATTTTGAATAATCTTATATTCAGCAATATTTAAATAAATTTCGGGGCTGTCTACTATCGCAACCTTGTCATTACGTTTTGCATCGAAGTCAGAGAAAGAACCAAAGCGTATTAAACTTTGGTTGATTGTTGTTGCATTTAAGCAACTAAGTAATAAACATAAACTAAGTAGTTTCATAATACCTTACATAGGTGTCCAAATCATTTGAGGTCCTACTGGGCTGTAAATACTTTTTAAATTACAATTGTCTACTAAACAATAAGTTAATAGAATCAAAAGTATAACTTTTAATAGTTTACGAATTCGAAGCTTCATCACCCTTCCTTCCTTAAACTTCATTAGGACAATCGTCCCTATCAATAAGTTTGTGAGTTACGTCAGACATTAGTTCAACAGGGTCTTTAGGTTCCTTGGTATCTACAACAGTCTTTAAGATGCCTGATAATTGTGTAACAACCAGTGTAATCAAAGTAGCTGCGATAGCTACGTTCTCTGAAGACATCATGCTTACTGTCAATAAAAATCCTACAACGCAGAGGCATAAATAGGCTGCTCCAAAAATTGCAAGATGTTTTCCGGCTTTTTCCTTAGCTGTTTCTGTAGCTTTGATTGTGTCAATCTGTCCTTTAAGATTTGCTTTACGTAATAGTAACTCACCTCTAATTTCAGCCTTACGTAATTGAATAGCTTCCTTAGTACTGCCTAGGAGCGATGCTTCTTTAGCTGCTCTGTCTTCAGGTTCTACGTGCGCTGGTTCTGCTTCTTTACTTTTGTCTCTAAGTTTAGCATTTTCTTGCTCTTCAATCATTGCTTTCGCTTCTTCAGGAGTAAGTTCAGTAAGTTTTACCTCTCCCTTTTTATTGTATGTTTTTTTGTAGTTAGCCATTGTCTTTTGTTATACTCTTGTTTGTAGGATACTTCTTATTGTACAGCATTAATATGTGTTTGTGTGCCAATTCCATTGGAAGTGCCAAAATGAAAAATAATGCTTTTAAGAACCCAGTTATTGGTGCTCTCATGCTTGGGAATACAAAAACCAAAATTATAGAAATCCATGCCCATTCATAGACATTAGAAGTTACTTCAGACATTACCTGCGTTGTTTGTGTGGACTTTACAGGTGCAGTAGGAGTTGATATCGTTGGTAGACTTGGCATCAACGAACTACAAGCTGTAAAAGAAAGTAGAGTCAAGCAAGCAATCCAGTTAGTTAAAGTTTTCATGTTAGTGTTAGTTCCTACCTTTATTTAGTAGGAATCATGAAAATAATCACTAACAGTTCCACTTTTTAAGGGATAGACTGAGGCGGTCCTGCCCTGTATTGTTACTAGCCTTTTGTCTCTTTCTCATCCCTTTCATTCGAGCGCAGAAAGATTTTCTCCTTTTAGCAGACTTACTACCCTTCTTTAACTTAGAGGGCTTAGTAGTAACAGCGGTTTTTAATTTAGAGCCTGGGTTTTTAGCTCGATAAGAAGCTACCCCTTTTGCGTTTAAACCACCATCAGAATTTTGACCTTCCTTGCGTTGCCAAGCAGCGGTTTTCTTTTCTGATATTAAGTTAATGTTCATTACTTTTTTGACTTTCCCGGGTTAACTTGAACGCCTGTAATATTTTGAATATCTTGAGCAGTCACACTTGCAACATTACCTGGTTTATTTTCTGGCTCGATTGGTAAACCACTTTTGATTCTTTTAAGGCGTTCCGCTGTATTTGTGCTAACATCTCCTGTGTTGCTGATTTCACCTCTTGTGATTTTTCGTGGTTTCGCCCCTCTCTCTTTCGGTTCTTCACGAGCAGCAGAACGTTTCTTCTTTAAGTCGTTAATGCTTGTATTAAAAAGTCTGTTGTATTCAAAGTCTTCTCTATCTGCTATTCTTTTTGCAGTCTTCTTCTTACTTGCAGAGCCTTCGATTAAATTAATTTTTATTCCCATCGGGATTTCTACGGAACAGTTTTGTTTTGCTTTTGAGCTTAACTTGCGAAGCTTCTCTGCCATTTCAGGAGTTGCAAGAGTTTCACTCTTGCGTTGGTGTCCTTTCGAAGCAATCTTCTGTTGAACACGACGTTGAACTCTATTGGATTCAGCTTCAGGTGGGAATGCGGTACCCACTGTAAAATTTAAAGGTTCAGCAGGGTGGTTTGGTATCCTAGGTTTTTGAGGTGGTTGATTGGAAGGTGTTGGATGGTTTGGTATCCTAGAGTTTTTAAACGCCCCTTTTTTCTTACCCGCTGCATTAATCTTCGCATCAAGCGCGTTTTCGCCTTCTTCATATGACTCTTCTGAGATTAAATTAATTCTCACACCTTGAGGTATTTCTACGGAACAGTTTTCCGCTTTAGGCTTTGCCAAACGTTTCTTTGCTCCTTTAAGAGTTTGTGTAAGGTGTCTACCCATGCCCGCACCGGCAACCGCTAATCCTATAGTTGGACTTCCCGTTGCTGCTCCTCCAAGCGTACCTGCTATTACAGCATCATCAGTGGTATTCGAGTCTCTATCGTTTTTCCACGCAGATTTAAGAGCACTTCCGGTTCTTTTAATCGCGTCTATGGTCTTCCCTTCTTCTACTTTAGTTTCAGCAGCTTCCTCTGCTGCCTTCTCAGCACGATGCTTCTTCAAGAGTTTAGCCATTGCTAAAACTTTTTCGGAATAAGGTCCTTTTTTGGCTTCTTTTAAAAGTTGCGCGTGTTGCTCAGATATAACATTAATTCTCATTTCAGTTATATTTAGAGTTCTCTTACATGCTCTTAGGTTTTTTTTTATTGACTTAAGTTGATTATAGTACAGCATGGGACCCGGTGCAATTTTTGAAATTTTTTTTATTTTTTTTTGGCTTAGGAGTCCCTTGAGTTGACTTTAGTTGACTTGGGTAGGTTAGCTTTATTTTTTTTTATTTTTTTTTGAGGGTATGGGGGTGTTGGGTTTTTTTCTCTTATTACAATTAGACTAACGTATACGGTGCATGAATTCTTAGTGGGACTCCGCCCGAGTGCGATTTTTTCCGCTCGCCTTAAAATATGTGGCACCTGATTTTATTTCAGGTGCCACAAAATTATTGCTTAAGCTTTAATTCGTGAGCCGTCAGGATTATAATAAGCTAGAACATTTTCGTCATACGGAGTCGGTGCGCCGTATTCGTCAGCAATATATTCGTTTAATTCTTGCATACCTTCGCTAGAATCGCGACTTGAAAGCTCATTTTGCAATTCTAAAATTTTTGCTTCTTTCTTCGCAAGTACAATTTGGACGCGCGAGATTTCAGCGAGGATAACATTTTCACCGCGTGGCGTTGCAATGTTGGCAGACAATTCTAAAGCAGTTTCATCTTGAGAGATGGCAAACAGTCTTTGAGAGTTTTGAAAATCAGTAACCGCCTTAGCGTTGGTGATATGGAGAGGTGCGTGTTTAGTCATGGTGTTTCTCGATTTTGAGAGAGAGAGTTAAAAAACGTTTTATCGTTCTTTGTTATACGGATATTCTACAGGTGCGGAAAGGATAAAGAAAGCAGAAAACAGGTAAAATATCAAAGTTTATAAAATAGCATATTGAAGATAAAATTTTATTAATGGCACTAATCGCCAATAGTAGAAATGCAACATTCTATTTTTGAGTTGGCATTATAATGCACTTTCCAAAAAAAGGGGAAATCTAAAAACTTTTGGTAATTAGATACCCCTAAATTGTATTATTATACCCCCTTACATTATATTGTACCTCCATCATTTATTTTACTGTTAGGGTTTTGTAACGCTTGCAAAATGTTTCGTATCATCATTAAGTAGCTATTACCCATTAATCTTATTCTATCCTCTTTTGAGAAGATTGATTTATTTACGAGTAGAAGAAAATGCGATAATAATTGTTCTACCGCAGTCTCGTATTCATACACATCATGAAAATTTCTTGTATCATCTAATTGATTGAACTCTAATAAAATATGCATATTAAGCTTTAGTACAGCCTTAGAATAGTTATTAGCAGTAGTACTGTGTGACTTCTGATTATTTAAGACAAACTCATATGTTTCCTTTATGGATTTATTCTGAGCATTGTATTCATATGTCATGAAGATAACATCTGTTCTTGCTAAACCAATACAAGGTAAAGGTTTTATACTGAAGAACTTTTGTTCTAAGCCTTTCTCTATGTTAAAGGGTAAAGTTTTACTAAGGTTAGAATCTATGTTTATAGAAGTAATGGGAGTACGGTAGTTTTCTTTTTCTTGAGGATTAGTCATGTTATTAAATTTTGAACTTGGTTAAGGTGAACTCTACAATTTTATTTGCTTGAGCATAAGTTATCTTCTCTTCGTCTTTTAGTAGATTAGAAATTAATCTAGCTAATTGACTTCTGTTGAGCAATAAATTTACTGCTGATAAACCATAGTAACGGTCTAAAACTTCTGGTAAGCAAATATCGTATCCTAGCTTAACTTCTTCTGCTAAAGTTTTCCCTATTGTTAGTTTTCTATGCTTTCGATTATTTTCCGCTGAGTTTAGTCTAGCGTGGAGAGTGTTTTTTAATGTAGTCATGCTAAGATTTTAGCATAATTTTAGGGTGAAGTCAAGCATTAAATCGGATTTATTATAGTCAATGGCACTAATCGCCAATAGTGAACTTAGGTGAAAGTTATTTTGACAACAAAATATTTTATAATTAAATATACTTTGGTCTTAGGAAAATGTATTCAAGTCGAATAAAATGCACTTAGAGCTTTTTTGTGAACTATAAATACCCGCTTAGTAATAACTAATACCCCGTTGTTTTTAATTCATTTTTGTTAATTTGGTTAGATTTGATTGTTTTTTAGTTGAAAAGAGTTTATTTAAGTGAAATTTTATTGGGTTGATTAAAAAGTGAGGGTATTAAAAAATACCTATAGGGAAAAATGAATTCTACTCCAAATATACCTAATGGATTAAAATCTACCTCTCCTTTAAACTATGCTCTGCTTTATACCCTATCCCACTTAAATGTATCCCCCTTGAAATTATATTCTAGCTTGAACCTTAATGTCTCACTAAAACACATATAATTGAATATTACCGTAATGATGTTTAATCTCTATAGTATTATTACTTGTATACGTTATTATTGTATATGTTATTATTTTATTTGCTAAGGACATTGTTTTCTACGAGTCCTGAATTATTTGTTTCTATCTTTGTTTGGGCATTTATTAATTCCATTTCCACAGATTCTATGCCATCGTAAAGATGAGTCTGTATGTTTTTTATTGCTTTGGTAATAACGAACATCTCTCTAATCTTTGTGTTCAGGACTTTTCTTTCCTCATTACCAAGATTTCCCTGCTCTTTTAATTCCTTAGTTACAGCAAAACTCTCTCTAATATCTTTATTGAGGAAGTATTTTACTACGTTAAGAAATATTGAATTACTTAATAATCTATCACTAGAGCTAACATCTATCTCCTCTAATGCTTTTCTAACTACCCTAAATTTCTCTATGGTATTGTTTTTACTGGCTCTCATTATTTATCTCCTTTTATTTCGTGGTATTGGCATGGAAAAAACCTTTCATGATTTTTTACAATGTTGTGAATTGTTTCTGTTGCAAGTTCTCTCGTTTCACAAGAAATTAGCTTTTCAGGAGTTTTATCCCCTTTAGAATGTACTATGAAGTAGAATGTATCCCCGTCTATTTTTTCTTCTACTACCTCTACTTTTGACCATTGAGAATCTTTGACTCCCCAATTATACAGATGAGCGTAATTCTTTACAGTCTCATCTATTGACGCGCTATCAAAGGTTTCTGCTTGGCAAGTTTCGCATAAGGCAGATATATTATATTCATCTGCGCTTATCTTATTAGAGAACATTTTGACTTTATGATTACATGCAACGCACTTTTTTTCTTGTAAAGCTTCAGTTCTTGTCATGCCATAAACTTCTACAGCTACGTCATCTATGAATTGTTGAAGATTATCGACCATTAGAAATTTCCTCAGCTTGTTGTTTTAGCATCTCTTTTTGTTCTTTTAGGTCTGTAATTTGTTCATCAATATAAAACATAGACGTAGTTATTTCCTCAAGTTTGATTTCTTTTGAAGAAGGAGTATTTGTTAGCTTCTCGTATGCTTTGCGTAATTTGTCAATATCAACCATTAGATTTTTCCTCTCTAGGGTAGTTTTTAGGGTCGAAATTATGAAGATATATCTTTACATCTCCTACCCCTTTATTTATCAGGGTATTATATATTTTCTCTACTTCTTTAAATGGTAGAGGATTAGTTAAATCTTCGTCAAAAGTATCTTGACGCAAGACCCATTCTTGTGGTTTTATTATTTTCATGATTGTATTTTGTAGCAGATGTTGCAAGTTAAGCAGTTCATCTTTTTTGAGTTCTTTAAACCCATTTCGTAAGGACAAACTTTCCCTTTATTAGGAAGTTTAGTGAGTGTGGTAGATTGGTCATTGCGGAATAATATATCAACGCTATAACTTGGTAAATCAGTATCATTTACAGATAGATAAGCTCTACGAATTGTGGATTTTTCATCTAGTAAAATATCCCCAGTATCCTTATCTAAACTAGCCCAAACATTTATGTTGTCTAAAGAAGCTAAGTCCTCAATTAATAGTCTACTAGCTTTATTTCTCCAAGCACGAGTATAAACAGTAAACATAGTATTTGGGCTATCCTTAACTATTGAATGCCAAGCTTTTATATATTCTGAGGAAAAGAAGTCTCCTGCAACGTGTATGCGAAAGGGTATTTTTTTACCCTTCACTTTTTTATGCTCATACGACTTAAAAAACTCTGTCATAACTTTTGTAAAGCCTGTAATATCTTTCTGAACAAAAGCTAAGTTATCTTCATAATTATCTCTTGTAGAGGCTTTATATTGCTTCTCAAACTTTACAGCATAGCAAAGACTTTCACAGAGTGCAGTTCTATCAGGGCATGAAATTATTGTAGGAAGCGAAAAACTATGTATTTGGTTTAATTTTCTATTGCGAGTAGAAACAGTAATCCCTAAGTTTTTTAACTTTGTAAGATTTTGTTTTAATGTCATTTTTTTATGGATTTTGTGGATTTTGTAGAGGGAGTAATTTTTTAATAATATCCCCTTTCACAGCCTTTAGAATAACATATCCTACCACCTAAAACAACGACAAAAACATAATTTATAGCGACTTTATTAATTAGTAAAACGATAATTTATAGTTATGGAAATCCATATGGCACTAATCACCAATAACCGCGCTATCATGCAAAAATGAGGCTATAACATAAATTATAGCCCCACAAAAATAACTAATTTTTACTTTTTATACAGATGACTAAAACTATACTCCAAGTCTTTTATAGACATTACCTCTTTATCAATATAAGGTAATGTTCTGTTACCATATTTTTTTCTAAACTCGTCAAATAGCTTAACATTACTAAAAAATTGCTTAGGATTTATTCTTAAAACCATAGCACTTTCACATATTAAATCTACTAGTGTTGTATTAAATTCTGCAAAGACAAAATCATCTAAGCATACAGCAATATGTCTAGCGCAAGCTTTTCTATCAGACCTAAAATCTTCTAGTCTGACATCTTTACAAATGCTATCAATTATATGTTTTCCAGAAAACCCATTATCCGTTTTTTCCTGTTCTCGGATAAGTTGGATAACTCTAAAATTATTTGGGCTGTGTAAAAGAATAGCCTGTGCTAACCCTACTTCAGTTGTTGGATTTTTCATTATCGTTACCTTATTTAGCTTGAAAAAGTATCAAATACATACGATTAAAGCTACCATAAAAATTATTGTGTGAATGGGAAATGCTACTAAAAAACTTAAAAATCCTATAATAAATATTAACCCTATTAATATTTCCAAATCTACCCCACTTTTTAGGGCAGATTTGTCGTGATTAGTAAAGTTTTGACTATTTACTAATTTTTGTTGCCTTGTTGAATTATATTTTTGCACTATATTTCCCTTTTAGCTAACATTTTTTGCCTTGTTTTTTGTCGTAGATTTTACCCCTTTTTCTACTACGCATAATACTTGATACCGTTTTTTATCCTTTCCTGCCCAAGTTTTAATCTTGACAAAAAATTCAATATTAGGATAAGATAAGCTAAGACTATTTTTTCTATCTTCTGCTCTTTTTGCTGTTTTGTAACTTCCGAATGAACGGAACTTTGTTGTTTTCTTTAATTTTGTCATGAAATGAATTATTTGGATTGTGTTTAAAAGCGTCAAAGCGAAAGTATTCTTGACTAGTAAATACTTTCGCTTTTCCTTATAAGTTTTTTTGGGTTAAGATTTGGCACAACTTATTAATGCTAACCTAGTAATATTGTATAATACTACATTTTTTCACATAAACAACACAACCATTATGAATTGTTTTCTTCAGATTGAAGATTTTCATCAACCGAAACACTATTATCCATAGTTTTATATACATCTATTAAAGCATCGTTATGAGCAGAAACTTCTTCATGTAATAAATTTAGAATCTCTTCAGGATTTTCATTTATCATATTTGCTTCAGCTAATTTTTGTTCTAGCTTCTCAATTTTTGCGATAATATTATTAGGATTGTTAGGCTTTAGGCTTGTCTTAATCTGAGAAATCTTGATTTTAACAGCTTTTCGTTCTGCTAAAATTTCTTGGGCATCAACATTTAAAGCTAATTCTTCTTCGATAGAGCGTAAAAACTTTTTCTTACGACGAGTTTCGAGCATTGCAGAAGTTATTTCAATAGAAGAATTTTTCTTTTTCTTAGAAGTAAAGAGGAATTTTAAATCCTCACGAGTAAGTTTTTTTGAGTCTGACATTATTTTTATTTATTAAAAGTTATTTTTGATTCGGTTGTAGATTGTCAATATCCGCACCGCAGAAAATATATGATAACAGATTCTCTTAACAAAACAACGAGAAAACCATAATTTATAGCGACTATTTTAAATAGTAAAGGCAAAAATTATAGCTTTCGGAAGAAGAATGGCACTAATCACCAATAGTGGACGGAGCTAGAAAAAATGGTTTAACTACTAAAAAATAGTTAAACCAAAGTTTATAAGATTAGGTATTTATATTATAAATAAGAATATTGTAATGTATCCAATTATAATAAAGGCAATATCAAAAGGAAGTGCAAAAAATAATAATTTACCAATTATTGGGAAATCATGAATCCATGCTTTACCTTTTTCTACCTGTTTTAAAAAAGACCCCACCTCATCAATTAAGAAGGGCTTATAAAAACTCCATGCTACATAAGATACTAAGCATGAATATAACAATGGTGTGGAAACAACCACCCATGAAATACTTATATAAGCCCCTATTATTGCAGGTAACATTTCTGTTAGCCCAAAAATAAGAATAGATATTAGTTCCAATTATAAATAGTAATTCTTTTGAAAGTCTCCAACACTTATGCCGTTTGATGTAACATTATGCACAATATGTAAATCCTTATCTATAACTGTATGTTGAACAATATTATTTGTATAATCAGGACTTGCTAATCCCTCAAATTTATGGTCTGAAAAGATATGGTCTGCATTAAACGTATGGATATGTTTACTTAGTGCATTAAAAAATTCCACAAAGGATTTACAATCGTTTAATGCAGGTTCTACTATATTAGTATAATGTATTTGTCGCATCGCATTTACACTGTTAATAAATACTTCCATATCTTCAATAGTGTTAGACGCTAAAGTTGAGTAAATCAAATGGTCTCCTGTAAATGCAGTATGATACTCTATATTATTTATAATATTAAAACATTTAGAAATACCATCAGGATTTGTATTCTCAGATAAAATCACTTGTAAACTATCATTTAATTGGAAACCTTCTAAAGGTTTACTATTTAATAGTAGTCGTTCCTTAAATACGTTAAAAAAGGTATTTTCTTCTGTATAAAATGTTTGTGGGTCATCATTATGAGAACCATCTTCATTCTGAATATTTACAGCATAAAGATAAGCTACATTCTTATACTCTGCAATAATGGAAGATAGTAAACAAAACATAGGTAACTTATCTTTTAAAGTTGAAAGGTTTACATCATCATCATGGCAATTAACATATGATGAGTTTTTTAAGCTATTTTTTAGTTTTATTAATATATTTGAATCTTCATCTTCATATAAGGTAAAAGAATGAAGATATTCAAAAGGATTAACGAAAAACTCCATATCTTTAACTAGCTTATCTTCCATTGAATCAAAAGCTGACGAATCCTCGCAGTGAAAACTTTCAGGAAGTTTAAACCTAATTGTATTTATTTCATAACTGTCAGATTGTGATACTTTAGAACCATAACAATAAGTTAAAGCTTTTTTAACTGCGCCGTAACTTCCTATATTATTTCCGCAATGGTCTGATTGTTCAGATATTGAAGTTATAACGTGATTTATAGAACCAATACATTGAATAACATCTACTAAACCAGAAGTTTTCAATGTATCTAAGTTATTCTTTAGAATCTCTCCGTTACTTTCAATAGAAGTAGAACCTGCTATTCTTTCTAGTTTGTCAGCAATAGAAGATAATAAGACTTTAGAATCAATAGGTAAACTATGATAAATATCTTTAGTTAGCTTTAGTGGAATTACTACTCTCTGTAATGATTTAAGACTGTTTATTTGTACCTTATAAGTATCACTTTCATATTGATGATTTAAATCAATTTCAGAAGGTTTATGAATTGAACAAGGCATTTTATTAGATTCTGCCATGATTTCACTTTTTTCTTCCTCGCAAAGATAAGGTTGTGGGGTTAAGTTAGTGGTATCCATGTTGTAATTGTTTTCTAATTATGTTTAACATTATTTTTATGTTAGGTTCTGTTGTTTTTAGCTTTTCGCTAATATATTTGTAAGTAAACGAACCGTTGGTTCGAACAATAGAAGGGTCAACTAAAATTAAGTTGACCAATTCTTTTTCTTTCTTCCCTAAGTTTTCAATATCAAACTTTAGATTAGGAGATTCTATTAAACCCAAAAACTCTAAACTTTCATTTAAAGTTTTTGGTAGCTGTTTTGGTCTTAATAAATAAGATTCTGATTCAGTTGTAATAGGGATATTATTACGAATTTCTTTCTTCGCAGATATTCCTTTACCTATCGTATCTTTTCTATGCCATAAAGAAGTTTTTATATAAGTGTGATATGCACTAGCATAAATATACCCATAATTCTTTGCTTTATCCTCTGTTAAACTATTCGTGGGGTCTGCAATTACAAGAGGTAACCTATTTTTCTTAAAAGTTTCTGTTGCTTCTATTAAAATAATTTGTAATTCTTGCATTACATCAGGTATAGAATATACTGCACTATCTAAACCTACATGAGTAGCAACTTTATACATTAAACCTTTGTATTTATCTTGAAGATAATTCCATTTATCAGGTGGTATGCTCATTAAAGTGATATCTCACATTTTTTTAACCCTGTATTTTTTAATTTAGTAGGGTAAACATATGCTGTATTATTAACAAACTTTCTAATTTTTGTATGAGGGTTAAACACTTCTCCCGATACAGTTTTAAATTTTGCTGAGAGAACAGGGTATGACATCTGAAACATTCCAAATGTTAATAATCCTGTATTATGAATAGTTAAAGAGGTTTGGTTATTAAGATGTCTCCTATAATATCCTATATGATACACAGGTCGTAAGTGAGAAAATTGTGTTGAAAATTTATTAGCATCAATTCCTCTATATTGGTAACTATCTGATTTATCTTCAGAATCATTAACTATATCCGCTATATGTTCATATGATGAATATTCTATTTCTCTTCTACACAATAAACCCTCTTTATTTATTTTTCCATTAAAAAACTCTTCTAATTTTAAGCTTAAACTCATTATGTTACCTCTTGGTTTAATATTTTCTTCATAGTAAAACTATCAAGATGCGTATCAAGCAAGTGTGATATAAATAATACAGTAGAAATTCCACCGCCTTTTGTTGTATTTCCATACACCATATTTAATAACATCTTACGTTTATCTTGCGAATTAGATTCATCTTTTATTTGAATATCACAGATAGAATTAATTTTAGTATCCCCTTTAATAATATTACTAAAGTTTACTATATCTTCCTCGCATAAACCTTCTAAATAAGTTTTATCTGAGCCTAAAGTATCAACCAAGCTAAAAGAATAATCGGGAATGTTTTTTTCTAAACCATTATTATCAATAATTACAATATTTTCTCTAGAGTTTCCTGCCCAACAGTTTTTTTGTATCTGATTAGATAATTTATAACCACTAAACGTAACCATTAATTTAATATCTTCAAACAAAGAACTTTTATACTCTAAATGAAATATTGATTTACTAGGAGAGTTTTCTATAAGTAACTCTCCTGTTGTTTTGTTTCTAAAATATAAGTATTTCTTATATTCATCGAATACTTTTTCAGAAGTGGTCATTGTGCTAAACTCCTTGCTAATTTTGAGATTGTAGTTTCTAGTCTGACAACAAACTTATCGTCAGTACATAAAACAGGGTTAGGGTGATTTTTCATATCTTCTTTACCAAAACCGTAACCCATTAATATTGAAATGAAAGGGATACCTTTAAAGTATTTTTTCATACACTTATAATTATCTCTATTAGACCAACTTGTATATGTGTTCTCCGAAGACATATTTGTATAAATATCTCCGTCAGTCATATTAAATACTAAGTAATTCTTAGTCTTTACATAACTTTGAAGAAAGTATGATACAGCTTTTCCTAATAATAATTCTGGTGTAGAACTTCCTGATTGATTACCTTGTTCATCAGCAACAGGACAAGAATAATTAATATTATCTATTACGTCAGGATTTACTGTGGATACAGAACTTGAATAAACTCTACTTAAAAAACCTGCATTACCATGCTCTTGAAACTTTGATTCGGGGCATGATTTTAACAATACTTCAATTTTAATTTTACCTTTTAAAGATTTCTTTAAAGAAATACTAAGTGCTTTAAGAATTGCTTTTGATAAACCTAATCTTGAAAGTCTAGTATTATTTACACCCTCAGTTTTTGCATTCATACTACCCGATACATCTAATAAAAATACAAAAGTTGTATTAAAATCTTGAAACTTATCGTCTTTCTGAGTGAATAGTTTATTACTATAAGAATACATGTGTAAACGAGAACCTTTCAGTTTACCTCGTTTACTAAGTTTAGTTTTTGGTTTTAAGTTTGCTTCTAAGGCATCAAAAACTTTTTTAAATCTTTTTGTTAGAACTTTAACATTCTGCTCATAAGATTCTTTATAACTATCTCCGCTATCGGTTAAACTTCGAGAAGTTTTTCTATCCGGAGAACTTAATGGATTTACTATGTGTTTTGACATTTTAATTCATTCTTTTTGTGAAATCGACAAATAATATATTAAACTTTGTAAGTTCATTTTCATTATTATAACAAGATTCTTGAGTTGATACAACTTTTAAATCTCCTTGTAAAAGTATTTCTTCCATTTCATTTTGCGATAAGGAATAATCTTCTAGGTCATCTGATACAGACCCACCCTTTTGTATATTATCAGTAGTAGTTTTAGTTTCCTGTTTTAAATTACCTAATAAATCATTAGGATTTCCTGAAGGATTTTCTTTTCCTTCTTGTTGGTCTTTAAGATTTAACTTAAATGTATGTGCATTAATTGCCATTTTGTAACTCTCCTAAAATTATTTTGTAAAAGGATTTGCAACCTTTAGTTGCTATATTACCTTGAGAAACAAAATCTAAACTATTTAATTCATTCATTAATTTGTCAGGATTGTTTTCATCAATAAGTTCATTTCCTTTAATTTTATTCAATACATTTTGGACTTGAACTTCCAAAACCTCTTCGAAATAACCAAAAGTTTTAGTGGTTATTTCGTTTATACTAAACTTTGTTACATCGTGTAAACCTGTTTGTTGTAAAAACTTTGTAAGTTCTTTATTATCAATAGTATCATTAAATAAGTAATACTGTGCTAAACTAATAAATGTCTGACTAAGAAAGCTAGAATCAAGATTATTTGTAATATAAGTTTCACAATACTTCAATAAAGAAGGAGGCATTGTGTTATATTTTCTAAAGAATAGTAAACAACCGTATAAAGATTCTAACTTTTCTAAATTATTAGATAATTTATCTACTTCATCTTTTGAATCAAACAATGATTGAGATATTTCAGTAGTATCTTCTTTTAAATCATCAAAAGAATTAACTACTGAAATATCTCCCGATTTATAAGGGATACCTGCAAAAGTAGATTCTATTAATTCATCAGATTTAATTAAATATTTCTTATTTAAAAGTTTCTTAAAATTATAAACAGTTCCAGAAGTATTTGAAGGATTTAATGTTGGTATTATACTATTATTCTTTACAACATCAACACTAGATTTCTCTAACTTTTCAATAAACAGACTTGTTATACTATCAGTACTTAAACCATCATTTGCAATTAATTTGAAAATAATTTCTCCAATTACTGTATCAATTTCTCCTTCTAATAATTTCTTTACATTAATGTAAATTTCTTTTTTATCAGAAGAGAACGTAGAAGATTTTTTATCATCGACTAAGAATGAAATCTTAGTTTCACCATTTGATACAATATAAGAATATTTGCAAAGTAAAGTGTATAAATCAAATACTTCTTTCAAAGATATACTTGATACACCACTCCACTTTGCAAAATATGGAGAGTTATTAACCTTGATGTTTTTTCTAAAACGAGAAGGATTATTACTCATAAAATTTTAGTAAATACCTTGTGTATCTAAAAACATTTTTACAGTATTTAATTCACTTGATACTGATGCTTCGCTTTCAAAGTAAGAAGCTACGATTGTATCAAAAACATCTGTAAAAGAGAACTTTTCAAACAAACCAACACAATTTAATACAATACGTGGAGATATGCGAGTAGATATTTCATCATCATCATAAAGTTTATTTACAAAATCAAAAACAGAACAAAGATGTTCTAGTGATGTTTCTTGCTTTTCAGTTAAGTCTTGAATACTTTTAGCATAATTAAACAATTCTGCACCTGTTATGTATTCAAGATTAAAAGTCATAAACCTATCTTCTAATGCTCGGTCTAAACTTCTTGTAGCAGAATATTCAGAACCAATATTTGCAGTAGCAATAAATCTTACACCACTTGCAACATGAATAATTTCATTAGTTTCATCAACTTCCAAAGTTTTACGGAAATCTAATAAAGGAAATAAGATATTAAAAGCATCATCACTTCCTCTACTTAATTCATCTAAAATAATTAGAGAATTAGGTTCTTGAATTGCTTGTACAAAGCTAGAGTAAACAAAATTAGTTTCTCCATTTTTTAGTTCATGAGAACCTACTAAAGATAATCTTGCGTCCTGTGTAGAACCAATATTAAACATAAAAGGTTTCATGTTTAGTTTTTTTGCAACTTCTAAACAAAAGCTACTTTTTCCTGAACCTGTAGAACCTGTAATAAGAACATTTTTGTCCATTTTTACCAATTCCTCACAGATATCTTTTTTCAAATCATTAATAATAAACATTATTTTTTACTCCAAATCGTCTTGTGGTTTACGAGACCAGAAATCTTCTGTCTCATTAGTTTCGTTAATTTCTTTTTCTTTCTCAGATAGTATATCACTATCCGCGAAAATATTACTATTGCTGAATGGATTATCATAAACATCGCAACAGTATTTTTTAAATTCTTTATACATTGTAGGACTTACAGTTATACACATTGGCTTTACAGCTAATGTAAAATACTTATAATTTACTTTCTCTACAATTTTAAAGAAGAAGTTATATACAAAATCGTATAATCCTTCGTTAGTATCAAACAAAGTTTCTAGAGTGTTAATATTAGAAGCATCAGCAACAGTACAACAATCTAAAAATAAGTCTAAGTTTCCTCCTTCTATTTCTTCTAATATAAACTCAGCTTCAGTTTTAGCTAATGTAGCTAATGTTTCTTGCTGAATAGTATTTAAAGAACTTATTAATCTATCAAATTGTGGAACACTTGACATTAATTAACTTCTCCTAAAAAAGAAACAGATGGTAAAGTAAAAGATAATACTCTTACTGCAACACCATAAGCTAATACACTTTCTGCACGAGAAACTCTTGCATCGTTTGTTTTTAAATGCTTAAAATTAGCTTTTAAATATTCTAATCTACCTTTCTTAGTTTGTTCTATTTTTTCACCATTAAGTTGAAGTTCTCCATTGTGATAACTCTTAATTAATTCAAGTAAGCTTTGAGCATGTTGCTCTGCTTTATGTAAATTAGTATAAGAACCCGACCCAATTAAATCATCTTTAACATTAATCCAAATAGGAATAGAATTAACCGAAGTTGCACTTTTTACATTTACAATAAAGTTTCCTTCAATCATTTTTCTTATCTTTTTTAGAGGTTAGTGGGGTAAAGTTTCTTACCCATTTTTCAATAGTAGGAGAGTAAAGTTTTTTATCTTTCTTCCAAGTTTTAATTTTTGCTAAAGCTTCTTTTTGTGTCATTAAGCCTTGCTTTAAGGCTTCTTTTAATCCAAATATTTTTTCTGTCATTTTTCAATTAGGGTTAAAGGTTTATAAAGTTTTTTATTTCTTTAAGTGAGATGTAATATATTAATTACATCATTATTTTTTGTATTACTATAATAATATTATGGTAGGAGATATAAGACTTGAACTTATAGTGTCGGATTAGAAATCCAATGTTTTATCCTGTTAAACTAATCTCCCAATAATAAAAATTTAATGTAGAGTTTTAATTGAGTTAACCACATTAATTAATTGTAAGTAAAAACATTATTAATTATAGCTCTCCTGTTGTACTATCATATACACCACATTCTTTACAATCTTTATCTGACTTTTCTAAATTAGAACAAGACTTGCAAAAAGATTCTAATATTTGATAACCAAGTTCAACCCCATAAAAATCAAAAGGGTCATTTATATTCTCATTATCTAATTTTGAATCACAAATGCTTCTGTTAAATAACATATCATTAACAACACTTAATCCCCATATTTCAATTTCGCCATCTTCTAAAAGAAGTTCTGATTGATTTTTTGTTAATAGTAACCATTGGAAATTATCTCCGTCAGTTAAAACTCTATTAGGAGTTTCCACAATTGTATATTTTGTTTCATCTTGTTGCATTTTTTATTTTTTATTTATTTTTTTGCAGAGGTGGTTTAATAATTGATAGTAAACCGTAAGTAGTCGGGTAGTATATCATATCCTACCTATACAACAACAAGAAAACCATAATCTTTACCTGCTATTTTAAATAGTAAACACAAAGATTATGCTTTTGAAAGCAAGCATGGCACTAATCACCAATAGGGCGAGGAGTCCGATAATCCTAAATAAGGCGAAATTAGTAGAAGTATAAAATTTTCTATAAACGAAAAAAAAGAACAACTAAAAAGTTGTTCTTTAATAAAAAATTGTTCTTTAATAAAAGGTTAGTGTTTATAAAATTTATACTAATTTCTATAAATTTGCAATAAAAAAAATTTTTGCAATTCAAAAAACACCTGAAATTTGAAAATTAGACCCCCATTCAAAAAACACCTGAAATTTGAAAATTAGACCCCCATTCAAAAATTAACCTTATTCTTTAGTAACATCAACACGTTCAATAATGTTGAGGGTAGCGACTTTTGGCTCTCCGTCTGTACTCTTAGAGCATTCATACTGTAATAAACCTATCACAAGGAATACACCCATAATCTTTAAGAAGTTTGTTTTCACAAACGTCATGATACTATCTAGTTTTTCTGTTTTCATACTTATATTATAGTCTTTT